>CEVG01344005.1_pt1 | contig 13575 bp, 9 predicted proteins | sample 356511 | NCBI WGS metagenome assembly CEVG01 (sample SAMEA2623426, study PRJEB7988) | marine metagenome | biome: marine biome (ENVO:00000447); feature: surface water layer (ENVO:00002042); material: "saline water (ENVO:00002010), including plankton (ENVO:xxxxxxxx)" | depth 5 m | reverse complement strand
CACGTGGTACTATGTACTGAACATATCTTTCAGTTGCCGCGGCAAACCCGGTTCCATATGCGGCAAAGTCAGCAACTTGAACGCCATCTAACCAGTAAGTTACTCCATTTTCAACATAGTTGTATTGTCCACCTGTATGATGACCATTCTGTGTTGTACTAATATAAAGTTGATGTGTTAAGTTTGAAGAATCATTCTGGATAAACTTGTAAGTGTTACCTTCTATAAGTGTAATAGGACCTTCAAGCACACCATTCACATAGTATCTGTTGCCACTACCTGGATTACCTACAGTAATTGTAACGTCAATAGTCTGTATTTGATCATCTGGTTCTGATCCTAAACTATCTCTTAATGCAATATATAGATAACCACCAAATCTTACTACATCACCTGTGTAATATTGTTGTGCTATATCCCAATAAGATGCTTCATCAGCCAAGTCAGGGTTGGTATTATATTGACCACCCATTCTGTAACCAGTTGTTAATAGTTCCCAATCACCTGTATTTTGTGTTATTCCGTTAAATGACGGAACACTGTTTGTATTAACTGTTAATGCTGTATAAGAATAACCACCATGTTTAACAATATCGCCTGGTTGATAAGTTTCAGAAGCAGTCCATTCTAATTCGTAGTCATATCCTGGAAGCCAAATGTTAAAGAAACTTTCTGCAAACACTTCATTTGTGTTGTGTCCGTCTGTACAGTACCACATAGTTGGACCATATCTAACTATGTCACCTTTCTTGTACTTGTAACGTTTAATAAATGTTTGGTTACCTGTACCGCCATCAGCATTTAAATTATTTCTATCTGCTAAAGCATCGTCATAGTATCTGTAAAGTTTAAATTCTGTTGCACTTACTACTCTTACATAATAATAAGTGTCATTATCTATGTTGTCTGCATCAGTTCCGTCTGTATTATACTGTACTAAATCACCATTTGCTAAATTATGAGCGCCTGATGTAACAATACCTGCACCAATGCTTGTAACTGTGATGTTTCTACTTGGTACCCAATGTTGTTTGTAATCGATACCACTTATTAAATCTTCCCATTTAGTTGAATCTTCTTCAAGACCTAATGCATCATCGTTTGCACTAACATGACCAGTAATACAACGATAAATTATTCCACCATATCTTACAACATCATCGTAGACGTAACGTGTTCTTGGTGTCCAATAGTCTTTCCAATTATCTGATCTTGTAACTGTTTGCCATTTAGTTGAATCTGCTTCAAGTCCTGCAACAGTAGTTGAAGAAACGTGTTCAGTTGTACACTTGTAAACATTACCTCCATACTTAACACAGTCACCAAGTCTATAAATTACTTGTGGTAACCATTCATATCTCCAGTTTTGATCTGCTGTAATTAATTTCCAGTTACCAAAATCGTTAGCACCAATCTGTCCTGGTGTTTCAACATTTAAATATGCACCTTTGTCTTTACTGTTTACAGTTCTATTAAAGTAATAAAGTTTATCTGGAGCATTATTTGGTACAATAAAACGAACCTGTCTTGAACTTGCACCAGCAAAACCACTTAGGTAAGTTGCTTCTGTAACTTCAATGCCATCAATTAGATATGTTATTCCATCTGAGTAATAATCTACAAGTGGAGTTTCATGCTTATCGCCGTCTTCATACACACTGAATGCAATCGGATGTTGTTGTCCACCAAAGTTTACATTAGTTGCATCTGTTTGATCAAATATGTAAGTTGTACCTTTATCTATTGTAAGGATATTTCTTTCAACACCATTTAGATAAAGTGCACCTGTTGTAGTATTTGCTCTACCTGTATCGGTAATTGAGCCAGTATCCATATCAACTGTAACATTAATTGTTGTAGTAGACGATGGAGGTGTGTAACTTGTAGCACTGTGACCAACAATAGCCGCATATACTTGTCCGCCGTAACGTACAATGTCATTTACTTTGTAATAAGTTCCAGGTGTCCACTGATTTACCCACTGATAACCATCAGTCATCTGTGTCCATTTAGGTAATGTTTGGTTTAGATAATCAATATAAAAATCAGGATCTGATGTGTGTCCATTTAGACACACAAAAGTCTTACCACCGTATGCAACGATGTCGTCTTTTATGTATTGTTTAGCGGCCTGCCAATTTCCAGTCCATCTAAATCGTATTCTATCAATTTTAAATTCAGCCATTTATTTTGCTTCCTGATTTACTATTGTATTTAACCATTATTCAGATACCCCTTCTGGAAAATCATAATCCTGGTTTATACGCACTATTAAGTTACCTTCTTCATCTACGTAGTATATTAAGTTTCTATCGTCCCATCTAAACTGTTCATAGCGAAGATTTTCATATGATAGATTGTGTTCTTCATCTCTACCTTCAAAAAATTCAATTCCTCTTTGAAAATCTGGATAGTTTTGTGTTGGATCTCCTGGTGTATTAAGTTGTACACCGTCTGTACTTTTCATTTGATCCGATTTTACAAGATATAAACTGCCGTCTTGAGTTCTACGTAAACCATAAAAGTATCTACTGCCTTTTACAGTTTTAAGTAGTGTTCCGACTTCTGTACCTTCGTAAAAACTTGCCATTTTCTATCCTTAACTTACAATATTAATTGTATTTCCCATGTTACTGTGTGCAGTACATTGATAATATAATGTACTTGGAGCATTCATAGGCACTGTAAATGTAATAACTCCTGTAGAAGCACCGTTATTTGTTGTTCCTGTATTGTATGCTGACCCACCATTTGAAACTCTAATCTGGAATGGATGTCCGCCGCCACTGTTGTTAACAAAATAATATGTCAATCCACGCATTAAGTATAACACTGGATCATTTTGTGTTGTCGGAAATCCTGGACCAGTAAATGTATAATCACTTGAACCATTGGCTCCAATTGTCCATGTAATACTTGCTCCACTATTCATTACGAAACTTGTACCATCATACTTAGGTACACTACCTACAACTGCACTTGCTGTTGATACATCAGTTAAACCGTTTAATGTTGTTGCTCCAAGTGTACCATTGAAGTCAATTGTAAGTGTTTCTCCTGTAATCGAAGTAACAATATCAGTGCCACCAGCAATAGTAAATGTATCTGTAAGTCCACTTGCTGTTACACTACCACTATCACCGGCCATTGTAGCAAATAAGTTTTGGTCTGTTGACTGATCAACAACAAATTCTAAGGCATTGCCTGCTGAATTAACTTTAACAAATCTATTTGCCGCTCCTGTAAAGTTTGCTGGAGTGTCTGATAAGTTTAAAAACGCACCGCCAAACAGTGTTGGAGTGTTTGAAAAGTTATTATAATCTAAAAAGTATGCACTATCAAATCCGTCAAGTGTGTCTGCATCAAGACCACTACCACCTGAGGCAATATCCGCCCCTGGTGCCCATGAACTACCGTCCCATTTTAAAACATCTCCTGTACTTGGAGAGTTAGATGACACGTTACTTAATGCACTAATTGGAATTGCACTTACTTCTGCGGCTGTTACTGCTGAACTATACTCTAATGCAGTTGCTCCGCTGTTGACTCTTACCATTTGTCCACCAGCACCCGAAAAGTTTGCAGGCGTATCAGTTAGTGAAGCGAATGTACTTGATCCACCTTCTGATGCAACGTTACCTGGTTGCCATCTTGCGTTACTTTGATTCCAAACAAGTGCTTGTCCATCTGATGGAGCAGAATCAGATACGTTGCCTAAAGAAGCAATCGGACTTGTATTGTCTAACATTTTTACCCAAGCATTGTTATGAGCATAATAAACTGCGTTGTCGGCTGTTACTTTTGCTAACATTCCGTCATATGTTGTAGGACTTGGTAATGACGCAAAGTTATTGTAAAGGAACGTTACCTTGTTACTTCCTGTAGAAGTTGCTGGAAATGAATTTAGAACACCGTTAACAATAGTTACTAACTGGTCTCCATCTCCTAATGCTGTGTACAACTCGTTAAAGTTGTTATTAATTTTCGTAGCGCCTGCTCGGAGGTTATCTCCTTGTCCATCATTTGGAAGTACGCCTACGTTTACTGCTTGTTTTGTCATGTCCTACTCCTGCTCCTATGTTGCGTCAAACGTAATGTTGTTATTATCTAATGTAAGATTAGTGTTATCCCATTCTTTGTCACTATCTACAATAGTAATTGTGTCGCCGGCATATTCTACTGCACCATCATTACGTCCTTGATTAATTCTTACAACTAATTCACCTTCATCATTAACGTAATAAAATAAATTTGCATCATCCCAACGAAATTGTTCATAATTTAAATTCTTATAAGTTAAATTGTGTGCTGAATCTCTACCTTCAAAAAATTCTACACCTTCATCAAAGTCAGTGAAGTTATCTTCTACATCACCTTCTTTATTAATTTGTATAGTATCTTCTAAACTTAACTGGTCAAGTTTTCCTAAAAACAGTTCACCTTCGTCTGATCTACGTAAACCATAAAAATATCTTTCTCCAAGATTGTCTTGGATTACGTTTGTAATACTTTGACCTGTAAAGAATTGACTCATGTTACACTATCTCCACGAAACTCATTACACAATCTAAACTTGCGTCAATATCTGCTTGTACATACAGAATATTTGTTGCCGCAAGAATAATTTTTTCACCACCATTTAATACTTTCAAAGATGCGTTTGGTGGAATCAATACGTCTTTGATGTAGTAACCTGTAACGGAAGTATCATCTGCAATCTGTACCGAAGCACTAACTACTGATTCAGTTAAGTTTGCTAAACTTAAACCAATTACAGTTGCTCTTGCACTTGGACCAACTTCATAAATTGGTACGTTTACTTTTCCTATTTCTTTTACTACTTTATTTTTAAAAAATGTTGCCATTCTATTATCCTAAAACCACTGCCATTTGTATTGCAATTTGTTCTGCGTCCTGAGCCGATACCGCACCTGAACTACCTGCTACTGACACCCACTGACCTGCTTGGTCATAAATTTCAACTCTGTCATCTTGCGTGTTAAAACGCATCATTCCAGTTTCTGGTGTAGGGTGTCTATTAGTTAGGTCACCTACAGGAATAACAAATCCGCCCTGTCCTTCAATCTTGAAATAACCATTTCCAGTCTGGGCAAGAGTAGTTACTGCACCGGCTACACTATTAGTTATCGAATTTTGATTGAAACCAAAGTTTTCTATGATAACTTTACCAGTTCCGTTTGCTTGTAGGTTCAAATCTGCGTTTGTAGTAACAGTTCTTACAGTATTTCCTTCGATTTCGATGTCATCTACTGCTAATTTGTTTACGTTGAAACGTGTTTGATTTACATCTGCAACTAATTGCCCACCAGCATAAAAATATAATGTATCGTCGTCTGATCCTGGTGTTTGCTCTGCCAAAATATATGTGTCTTGGTCAACATCACGTACACCATTTAGTGTAATCCACTGTCCGTCATAACCCTCAAATACATCAGTATCTGTGTTATAACGAATCATACCATTTACAGCACTACCTGGACGTTGTGCTGTTGTACCTCTTGGTAATGTTAAACTACCTGTTGAGTTTACATCAACTTGTCCATCTGCAGGTTGTAATACAATACTACCTGTATCACTTGAAATGATGTTTGTTCTAAAACTTAAATTATCAACTACAATACTACCTGTGCCACTTGCACGTAATTCTAAATCTTGATTTGTATTTGTAGTTTGAATTACATTTGTATTAATGTTTACATCATCAATTTGTGCTTCGCCTAAATATGCTTTGCGCCATCTGTTAGAAGGAATACCAAGATCATATACTCCATCTCCTTCAGGTACTAAATTACTTGAGATACCAGCAATAATAGAAATACTATCTGACGGTGCATCACCAATAGTAATATTACCACCGATAGTAACATCACCTGTTACATCTAAATTTCCTGCAATGTTTACATTGTCTGCAAAGTTAACAATACCGTCGGCACTGTCAATATTAAGATTTCCTGATAAACTTTCTACAGTGTTCCCACTAAATTTAATATTACCTGTTTGTAATTTTGTTCCGTCAATTACAGTAGTTGAACTTCCTGAACTAAATCTTACACTTTCTAATGTATCAATGTTGAAGTTTGCATTTGTAAAGTTTACTGTACCAAGTTCTTGGTCAACATGGAAAATGTCACCTACTCTAAAATCACCTCTGTGGTCAACTGAACTGTAAAAAACGTTTGCTGAATTAAGTTTTGTAACTTCTTGTGACTGAACAACATAAGTTTGATCATTATCAACTCTCTTACCTACACCAATGTATGCAAGGTTCTGTCCAATGAGATACATAACAACACCGTTACCATCTCCATACACACCATAGTTACCATACACACAGGCACTACCAATTGATCTAATTTCACAACCAAAGTCTGAAAAGTCTGCAAGTTCAATTCCAGTAGCGTATGCTCCGCCGCCAAATCCAATTGACTGTAAAACAATAACTTCATCAACAAAATTATTAGAACTGTCAGCACCATTAAATCTTAAAAGTAATTCTGTATCAGTATCGTTAGATACTTCGTTAAGTGGAGGTGTATAACTTCCTAATGTATATCTTGCTACTGTTGATATTCTAAAGTCGTCTATATGACCGTCCCAATAATCAGCACCAGCATAAGTTGATCCTATTGCTAAAGGTTTACTTGCTCCTAAATCATTATTGAATGAACTATTAGATGCAACTCTTGATCCGTTAACATATAAATTAAGTGTTGTTCCAGTTCTTGTTACTGCAACATGAGTCCATGTAGTCGCTGATATTGATCCACCGTTAAGTATGTCAGCACCATTGTAATACACATACACTACATCATCTACCAAGCGAACATATAATCCTGGATCAGTGTTTGTACCTGCTCTCATATCAATCATTGCTTTAGTTCCACTTACATTATTTGCGTAGAACCATCCTTCGATACTAAATGTTCCAGTACCAAATCCAAAGTCTGGATCATTAGCAACTGCAATATAGTCGCCAGTACCATCTAACATTAAAGAACCTGTGCCAAACTTTTTAATAGTTGTATCTATTTGTGCATTACCATTTGAAATAATAGTTTTGCCACCACGTTGGTATTTTGTTTCAAGACCTGCAACATTTCCATTTAAGAAAATATAATCTCCATCAACTGACGATACTGTTGCATTAACATTTTGACCATTTGAATCAACGTAAGTAAATGTTTCTGTTGCTGTTGGTGTTCCAACAAGTCCACTTAATTTTATTTTTGTTTTACCTGTACCTTTTAAACCATTAACACCATTTTCACCAACCATTGCCTTGTCGGCAAAATATACAAACGAGTTTAACCATTCAACTCTTGCACCATTATATGCTTTTAGTCCAATACCCGCAGGAGTAATAAAAGTTACTGCATGGAAAAGCATACTTGCTTCTCTTGAATTTGCAGTTGCTTGTTCACCATCAAGTTTTGCACCACGTCCTGCATCACCTTGATCAAAGCCTCTTGGATCACTTGCTGACGTTACACTACCTTTTGTAATTACAGAAACATTTTTAATGTAAGGTGATCTTGAAGTTACTTCAAAATTATTTGCAAAACTAAATGCCCAACCTGTGTCATTTACGTTGTCATAATAAAAATCTTTAATTGTTAAGTTGCTAACAGTAGTTTCGCCCTGTAATATAAAACAGTTTAAATTATTTGTAGCAGACGTTGGTGTAATGTTTACACTTCTAATACCTTCTCCAACAATATTAACTCCTGTTGGCACAGTCAAAGGAAATACTTCTTCATAATCTCCTGGATATAAATGGATAGTATCACCTGCTGATGCTACTGATAGTGCTTTTGTAATAGTTAAGAATGGATCTTGTGGATGTTGTCCTGCGTGTGTATCATCACCATTCTTTGCAACATAATAAACATTACCTGGTACTGCTGTTAGATCCAAGTCACCAACTGCTAATCCCTGTGTTGTAATACTTGTTGCTGTTAAATCGTTAAAATAACCGTGTCTCCACTTTTTAGCAGTACTACCTATGTCGTATGTATTTGTTGCGTCTGGTAGTAAGTTAGAGGCTATGTCCGCATTTATTGTAATTGTATCTGTATCTGCATCACCAATGGTAATATCACCGTCTGCACTAATATTTCCAGTTGCGTGTAAGTTACCTGTAACATTTGTGTTACCATAAAAATTTACAGTACCTGTGCCGTTTGGTCTAAATTCAAAGTTTTGATTTGTACCTAATGCTGTAAATGTAGTACCATTAATGTTAACATCATCGATATCAACATTATCAGCAATAATAACCTTGCCTGGTGTACCTAATGTAATTGAACTTGCAGATGTATCAATAGTACTGTTTGCACCGTTGATTGTAATATTACCAATCGGTAAACTTGTATCTAAAATATCTAATGTTTGAATTCTTGCTGACCCGTTAATGTCAAGTGTCTCTGCTGGTGCGTTCGTCTTCACGCCTATACGACGATTCGTAACGTCCAAGTAAAGTAAATCCGTCTCAAAAGCCAGGTCTACGCCTTGACGTAGAAGGTTTGACTTTAAAAGCGGACCCGATATACGACCAACTGCCACTTTATTCTCCTATAACGGGGATCATTTTGTCCCTCTAACCTGTTTTGACCTTCCCAATCGCTGGTTAACCACGGTTTGTCCTGCAACGGCTTGGTCGGCCATTGTTGCATTAATAGTATTTATGTGATTTTGGTTATTACCCGAGTATTATGTTCCAAAGGAAGTTGATATTTTCTGCGTATTCTTCTGTAACAGATTCACCACCACCTGCCGCTAATACCCACTGTGTTCCGTTCCAACTTTCAAGATATCCTCGTTGTGTATTGAAACGTGTTTGTCCTTGTTCTGGAGTTCCTGGTCTGGTAGTGTCATCACCAAACGGAACAACAAGTCCCATAGTTTGATCAAATTTCAAATAAGAAAACACATCCGCTAATCCGAATGTAAATGGTGTATTGAGTGTGTTTGTAATTGTGCTGTTCTTAAACACCAAATCTTCTTGACCAATTGACCCTAAACCATTTGATAAGAATTGAATATCTGCATTAGGTGTTGCACTTGTAATAATATTGCTGTCTATAGATAAACTGTTTTGTGAGTCAAGTCTTGTAGTTTCAAGTATATCACCATTTAGCAAAGTATTATATGCATTGCCTGTAACAAATCTAAATCTGTTGTTACTTAGATCCATAAATGTATCTCTGTCGGTATCATATAATCCGTCAAAACTTACATTACCTCCGCTATAACCTTCAAAAATTCCTAAGTCACTGTTGTATCTTAAATCACCAACTTGATCTTTTCGCTGTAAATTTGTACCGACAGGTAATTTTATATTATCTGTTGAAGTAATAGTAACATCGTTTGCAAATTCAAGATCGTTTGCATATGTAGACAACGTGTTATTGTTTGCACGTATTTCTTCAAATCCTACTGTACCTGTACCACTTGCACGTAGATCTACATTTTCATTTGTATTATTAACCTGGATAGTATTGTCTTCAATAGTATAACTGTCTAAATCTAAACCGCCTAAGTTTGCTCGTCTCCAACGCAAACTGTTTGTACCTAAATCATATGTGTCAGTAGTATCGCCATATAAACTTTGTGCAAAACTTACATTAAAATCAATTGTATCTGTAACTTGATCACCTAAAGTAATTAATGATCCTCCAAGTGTTAAATTACCATCAAGTGTAAGTTCTTTCATTCTTGTGTTTGTAAGAATATCATGATTGTTATTTGGACTTGCAAAATTAATTGGTCCTGCAACTGACTTGATTGTATTAGGCGCTACAATTCTTAATGCACCTGTTTCCATTACACCGCCATCTACAAATGACACTTGATTATTTGTAGTAACTCTTAAACTTGAAACTCCAATAGCATCAACTGTATCAGCGTCAATACTGGTATTTCCTGTTTTTAAATCTACAAAGAAATTATCACCTACTTTAAAGTTACCTTTTTGATCTTGTGATTGAAAGAAAATTTTACCACTGTTTAGTTTGGTAACTTCTTGCGTTTCATTGTGCAAAGTGTTATCGTTGGTAACATCTTTTCCTGTGCCAATGTATGCAAAATTATGGTTAATTAGGTATGCTAATGTTTCGTCACCATCTGCTACAACTCCGTAATTTCCATATACACTTGCACTCGCAATGGCTCTTAATTCGCCACCTTTTTGTAAGGTGCTATCACTACGCCATCTACCCGGTCCATTCACTATGTGTATGCTTCTATTCGCGAAATACGTAAAGGAATTAAGCCATTCAACCCTTACACCATTCTTCATTGTAAGTGCATCTACACCAGGAGTAATAAAAGTTACTGCATGGAAAAGCATACTTGCTTCATTAGTATCATGATCACAAACTTCACCATCTACTAAAGCACCACGTCCTGCATCTCCACTTGCAAATCCTCTTGGATCAGTAGCAGATGTACTACTACCTTGAGTGACTACTGTTATGTCTCTTAGATATGGAGAACGTGTTGTAACTTTACAACCGCTTTTAAATCTAAAAGCATATCCTTTATCATTTGTGCTATCATAAAAAAAGTTTTTTACAGTTAGGTTTTCAACTGATGTTTCACCATTTAATAAAAATGCATCTTCGCTTTGGTTATCTGTTGTTGGTCTAATTTCTACACCACGTAGGTCCTGTCCTTTTATTGATACACCGGCAGGAACTTCTAAAGGAAATTGTTCTTCATAATCACCTGTGTAAATGAATACCGTGTCTCCTGCTGTTGCTCTGCGTAATGCTTCTTTAATTGTACCAAGTGGTCCTTGTGGGTTAGTACCACGTTTTGTATCATTACCATTTACAGCAACATAATAAATGTTACCTTGTGATAGTGTTACTTCAATTCCGTCAATGGTTACGTTTTCTGCATTAATAACACTGTCAACTGTTAGGTTTTCTGTGTTGTAATTAAAACGTCTTGCACTTTCACCTATGTCATAAGTTCCAGTAGCATCAGGCATCAAATTAGAATCAAGGTCACCAAAGATTCTTAAATTATCTTCACCGCCTGTACCACCAATAAAAATACTGCCATCAAAAGTTATGTTACCAGTAGCATGAACATTTCCATCTACAGTTACAGTCTTACCTGCTGTTACAATTTCAACTGTGCCTGTTCCATTTGGAACAACATTAATATCTGTGTTTGTTGTGTACGAACCTATTTGATTGTCGTCAATGTATAAACCTTGTGAAGTTCTAAAACCTGCTAATGTAACATCTTTACCTGCACTGCCTATTTCTATATTCTGTGTTAAAGAACTGATATTATCAGGTCCTATTGTAAAGTTGCCAATATTAAGTGTTTGCGATATTGTTAAATCTTGTCCGCCAGCATTACGAACTTTTAGTGTGCCTGGTACAGTAAAATCTCTTGGTCTGGTAGAGGTAGTAATACCTATCTTACCATCAGTATGACCTATGTATAATAAGTCAGTGTCAAACGCAAGATCAGTATCTCTTTCTAAATTCGCCCTTAATAGCGGACCGGAAATTCTTCCCAGACTCATAGTTAATGCTCCTTAACTATATTTATTGGATTTACTTGTCGAAGTTATGTAGGACTGTTACAGCCTTGCCGTTTGGCACTGCTGATAAAAATTTGATGTAATAACCGTCTGCATATGGACTATTAGGTCCTGCAAGGTTACCACTTGTACTTTGTTCTAATGTATAGTTAGTAGTTGAAATTTGTAACACGTTTTCTACAAGCACTAACACACTCTGTGCTGTTTGTGGTACTGGATATGAAGTGTCGTTTGCATCAAGAGGACCAAACACAGTTTCTACACCATCGCCTGTGCCTAAACTTTGTTGTGTAATAGGTGTTGGTTCTTTAAGTCTAATTTCTTTCCATACACCATTATCATAAAATTCAACACTGTTGTTTGTTGTGTTAAAACGCATTTGACCTAATTGTGCGTTTGAAGGTCTTTGTGCATCACTTCCTTGTGGCACTCTCATAGCACTTGATGATCTAAAATCAAAAACCTGTGTAGAATGATCAAAGTACAGTCCAGTACGACCGTTTCTAATTCCTCTGCGATTGGTTGTTTGTGATTTTAAAAATTTCATTATACTTCCAAGAAACTAATCGTTGCACTTAAATTTGGATTAGCACTTGACGAAGTAAGAACTACTTGGTCACCTGCGCCTAATACCATTTTTTCTGTATCAAATGTAAATGTATCTGACCCTGCAACCTTAACTGCTTTTGCAATTTGTGTTTGAGCACCAATGGCAATTGATCCACCTGGATTAGGACTTGCTACTGCTGGTACTATGTAAAGATCAAATAACTTATCATTAGCACCTGTAGGATCTTCAGCAAGTGTGTTACACACAACCAGAGTTAAAATAGCATACTGTTTCCCTGCAGGAACAGTTACTATTGCTTGATTTGTACCGTCTATTAATAAATTTGCTATTGCCATCGTAGTATTTATCCTTACAATAGATACCCAAATAATAGGGCTCTATTTCTACTTATTAATTCATCTCTTTCGTTATTTGTATTTACATAATATAAGCCAGTATTGCCAGGACCTTCTGATTTAGCATATACTTTTACACCGTTAGTAGGTGCTAAAGGATCTATTGCAAAATCATCTGTACCAGGAGTTTCAGCAATTTGTAATACATCTTTAATTAACACAGTACCTGTACCTGGTGCTTCAAGTTCTAAATCACCATTACTTACTGTGCCACTAATTGTTGAATTTTTAATTCTTATTTCATTTAATTCAATTCTGTCTGGAAAGAATGTAGATACAACGGAACTATCCATCATAAAGTCTACTCTACTTTCATTTGAACCATCTGTTGCATCAGTGGCTTCAACAATAGTATTTCCACTTGCAATTTTTGTAATTGCTAAATCTGAAAGTGTTTGTTGAATTGCTAAATCTACATATTCTACGTTTACTAATGCTTCGTCTTGTCCATTAATATTTTGTGCGTATTGTGTACTGTTACCTATAATTGTTACAGGTTGATTATTTGTATCTAAGTATAATTGTCCACCACCAGTTTGGATACTTGGTGCTCTAATACCAACCATCTGTCCATCTGTTCTTACAAACTTAAATGTACCAAATACTTGTGTTGATGGTGCATTGGGATTTACGTGTTCAATGCTTTCATCAAATAAAATCTGTGCATCACCGTCTGATGCTGTACCTCTGTCAATTTGAATACCTGCTGTGCCTTCACCAACACCGTTTGAAGTTTCGCCTCTGTTAAGAGTAAGAATATTATCTTCAATTTCTAAGTTAGTTGAGTTGACAGTGGTTGTTGTACCTTCAATAACCAAGTTACCTGTGACACGTACTTCACCTATACCTGCACCTGTGTCAAGTCTGATGGTTCCGTTATCTTGAACTTTTACTGTAAAATCACCGTTTGGTACATTAACAAATTTTGACATTATAATTCCTTAAATGTTGTAGGGGCCGTAGCCCCTACAATGTATTCATTATGCGTTAGCGAAATCGTCGTCGTCAGTACCAGCGGCATCATCGTC
>CEVG01161953.1_pt1 | contig 13596 bp, 12 predicted proteins | sample 356511 | NCBI WGS metagenome assembly CEVG01 (sample SAMEA2623426, study PRJEB7988) | marine metagenome | biome: marine biome (ENVO:00000447); feature: surface water layer (ENVO:00002042); material: "saline water (ENVO:00002010), including plankton (ENVO:xxxxxxxx)" | depth 5 m | reverse complement strand
GCATTTAAAATACTAGAATTCAAATATTCATACCCTGATCTTTCTCCATACATACTTAAATTAGTTAAAATTAAAAAAGATATGATAGCCAATGTTATTAATAATATTTTAAAATATTTTTTATATTTAATTAAAATTATCATAGCAAAATAAATTATAGGAAAAAGTATTGATACAGATAAAGTAAGTATACTTGATAAAATAATTGGTAAAGAAAAATACTTAAGATATTTGTTATTCTTATTGCTTAAAAAAATAGAAACCAATCCTAACATGAAAAGTATAGCCGCTGCAGATCCTACTGAACCACTTACAAGTGGATCTAATCTTTGTATCTGATCTACTTCACTACAATTTAGCAAAGTTGCAGCAAATTCGCTTAAACATAAAATGGTTGATCGTGCACGTAAAGAATTATTAACAGCAGGAATCTCTATTATGTTAAAGTAATTAAACAGAGCAATTATTGAAATAATACTAAATGAGTATATACAAATTTTTAAAGCCTCAAAGGGTAACTCATTCTTTTTTAATGAAGCATTTATAAATATAACTAAAAATAAAATTGGCAAAATATATTGTCTTATTATAGCAGGTATGAAAAATACTTCTAAAATATGTAAGAAACTTATGAAAGAAATTATAAAAGAAAATAATATAAGAGAAAAAAATAAATTTATTTGATCTGAAAATAATTTTCTTCTTAATAAGAAGAATACGGCAGCGATTAATATAGTCAATTCTGGCAAAAGTATTATCAAAATATTTTCAGGGTCCTGATTTCTAATTACAAACATAAAAGGATAAATATAAAATGGAAGAAGATATCGATGATTATATGAAAAAGTTATTAAAATAAATATTACAGTTAAAAGAAAAACTAGTCCCCAATAAACATTTGTTGGATTGAATGTTAAATTTAATAAAGAAATAAAAAGTATAAATGAAAATAATTTTTTTTTTGCCAACATTTTTTTTTATTTTTTTGTTAAACAAAACTTTAACAAAATATGAAAAACTGTTACTAGATATATAAGTTAATTTAGAAGAAACAAGTTAACAATTAATTGATGAGCAAAAAAATATTTTCGATAGTTACTGTTAGTTTAAATTCACAAAATACCATTGAAAAAACAATTAGGTCAGTATTGCAACAACAAGAATATGTTAGAGAATATATAGTTGTAGATGGTCTTTCTAATGATCTAACTTTAAATATTATTAAAAAATATGAAGTTGAACTTAAAGCACAGAGTATTTTACTAACTGTTATTTCTGAAAAAGATAATGGGATTTATGATGCCATGAACAAAGGTATTGAAAAATGTAGTGGAAAAATAATTTCACTTCTTAACAGTGATGACTGGTATGAAAAAGATGCATTATCCCAAGTATTTGATTTTTTTCAAAAAAATTCGTATGTGGAAATAGCTCATGGTAATTTAAATTATCATTGCAAAGGAAAAGTCAAACATCATTTTCCAAAAAAAAAATCTAATTTTTTTTGGTTAGGAATGACGTTAAACCACCCTACTTTTTTTGTAAAAAAAAATATATATGAAAAAATAAAGTATGATCCCAGTTATAAAATTGCTGGTGATTATGATTTTTTATTAAAAACAAATTCTATGAAAATTCAATATGGTTATTTAAATAAAATTCTAGTTAACTTCAGTTGTGGTGGAGCATCATCAAGTTTTTTTAATTCCATAAAGGAGCTGCATAGGGCTAAAATTAACAATGGATATAGTTTTTTTAAAGTTTGGATTAGTACATTTTTTTTATTTTTTTTAAATATTTTATCTTTTTTAAAAAATTTATTTATTAAATCCTAAATATTAAATTTAAATGTAAATATAAATTAAAATAGTTTAACAATATAAATGTATTCAAATAAATTTATTTTATGAAATTATTAATTGATGCCACAAGAAATCGTTCTGGAGGTATAATATCATATGTAAAAAATTTTATTAGAAATTTTGATTTTAAAAAAACAAAAATTAATGAAATTGTAATTTGTGCAAATAGAAATTTATTAAACAAGTTACATCAAAGAAATTCTTTAATTAAATATAATCATTCCTTTTTAGAAAAAAATCTTATTTTTGAACTCATATGGCAACTTCTTTTTTTACCAAAATTGTTAAAAAAAAAAAAAATTAATATTTTATTTTCAACAGATGCCTCCACTCTGTGCCATTTTTCTAAATCTATTGTATTTAATCAGGACTTATTAAGTTTTGGAAATAATATAAATAAAGAGAATATTTTCATTAAAAAAATAAGATTATACTTGATTAAATATATTCAAATAAGAGCCTTAAATAAATCAACTATTGCAATTTTTTCGAGCAGACACAGTCAAAAATTAATTTCCAGACATTTAAATAAAAAAAAAAATAATACTTTTATTTATCCTGGTATTGATAATAAAATATTAACTACTACAAAGAAAAAATTATACGTTTGTTCTAAAAAATTTAAAAATAAAAGCATTAAATTAATTTATGTTTCCCCATTAATAAATTACAAAAATCATTTATCGGTTGTTAAAGCTTATTGTTATTTATCTAAAAAATATAAGAATTTAGAAATTAAATTTGTAGGAAGTTACTTAAATAATCTAAATTTATATAATAAGATTATAAATACTTATCCATTAATAAATGAAAATAATTTCACTGGAGAAATTAATAATTATAAAGTTATTGATTTATTATATAAATCCGACATATTTATTTTTGCATCAGATGTAGAGGCTTTTGGTATGAGCTTGGCAGAAGCAATGGCTGTGGGTATTCCAATAATTTGTTCTAATCAAAGTTCCCTACCAGAAATACTAAAAACTGGAGGTATTTATTTTAATCCCAAAAAACCTAGTCAACTATCAAATCAAATTGATAGGTTAATAAAAGATTATTCTTTGAGAAAAAAATTGTCTATTACAGCAAGAAAGTTAGCTCAAAATTATACTTGGCAAAATCATATGAATAAATTTTATGAAGTACTAAATAAACTTTAAAATATTTATGTTTTATAATTTATTTATTTTCTATTTACTTTAATATCTATTTATGGAAAGTGAAATTAAGAATACCTACCAAATTTGTAATAAATTAGTTTTAGACACAACATATCCAGGAATAAAATTTGATAAAAATGGTATTTCAAGCCAATATTGGGATTATCAAAACAACGTTAAAGATAAATGGATAAGAGATCAAAAAGATCCAATTCACTTAGAGAAAATAGTTGAAAAAGTTAAAAAGAATGGATTTGGTAAAGATTTTGATTGCATTTTAGGTCTGAGTGGTGGTGCTGATAGTTCTTATATGCTGCACACAATTGTAAAACAATTTAATCTCAAACCTTTAGTTTTTCATGTAGATGGCGGATGGAATTCCGAAATTGCTGTAAGTAATATTAAAAATTTAGTTGATAAACTTGGTTTAGATCTATTTACTGAGGTTATCAATTGGGAAGAAATGAAAGATTTTCAATTAGCAATGTTTAAAAGTGGTGTGCCACACATTGATATCCCACAAGATATGGCATTTATTGGTGTTTTATATAAGTTTGCTAGAAAATATAATATCAATTATATCTTAAATGGAGGAAATATTTCCACAGAATGCGTCCAAAGACCATTAGATATCATTTATTGGGGTACAGATATGAGGCACATAAATGATATATTAAAAAAATTTGGCACAAGAGAGATGAAGACATTTCCATTTAGTTCAGTTTTTTATCACAAGTTATATTTAAGATATTTTAGAAATATAAAGGTTATAAAACCGCTAAATTATATTTCTTATAAAAAAAAAGATGCCATGAAATTATTATCTAGTTTGTATGATTGGAAACCCTATCCACAAAAACATTTTGAGTCTAGGTTTACAAGGTTTTTTGAGGGATATTGGTTACCAACTAGATTTGGTTTTGATATGAGGAAAGTTGATCTATCAAGTTTAATTTTAACTAACCAAATAACCAGAGAAGAAGCCCTAGAAGAATTGAAAAACCCTCCTTATGATTCTGAACTTTCACATCAAGACTTTAAATATATTGCGAATAAACTAAATATTAGTTCTAGTGAATTAAAAAAATTTCATGAAATGCCCAAAAAATATTGGAGTGACTATAAAAATTTAAATAACTTTTTCAAATTTGGTGAGAAAATCCTAAAGTTTATCTCTGGAGATAGACGCGGTGGTGCAGCTTGAAAAATAATATTAAAATTTGCATAGTAGATTATGGTGTGGGCAATGTGAAAGCTTTTAAAAATATTTATGATAAATTAAATATTTTTTCTATGATTGCTTCAAAAAAAAATGATTTTTTAAATGCTACACACTTAATTTTACCGGGTGTAGGAGCATTTGATTGGGCTTTATCTAAGTTAAATCAGTCTGGCTTAAGAGAGATTTTAGACGAACTTGTGTTAAAAAATAATTTACCAACTTTGGGTGTATGTGTTGGAATGCAAATAATGGCATCAGAAAGTGAAGAAGGGATTATGCCAGGTTTGAATTGGATTGAAGGCAAAGTATTAAAATTAAAAAATGATATATTACCACATATGGGTTGGAATGATATAAAACCTTTGGTAAAATCAAATTTATTTAATGAAATAATAGATCCTAAGTTTTATTTTTTACATTCTTTTTATTATCAAACAACTGACGAAAAACATATATTATCAGTTACAAAATATGGAAATAATTTTACATCTGTAATTAACAAAGAAAATATTTTTGGAACTCAATTTCATCCAGAAAAAAGCCATCAATATGGTGTAAAGATATTAAAAAATTTTATTAATATTTAATGTTAAAACCACGTGTAATACCTTGTCTTCTTGTAAAAGATAATGGACTTGTGAAAACCAAAAAATTTTCTGATCCAAAATATGTTGGCGATCCTTTAAATGCTGTTAAAATATTTAATGAATTAGAAGTTGATGAACTTATCGTTTTAGATATTGATGCAACTCCAAAAGGATTAAAACCAAATGAAAAGTTAATTTCTAAATTAGCAGAAGAATGCAGAATGCCGCTTTGTTATGGTGGTGGAGTTAAGACTGTAGAGCAGATTGAAAGATTGGTAAGTCTAGGTGTTGAAAAAATAGCAATTTCATCTGAAGCTATTAAAAATCCACAATTAATTGAAGACGCAGCAAACAAAGTTGGTAGCCAAAGTATTGTTGTAGTTTTAGATGTTAAATACGAGGGATTAATCAAGAAACCTAAAATAAAAATTTTAAATGGTAGAGAAACTTTTGATCAAGATTTATTTTCATTTATTAAACAAATAGAACAATTAGGTGCAGGAGAAATAGTTATTAACTGCATTGATAGAGATGGCATGAAAAATGGCTATGATATAGAATTGATATCAAAAATTCGAGATGTCACTAAATTAATTCTTACTTTAATTGGTGGTGCTAGTGGTTATAATGATATTGAAAATTTAGTTAAATCAGTAAAGAATGTTGGCTCTTCTGCCGGAAGTTTATTTGTTTTTAAAGGAAAATTTGATGCTGTTTTAATAAATTACTTAGATAAATATGATAAAGAAAAATTAAATAGTATTAGTTTTCATGACTAAAGTTTTAATTTTAGGATCAACAGGCTTATTGGGAAGCACCATATTAAAATACTTTTCAATTAAGTCTAATTTTCAATGTTTTGGCACAATTAGAAAAAGTTCAGATGAAAAAAAACTGAAATATATTAATAGAGTAAAATTATTCAAGGTTGATTTTGATAAAACTAAGAATCTCAGAAAAGTTTTTAGTTTCATAAAACCAAACCTAGTTATTAATTGTATTGGAGTAGTAAAGCAGGTTTTAAATAATAATATGAATTCTGAAATTATAAGAATAAATAGTTTTTTACCTCATTATTTATCAGAGTTAACAAATGAGAATAATGAAATAAGATTTATTCATTTTAGCACTGATTGTGTTTTTTCAGGACTAAAAGGAAGATATTTGGAAAGTGATGTTACAGATGCAAAGGATATATATGGCGTCAGTAAAATGCTCGGAGAGGTTGATAACTTTAATACCCTTACTTTAAGAACCTCAATAATTGGACAAGAATTAAAAACAAACTATAGTTTGCTCAATTGGTTTTTATCACAGAAAAAACAAATAAAAGGATATAAAAATGCAGTATTTTCGGGTCTAACTGCACCCGAAATAGCGAGTGTAATTCATAATTACGTAATACCCAATACAAAAATAAGAGGGATTTATCATTTATCTGGTAGACCAATAAGCAAATATGATTTGTTATATATTTTCAAAAAAGTTTATAAAAAAAATATAAAGATTGTGCCTGATTTCAAAATAAAAATTAATAGATCGCTTAATTCAAATTTATTTCAAAAAGCAACAGGTTACAAACCACCAACGTGGAATAAACTTATCCATGAAATGTATGAATTTTATAAGTATAATTAATTATGAAATTTTTAAAAAATAAAACATTAATGGTTACCGGGGGTACAGGCTCATTTGGAAGTGAAATTATTACAACCTTATTAAAAAGCAAATTAAAAGAAATTCGAATTTTTAGTAGAGATGAAAAGAAGCAAGAAGATATGCGTCTTTTGTATAAAAATAGCAAATTAAAATTTTATATTGGTGATGTGCGTAACTTTGAAAGTGTTAACGAAGCTATGGTAGGAGTAGATTATATTTTTCACTCAGCGGCACTAAAACAAGTACCTTCTTGTGAGTTTTACCCAATGGAGGCAGTTCGAACGAATATTTTAGGAACAGAAAATGTTATAAATGCAGCTATTCAAAATCAAGTTAAGAGAGCCGTATTATTAAGCACTGATAAAGCAGTTTATCCGATTAATGCAATGGGAGTTTCTAAAGCAATGATGGAAAAACTTATGATTGCAAAAGCAAATTCTTTAGCAAACAATAAAACAATTCTTTGTGCGACACGATATGGAAATGTAATGGGATCTAGAGGATCGGTAATTCCTTTATTTATAAATTTGGCCAAAAAAGGAAAACCTTTAACAATAACCGATCCAAATATGACTCGATTTATGATGTCGCTTAATGAATCTGTAGAACTAGTTTTATTTGCATTTAAGCATGCAAAGCAAGGAGATATTTTTGTTCAAAAGGCTCCTGCTGCAACTGTTGAGAATATTGCAAAAGTGATTAAAGAAATTTTTGGTAATAAGAATAAAATTAAAACTATAGGAACTCGTCATGGAGAAAAATTGTTTGAGTCACTTTTATCGCGTGAAGAAATGATACGTGCAAAAGATATGGGACGTTTTTATTGTATACCATCCGATAATCGTGATCTAAACTATTCAAAATATTTTGTTAAAGGTCAAAAATCTATATCAAATAGCAAAGATTATACTTCACATAATACTAGGCAACTCAATTACAAAGAATTAAAAAAATTAATAATGAGTCTTGAATTTGTTAGAGATCAAATCGATGCTTAAGGTATTAACAATTGTTGGGACAAGACCTGAAATTATTAGATTATCAAGAATTATTCCTTTACTAGATAAATTTTGTGAACATAAATTAGTTCATACAGGTCAAAATTATGATTATGAATTAAATCAAATTTTTTTTGATGAATTAGAGATTAGAAAACCAGATATATTTCTTGAAACGGCTGGAAAAACTGCTGCTGAGACTATTGGTGCAGTTATTTCTAAAGTTGATAAAATTTTTATTAATTATAAACCTGATGCGGTTTTAATTTTAGGAGATACCAATAGTTCTTTAGCAGCAATATCTGCAAAGAGAAACAAAATCCCTATTTTTCATATGGAAGCAGGCAACCGTTGTTTCGACCAGCGAGTACCAGAAGAAATTAACAGGCGAATTATAGATCATATTGCAGATATAAATTTAACTTACAGTTCAATTGCAAGAGATTGTTTATTAAAAGAAGGATTACCAATTGACCAAATAGTTAAGGTAGGAAGTCCAATGCAAGAAGTATTACAATATTACATGCCAAAAATTTTATCTTCTAAAATATTAAAAAAATTTAGGTTAAAAAAACAAAAATACTTCGTTTTTAGTTCACACAGAGAAGAAAATTTAGACAATGATGAAAGATTTTTAAAACTTGTGACAGTTATAAACCAACTTGCTGAAGAGTATGGTTTGCCGATTATTTTATCAACTCATCCACGGACTCAAAAACGTATTAATGATAAAAATATCTCGTTTAATTCAAACGTCAAATTGATAAAGCCTTTAGGTTTTATTGACTATATTCAATTGCAGATAAATTCCAATGTTGTTATCTCAGATAGTGGAACTATAACAGAAGAGTCTTCGATCTTAAATTTTCCTGCACTAAATATTCGAGAGACTCACGAACGTCATGAAGGCACCGAAGAAGCTTCTGTGATGATGGTAGAGCTAGATATTAAAAATATTCGTAGAGCTATAAAAATTCTAAAGAATCAGAGTGAAAATAAAAAACGTGTTTTAAATATTGTTAATGACTATAATTTGAATAATATAAGTGAAAAAGTGCTGCGAATTATTCATAGTTATACAGATTATATAAATAAAAAAGTTTGGAAAAAATATTAAAATTAACAATTTAATAAAATTTAGAAAATAAAGAAACTTATGTTTTCTCAAAAAAATCTGAAACACTTTTCAGACCGTGCAATTAAAAAAATTAAAAAAACAAAAAAAAACATTAATTATTTTACAAAGCCCTATAAGCATCTTGTAATTGATAATTTTTTTGATCATAAATTGATTAACGAGTCTCTTAAACACTTTCCAAGTATATCTAGTAAAAATTGGGAATTTACGAATAATAAAGATATAGAAATTAAGTATAGATCAAAATGGACTTCAGAGTTTGATATTCCCGAAGGTATAATAGATGTAGTTAGAATATTTAATGGAGCTAATTTTTTGAAATCAATTTCAAAAATATTTAAAATTAAAAAATTAATTCCAGATCCTTACTTTACAGGAGGAGGATTGAATGTAACAGCAAGGGGAGGGTTATTGGATGTTCATGTTGATGGAAATTATCATGATGCCACAGGTTTAAATAGAAGGCTTAATGTTTTATTGTTTTTAAATAAAAATTGGTCTTCAAAGTGGGGAGGTGAGTTTGGTCTGTATGATAAAAAAGGAAAAAAATGTATCAAAAAAATTGAACCAATCTTTAATAGGTTGGTAGTTTTTGATACTCATGATACTAGTTGGCATGGTCTACCAGATCCAATCAATTTTCCAAAAAATAATCCAAGGAAGAGTATTTTATTGTACTATTATACAAAGGATAAAAGATCTTTAAGTCAAATAAAAATAAGCAAACCTCACAGCGCACTCTGGAAAAAAAGAGGTGGAAAAGACAAAAAAGGGAATAAGACTCGAAAGTTTTCATAGTGTAATCTATTAAAATTTTTTAAAATAAATAGATGAAAATTTTATTAACTCACCGTTATTTTTGGCCTGATCATCCTAATTGTGGACAGATATTATGGCATTTAACTCAAAAATTAGCCTCTCAAGGTCATCAAGTAGATGTTTTAACTTCATTACCATCTAAGGATTTAAATTCCAAAAAAATTGTTTCAAAAAAACTTCAAATATTTAATAACATAAAAATTGAAAGAATTAATTTAACTATTGAAAATAAGAGTCCAATTAAAAAAATAATAAATGCTTTAAAATTAGGATTGAGAACTAATTTTTTAGCTATAAAAAATAAATATGACATAATTATATCTACAACTATTCCTCCAATCACAGGTGGTTTATTTGCAGCATTAGCTGCTCATTTATATAGGTCTAGATTTATATATTTTTGTATGGATTTACATCCAGAAGTTGGAAAAATTTCTAAAGATTTTTCAAATCCTATTTTATTTTCGTTTCTAAAAAAAATTGATAACTGGAGCTGTAGTAAAGCAAATCCTGTAATTGTACACTCTTTAGATGTGAAAAATTCTTTATTATCTCGAGGGAGTAAAAACAAGTTTAATATAGAAATAATAAATAATTTTTCTATACCAACCCAAGAACCTAATGGATTAATTTCTAAAATTAATTTCAATAAAAGTGAAAATGAGCTAACTATTATTTTTGCTGGAAATTTGGGGCGTTTTCAGTCTTTAGACAAAATTATAGATACAATGATTAATTTGGAAGGAAGAAAAGATATAAAATTAGTTATTGTAGGTGACGGAAGTGTTAAGGCTGAATTAATATCTAAAATTCATAATACCAAAGCAAATGTTGAATTTTTTGATCAACAACCACCAAATGTTGTAAAAAATATGATTAGCAAAGCAGACATTGGATTAGTTTCTTTGAGCGTTGATGTTTATAAGTATGGTTATCCTGGTAAAATCATGACTTATCTTGAACAGGGTAAGCCAATAATTGCTCTTTTAGAAAAAGAAAGCGAAATAGTTAAATTAATGGAGCAGAATAATTATGGTTTTTATATTTCTGATTCAAATCCGAAAAGTATTTCTAAATTTTTAATTAAATTAGCAGAAAATAAATCTTGGAGATTAAAAATGAGTCAAAATGCAAAAAAAGCTTATAAAAAATATTTTTCAGTTGAAAGAATATTATCAAAATGGTCTAAAGTAATATCATTTGAATAATTTGATAATCTTCTAAAATAAATTTTTCTAATTATTAATGGTTGTTATATTAATATTTTTTTAAGATTTTCTTAATAACTATTTAGAAAAATTGCTGTTAATATATTTTTGCACTACTGTAATATATTAAAGTTTCAAAGTATGATTATGATTTAGCATAACTTAAATAAAATGATAAATTAAAATTATTGAAAGATTTATTTTAATATGAAAAAAATATTAATTACTGGTGCCTCAGGTTTTATTGGACAATCTCTTATAAAATCTTTGCTAAAATTAAACAAATTTGTTCGCGGCACTATAAGATCAAGTAACTCATTTTTTTCGAATACAAAAATTGAATACGTAACTTTAGGAGACATTAATATTAAAACAAGTTGGAAAGAAAATTTGGTTGATGTTGATTGTATTATTCATTGTGCAGGAAAAGTACATGAAATGAAATCTTCAAAAAATGACTTATCAAAAATCTATCAATCAGTAAATGTTGATGGTACCATTCGACTTGCCAATCAAGCTGCTGAAGCTAAAATTAGAAGATTAATATTTTTAAGCTCAATTAAAGTTAACGGAGAAAGTACCAGAAATAATCATATAAATAAATTTTTTAACGAAAAAAAAAAGAATGTGTTTACTTATAAAGACATAGCTTGTCCCGAAGATCTTTATGCTAAATCTAAATTTGAGGCTGAAAAAGCATTGTGGAAAATTTCTTCAAAGACAGGCTTGGAAGTTGTAGTTGTACGGTTGCCTCTAGTTTATGGTTATGGCGCAAAAGGAAATTTGGCAAGACTGATAAAACTTGTAAAAACAGGAATTCCACTACCATTAGGTATGATTAAAAATCAACGATCAATGATTGGCATTGACAATCTCACTGATCTTTTAATTCGATGCATTGATCATCCAGAAGCAAGTGGAAAAACTTTTTTAGCCTCAGACGGTGAAGATTTATCAACTCTAGAGCTTATAAAATTGATTGCTTCATCAATGGGAAAAAAAGCAAATCCGTTCCCTTTACCTATATTTTTACTAAAGTTTCTAGGTTCAATTTTTGGTAAAACAGAGGAAACTAATAGGTTAGTTGGATCATTAAGGATAGATAATAGTTTTACAAAAGAATCACTAGATTGGGTACCTCCAATAAGTGTTAAAGAAGGTATAAGAAGAATGATTCAAGAAAAATGATACGTAGTTTAGATTTTTTATTTTCATTAATAGGATTAATATTTTTGTTACCTGCATTAATTTTTATATTTTTTATTGGCTTATTTGATAATGGCTCACCTTTTTTTATACAAAAACGAGTTGGCTATAATCTTAAACCTTTTTTTTTGATTAAATTTAGAACTATGCCAGTTGATGTTAGATCAGCTGGAACACATTTAATTAAAAATATTGAATTAAGTAATTTTGGATTTTTTTTAAGAAAAACAAAAATCGATGAAATTCCACAATTGTTAAATGTATTTTTAGGAAACATGAGCTTAGTTGGACCAAGACCCTGTCTATTTAATCAAAGAAAATTAATTAGAGAGCGCAAGAAAAGAGGTGTATTTAAAGTAAGACCAGGAATTACAGGGCTTGCCCAAATTAACGGCATTAACATGAAAACACCCACATTGCTAGCTAAAACAGATCAAAAAATGATTAAAGAAATGAGTATATACAAATATTTTTATTATATCTTCAGAACATTTTTTAAAATTATCTTCTGATTAAGACTATATTTTAATGGTATAAGATAAATTTAAATTGTTTTGTAATTGATTGATTTCCTTATCATTGTTTTTTGATATTTCTGCTTTATTATTAATTATTTAATAAAGAATATGTCAATTATAAAAGAAGTATCTGAAAATATCGTTAATCTTCCACGTTATGCAAAGAGGATAATAGCAATTTTATTAGATATAGGTTTATGTATTTTTTGTACTTGGCTTGCATTTTATTTAAGATTAGAGCAATTAATTCAAATTAATCATGTAACAACTTTAGCAGTTGAGATCTCAGTATTGATTGCAATTCCAATATTTTGGTTAATGGGGTTATATAAAACCATGTTCCGATTCGCAGGTTTGTCGATAATATTTACAGTATTTATAGCAACTTTTACTTATTCATTATTATATTTCGCAGTAATTGGTATTTATGGAATTCAAGGTATTCCAAGATCTATTGGAATTATTCAACCTATTTTATTATTTTTAACTATTTCAGCTTCAAGAATATCAATTGAATTTTTATTTCTAGGAAATTTTAAAAAATCAAAAAATAAAACAAATGTTCTCATCTATGGAGCAGGCAGTGCAGGAAGACAGTTATTGATTAGTTTAGAAAGTCATTTAGAAATGTCAGTAGTTGGTTTTTTAGATGACGATTCTCAATTTCATAATCAAAATATATTGGGCCAAACAGTTTATGATCCATTAAGTATAGAAAAGTTAATAATTAAAAAAAATATAGATATAATTTTACTAGCTCTTCCCTCTATTAGTAGACAAAAAAGAAATCAAATTATTGATAGATTAAATAAGTTAAAAATAAGGGTCAAAACATTACCAAGTGTTCAAGATATTGTTGAAGGTAAGGTATCTGTATCAGATATTAAAGATCTTAACATTGAAGATCTTTTAAATAGAGAACAAGTCCAGCCAAATTTAGAGTTATTATCTAAAAATATTAATTCAAAAGTTGTAATGATTACAGGAGCAGGAGGCTCCATTGGCTCAGAGTTATCTCGTCAAATAATAAAGTTGAAACCTAAAAAATTAATTTTAATAGAATTAAGTGAGTTTGCTCTTTATAAAATAATTGAAGAATTAAAAGGTATAAATCAAAGTATAAAAGTTATCCCTTTATTAATTAATATTCAAAATAAATCTAAAATTGAAGAAGTGTTTAAAACTTTTAATATAGATACTATTTATCACGCAGCAG
>CEVG01161001.1_pt1 | contig 13670 bp, 14 predicted proteins | sample 356511 | NCBI WGS metagenome assembly CEVG01 (sample SAMEA2623426, study PRJEB7988) | marine metagenome | biome: marine biome (ENVO:00000447); feature: surface water layer (ENVO:00002042); material: "saline water (ENVO:00002010), including plankton (ENVO:xxxxxxxx)" | depth 5 m | reverse complement strand
CCATAACCATGCCAAGTGAAACTGCCTCACCATGAAGCAAATTTCCATCATATCCAGCTTCTGCTTCGAGGGCATGCCCGAAGGTGTGACCAAAATTCAAAATGGCTCGCAGATTTTGCTCCTTTTCATCTGCTTCAACTATTTCTGCCTTTATCCGACAACTGGTAAAAATAGCAAATTGTTGTGCCAGCTTGTCTCCCTCTAAAACCTTTTTTCCATTCAACTCCAACCATTCAAAAAATGAGCAATCTTTTATAAGCCCATATTTAACCACCTCAGCATAACCAGCAAAAAGCTGACGCTGCGGTAACGTTTTGAGCACCTGAGTATCAACTGCAACCAAGCTTGGTTGGTAAAAACTTCCAACAAGATTTTTCCCCTGCCGAACATTGATGCCTGTTTTTCCACCAACCGAACTATCCACCTGAGAAAGTAGTGTTGTCGGCACTTGAATAACCTTTATGCCTCTCAAAGTCACAGCCCCCGCAAAACCGGTTAAATCACCTATGACTCCACCTCCCAAAGCTATCAATAAAGAGTTCCTGTCAACTTTGGATTCAAGCAGCTGATCAATTATTTTTTCTAAATTGATAAAACTTTTTGTACTCTCTCCTACTGGAACTTCTAATACTTTTGGGGATACACCTTGCGCTGAAAAGGACTCTATCGTTTGTTCTAACCAGTGAACTGAAATGTTGTTATCTGTAACGATGAATATTTTTGGTTTACCAAATTTCTCAGAGATAAGAGCGCCCAAGTTCGAAAGCAAACCATGCTCAATAATAATATCGTAGGAATTTTCTTTAAGATTAATTCTCAATTTATTGTGTTCGTTCACGACTACACCGACTGTTTCGAGTAACAATAATCGCCCAAACATTCAACCACTTTTGAAACTGTAATGTCGACCCCATCATTTTCCGCATCTACTATAAAATCCGCATCATTATATATAGGATAGCGCTTTTTTATGAGTGCTTTTAAAGTTCGTTCCGGATCAGCTGTTTGCAAAAGTGGTCTATCAGACCTTTTTTCTAACCGCTTTGCTAATACTTCGAAACTTACACGCAACCATACTGATGTAGCTATTTTTTTTATTAACGACCTAGTTGCTTCGGACATAAAAGCCCCCCCACCAGTAGCTAGAACACAAGGCTTCCCCGCTAAAATTCTTGAAATGACCCGTTCTTCACCTTTTCTGAACTCTACCTCACCATATTTCTCAAAGAAATCTGTGATTGTACATCCTGCCGCATGTTCTATTTCCTGGTCGGCGTCGATGAACTGCATTCCAAGTCGATCTGCCAAAATTTTTCCTACGGTGCTTTTACCCGCTCCCATTATACCTACCAAAACAATTGTCTTTTTTGGCGCATGATTACGTTTGTTACTAAGTTTCTCTGTTTTCATTCAAACCACTTTTTCATTTTTAGTAGATTCAGATCAAACTAATTTTCAGACTGTCGCCATACAATGGTCATAATTCCCAGCTCAACTCTATTTTATCAGTGTTTTTAAGTTGGCAACAAGTTATAGATAAAGAATGAAACATATTTCTCTTAGTGCTATAGGTGAAAGCAGATAGGTCCCTACTGCTTTACAATCCTGGATATTTATCATGAAAGTAGCCCTGATTACCTTCGTTCTAGTAATTATAGCGATTGGCACAGCCATTACCATGCTCTCAACATGGGACATACCAGCACCGTCAAGTTTTGTAGAAAGAGACATATCAAATGACAAGCCTCTTCGCTAACGTCAATTTATTTTTATTCATTTGCATAATCGTTCACATCGCAACAGATGTGGCCGCACAACAAAGCCCTGTATCGCTTTTACCTAAAGCACAAAGAACATTCCAACTCGATAAAAAATTGCCCCAACAAGGATCAGAAATTAAAAGTTCTACTAAGAGTTCTAATTCAGAAGGCGTAGTCGTTCAGACTAACAGATTAGAAGCCTTAAATTTAGAAACCACTGGAATTTTGAATATCGAAACCGGCGGATTTGATAAAAATATGTGGAATGGAACAGCTCATCCAAAAGCGGTATCGTTATTGAAAAACTTGCCTTCTAAAATATATTCTAGAAGCTTACAAAATCTACAAAAGCGGCTTTTACTTACCCGAGCCCGCACCCCTATTCATGACAAAAATGAAAACAAGAATATTATTTTGAAGCTTCGGCAGCAGAATCTTTTTCAATGGGGCAAGTTAGATTACTTCGCGCAAATACAGCAAAATATTCCGCAGTCGCATGATGATGAAGAGTTGGCACAACTTTCGGTTAACGTTTTTTTTCTGAACAATAATCTGGACAAAGCGTGCGAGCTTACAAAGTATTGGTTTGATAAATCTCAGGAAAAGTTTTGGCAGAAAAATCTTATTTTTTGTGACGCAATCGATGGCCTTCGAGATAATGTTGATTTTGGAATTCAGCTGCTGTCTGAAACCAAGAACAAAGAAGATGATAAGTTCATTTCACTTATTAGTGTTATTATCGGCGAAGAAGACGCGCCATCAAGTGAAGAAATAGTAGAACTGACTCCAAGAGGTGTTGCGATGCTAAGGTTTAGCCAGCAAACCCTACCTATGTTAAACTTAAATGCCTTACCACCTTGGTTACACGGAATCTATATCCATTCCCCATCAATCCAACAGAAGGATAGATTGAGGCTTGCTCATCACTCTTTTCTGTTAGGGTTAATTGAGGTAGAAGCGTTATCAAAACTCTATGAAACGGCTGACCTACCCCAAAAAGATATTGCGACGGCAGTGACATTGGCGAGTGAGGGCGCTACACAAATCCCCAACGCACTTTTGTATCGATTGGTACTTTCCCAAGAAACTGATTTTGGAAAAGCTCAAGCAATTCATAAGGCAATAGATTTTTCGATACAAGACGGGACTATTTCTGAGATGGCCGAACTTTATCAAAAACTTCTAAAGGAAATTGCACCTGCCTCCGAGTTAGATTGGTTTGCATGCAAGGCCGCTATGATAAACATGATTAACCGAGATTTTACAACTGCACAACTCTGGTTAGAGATAGCGCAAAAAGAAGACGTACCAAACAGACAAAGCCCAATCACTTGGTCAAGACTATGGCCAGTTTTTTGGCTGTTAAATGAAGATAGGTCAATCGAATTAGATGAACAACAATTAGAAGGTTGGGCACAAAACTTACTGGCTGAAAACCCTCAGCGAGGAAAAAATTATATAAATCTGACATACCATATCTTAGAGATTTTTGGAGCTAAAATTCCACATGCGAGATGGACTGAATTAGCTGGAAACGAGGTGCGCGTCGAGCACGGTTATAGCTTATTCGCCAACAAACAGGCGATAGAACAAGCGTTGGAGGCAAAGCGCACTGCGGAGGCTGCAGCGACTTTATTACTATCTGCTGGCAGTTTAAAAGCATCCGAATTTCTAGACGAAAGCTTGCTATTTATTATTTCAACTCTCAATGATCTAGGCCTCAAGCAACAGGCTAGAGGCTTAGCTTTCCAAGTTTTAATTAAAAAAAATCACCAAATTTGGTAAGCTATTTGGGCTCTTAAATGTATGAGGAATTATAGAGGAAAAAACGTTGAACAATTTTTAGAAATGCTGATCGCTGAACGAGGAGCATCTCACAATACATGCGTATCTTACCTAAATGATATTACCAATTTCGATAAATTCCTGAGTGGGGCTGAGACAAGTCTTGAAGCTGCGACGACCGATGATATAAGGCGTTATTTACAACACCGCAGTGAAGCTGGAGCAAATAACCCCACCATCTCCAGAAACCTGTCAGTGCTGCGACAGTTTTTTAAGTTCTTACAAAGTGAAAGCGTTCGCTTGGATAACCCGGCTCTAAATGTTGATGGTCCAAAGGTATCACGGCCCCTACCAAAAGTGATATCTGAAGATGATGTCGAAGCTCTACTCAAAGCCGCCCACAAGTCACAAACCGCCGAAGCGATACGACTGACCTGCCTACTTGAAATTGCTTATGCGTCCGGTCTTAGAGTAACTGAGTTGGTAAGCCTTCCAATTGATTCTCTAAGTTATACATCCGAAACATTATTGATTTTAGGAAAGGGTGGTAAAGAGCGTCTAGTACCTTTAACATCTTCTGCAATGAATGCCATCGTTGCTTATGAGAAGGTCAGAAGCAATTTTTTAAAGGGAAATAAAACATCCAACTTTTTGTTTCCGTCACGTTCTAAACAAGGACATTTAACGCGCCGAAGACTTGGTCAACTTCTCAAAGAACTCGCCATGCAAGCTGGTTTAGATCCAACCGTAATATCTCCCCACGTTTTACGGCACGCTTTTGCGTCACACCTTTTAAACCGCGGTGCAGACTTAAGAAGTCTGCAAAAAATGCTAGGCCACTCGGATATTTCTACTACACAAATTTATACACACGTTCAAAAAGAAAGATTGCATGCGGTAGTTTCTTCTTTTCATCCAATGTCTAAAAAGGACTTTTAAGATTTTTTTTAAGAATCTTTTAACGTATAAAGAAAAATAACCATGGCAACAAAATCGTCTTTATCCTAGGGTTAATTATAAGTGTTTCTAGAATTCGAAAAACAAATTGCCGAATTAGAAGGCAAAATTGAGGAGCTACGACATTTGTCGGATGGCGGTGATTTAAATATAGCCGCCGAAATAACCCGTCTTCAGAAAAAAGCAAACCAGCAATTAAAGGCTACCTATAAAAAGCTTTCTCCATGGCAAAAAGTCCAGGTTGCACGGCATCCCAACAGACCGCACTTCAAAGATGTACGCAAAAGTTTATTCTCTGACTTTATTCCTTTATCAGGGGATCGTTACTTTGGTGAAGATAAAGCTGTCGTCGCCGGCATTGGGAAGTTCAAGGGCCAATCGGTAGTTATAATAGGCACAGAAAAAGGCGACAGCACTGAAGAAAGGATTGAATCAAACTTCGGAATGGCAAAGCCAGAAGGCTATAGAAAGGCGCAACGTCTGATGGATATAGCTAATCGATTCAACCTTCCCGTTCTGACTTTTATTGATACAGCCGGTGCCTACCCGGGCATTGGAGCCGAAGAACGAGGTCAGGCAGAAGCAATTGCCAGAACAATAGAAACAAGTTTAAGTATAAGCGTGCCTTCGATTGCTGTCATACTTGGAGAGGGCGGGTCGGGCGGCGCAGTAGCACTAGCAACTGCGAATCAGGTACTAATGCTGGAACATGCTATTTATTCGGTTATTTCACCTGAGGGTTGTGCTTCAATACTTTGGCGAAGCAGCAACCATGCTGTAGAGGCTGCAAATGCCTTAAAGTTAACCGCACAAGATCTTCATGCTCTTCGCATTATCGATAATATCATTGAAGAACCGCTAGGAGCAGCGCATCGCGATCATTCCATCACTATGGATAATCTCGAAAAAGCTATAGAGACGAGCCTGGCGAATTTATGTCGCCAAAGCAGAGATCAACTTTTAAATAATAGAAGGAAAAAGTTTCTGGAGATGCATGCTGGGAAGTTAATTTAGAATGCTGGAAACGATTTACTATAATCTCTATCATGCCTTAGCGATGGAATTTTATTTCTAGCCTCGTTGACTAAATTCAGATCTAAGTCAGCTATGATAAAGCCAACACCTTTATCAGCATCTGCCAGAACGTTGCCCCATGGATCAATAATTATTGAGTGTCCGAAGGTTTTTCGTTCCTGCTCATGTATTCCTGTTTGAGCTGCAGATACTACAAAGCAGCCATTTTCGATTGCCCTAGCCCGTTGCAAAACGTGCCAGTGGGCTTCTCCAGTAACTTCTGTAAACGCGGATGGAATGAAAATTATTCTGGCGCCAGCCTTTGCAAGGTCTCGATAAAGTGCGGGGAATCGAATGTCGTAACAAATCGTCAATCCTACCAACCCCCATGGTGTTTTAGCGAGGCAGGCTGAAGTGCCTGGCTGATAGGTTGCAGACTCCCGGTATGTACTTCCGTCATTAACTTCAACGTCGAACATATGGATCTTTGTATACCGCGCAATTATTTGGCCATCTGGGTTGATTAGAAAACTTCTATTAGCAAGCTTGCTGTCAGAGAGTTTGATAGAGATCGATCCAATAAGTAGCCAAATAGATAACTCCTTCGATAAATTTCGAAATTCTCTTAAAACGCTGTGGTCATTTTCTGCTTGCGCTTTATATAAGGCTTTTTCTCTGTTAGGTTCCAACATACCGACAACCTCAGGGGTCGTTATTAACTCAGCACCATCTGATTTTGCTTTACAAATAAGGGAACTAACTTCTTTTATATTTATATTAGGATCTGGTTTTGAATTTGTTTGAATACATGCAACCCTTAAGTTTGACATTGCGTTCGCCGTCTTCAATCGTCTAGACCAAGCATGGCATCCAGTTTCCCGTTTTGATCAAGGGCTACTAACTCATCAGATCCACCAATTCCTTCGCCATCAATAAAAATCTGCGGCACCGTATACCTGCCATCAGATCGGCTAAGCATTTCGCTTTTTAGGTTTGGATTGTCGCTAACTTCTATTTCTTTATAGTCAACTCCCTTCTGTTCCAACAATCGTTTTGCTCGGTAACAGAAAGGACACCACACTGAACTATAAATCTCTACTATCGCCACGATATGCTCCACCAGAAACGAGACATTTATTTAGTATAAATAGCTTTTCACAACAAATGAACAATCTATTCGATCATTTTAACCAGTCTAATAATACTTCTTGGTTATGTTCACCAAGTAATGGCGCTCCTTTCCTTATACTGGCTGGGGTCTGTGAGAGTTTTACCGGTACTCCGATAGTTTTGGTTTTGCCAAGTTTAGAATGCTGGGTTTCTACCACCATTTCTCTGTGTAATGTTTGAGGATCATTAAAAACTTCGACGTGGTTCATTACTGGGCCAGCGGGGATTCCTTCAGCTTCAAAAGCTTCGCACAATTCCTTGGTTGTGCATTGAATAAAATATTTCCCTAACTCTTCGACCAACTGCGCATTATTTTCAACACGGTCCGCCTTGGAGGTAAATCTTTCATCATTGAGAAGATGTTCACAACCTAATATTTTGCACGTACCTCTCCAAAAACTGTCTTGGGCTCCGCCAATCGTCATAAAACCATCTGAAGTTGTGAACAATTGGTACGGCGCGCTTCCACGGTGGGCTTGGCCAAGCCTCTCCGGCACCTGCCCAGTAGCAAATACATTAGCTGCTTCATACACACCTAAGGAAATACCCGCCTCAAACAGGCTAGTGTCAACATGTTGCCCAAAACCAGTTTGGTCTCTCGCTACGAGAGCCATCAAAATGCCAATAGCGCCGTTCATACCGCCACAAACATCAGAAACAGGCATTGGAATTCTATAAGGAGGACCCTCTGGAGGACCGTTGATGGACATTAGCCCGGACATTCCGCAAGCAATTAAGTCAAAGCCACCTCGTGGGGAGTAAGGGCCAGTTTGGCCAAAACCTGATATCGAGCAATAAATCAATTTTGAGTTGAGAGCGGATACTGTCTCGTAATCAATGCCTAATCGTTTAGCGGTGCCTGGCTTAAAGTTTTCAATAAGAACATCTGCGACTTCTATCATTTTAAGAACTGTTTTATGATCTTCAGCGCTCTTGAGGTCCATAACCATAGACCTTTTATTTCTATTCCAGAGCATAAACGGTGCACTCTCTCCATCTTGGAAAGGAGGTGTTTTACGCAACTGGTCCCCACCATTTGGGCTTTCAATCTTAACAACATCGGCACCATGATCAGCCAATATCATTGCACAATACGGCCCAGACAGATGACTGGTTAAATCGAGCACTTTTATATGCGATAGTGACGTCATTTTTTTACCTTAATAATTTTTTACTTTGACTCTGGTTTAATTACTTTGATTATGCTGGAAGTGTCTAAATCTCCAAAACCACTGTCAATTAGTTGTTGAAACGCTGCAGTGGCTGCAGCCCCCAGCGGCGTAGACGTTTTTGCATCTTGAGCCGCAGCTTGTGACAACCGCAGATCTTTCAACATTAATTTCGCCATAAAGCCAGGTTTAAATTTATTGTTAGCTGGCGACGTACTGCATACATCAGGCATTGGATTAGACGTTTCAAAAATGTATGATCTACCAGTTGATGTGGAAATAACCTCATACAAAATGTCCGGGGAAACACCCAAACGTTCCCCCATTGTCATAGCTTCTGCAGCTGCGAGTGCGTTAATTCCAGCTAACATATTATTACAGATTTTGGTCGCTTGACCTAGACCTCCGGAACCGCAATGTACAATATTTTTCCCCATACCTTGTAATATCGGCTTGGCCTTTTCAAAGCTGTCTTTGTCTCCACCGCACATGAAGGTGAGGGTGCCAGCATCTGCACCGATGACACCACCTGACACTGGTGCATCTATCATATTGAAGCCAGCTGATTTTGCAGCTTCGTGGACCGCTTGAGCTGATCCAACATCTATTGTTGAGGAATCTATCATGACGGTGCCGGGAGCTGCTGCTGCCAGGATACCATCCTCAAGAAATATCTCTCTGACATTCGAGCCGACCGGGACCATTGTCACTACAAAGTCAACTTCACTGGAAGCCTCTTTGACAGATTTTGTTGCCATAGCTCCTGCCTGCACTGCAAAATTAATGGCGTCTTCTGAAAGGTCATACACCTTAAGCGAGTGGCCGGCCTTAATAAGATTACGCACCATTGGCCCACCCATATTCCCCAAGCCAATAAAACCAACTTTCGCCATCACTTTCTCCTAATAAAATTTAACACATTTAAAATACGTTATCTAATCACAGATCACTTTAATTATAAAAACCATCAAGACACAATAAATCTAGATAAATAAACAAAAATTACTATATCTTCGTTCACAATCCATTTTGTTTTAATTCTATCCATGGCGTAATTATATGTCGCACCCTGTCATTTTTAATCGAAAGCTCCTAGCAAAAAATAGGTCTAGAATAGCGGGGTCTTTTCAAAATTTTGATTTTCTCCTAGAGAATGCGCTGGGACGTTTAACCGATAGGTTACTAGATTTGAGCAGAAGCTTTGAGCTTGTTTTAAATTTAGGTGCCAGGAATGGAATGTTGGAAAAAATCTGGCCTAAAGAGCTAAAAACACCAAAGTTTATCCATGCAGATATTTCTGAAAAAATGATTGGTGACACAGTCAATCATGCAGCAAGGGTGGTATGTGATGAGGAATTTCTGCCATTCGCACCAAATAGTCTGGATGCCGTAGTAAGCTGTCTCTCTTGCCACTGGGCAAATGATCTCCCTGGAGTATTGAAGCAAATCACAGAAACATTAAAACCTGATTCGTTATTTTTAGTTTCCATATTAGGTGGTCAAACTTTATTTGAACTCAGAGAGGTACTAAGCGCTGCCGAATTAGAATTGAAAGGAGGCATAAGCCCAAGAGTTTCACCGTTTGCGACACTTCAAGATTTTGCCCATTTGATGCAACGTGGAGGACTTGCACTCCCGGTAGCCGATACTGACACAGTGGTTGTCTCTTATAATAATATATTTGAATTGATGCGAGACCTCAGGGGAATGGGTGAAACAAACATCTTAATAGAAAGAAGCCGTATCCCTGCTACTAAAGCATTCTTTTTACGAGCAAATCAAATCTACCAGGAGCGTTTTGTAGATAGGAAGGGGAAGTTAAAAGCCACCTTTGAAATATTTACGGGAACAGCTTGGACCCCGCACCCCTCTCAACAAAAACCTTTGCGCCCTGGCTCCGCAAAACTCAGCCTTAAGGAAGCCTTAAACAATTAGGGTCAATCGTTTAGTGAAATCATTACTTAACAGCATAAACAATCCACATCGCATGCTTATAATGGTCATAACCTCTTCGATTAGCTTCCACCTTCGGCAGCTCGTAAACGCTTTCGCAAGGGTTGATGATTGAACAACCTTTGAGGAGTTTTTTATACTCACTTTTTGTAAAAAAATGCGTGAGGCCAATGTCTTCAAGGTTTATTTTTTCTTTTATATTTTCTCGATTCAAAAAAAGCGTGCCGGGTTCTTTTTGGTTCATTTTATCTACTTGTTTTTTGTACGTTGTATGTTTTCGATTTAGCATATGACCAATAAATAATCCCCCCGGTTTCAAAAGACGCACGACTTCGGAAAATGCTTTGACCCTTAGGTCGCTCGGCAAATGCTGAAAAACACAAGACTCAATGATACCGTCGAAGTGTTCGTCGGGGCAGGCTATATCTGAAGCACTTCCATGCGTTAAAATGTCTATATTTTTTGCTAAGCCTTTATGCTTAAGGACTTTATGGCAAAGAGACAACGCTTCTTGGGAGATATCAATACCACTTATTCGTACACCTTGCTCGGCCAGCCAGCCAAGATTAGCGCCTGCACCGCATCCAACCTCAAGAAATTTTAATTTTCTGCAATCCTCTTTAGTAAATTCTTTGGCTCTGAAATGATGCGCAACGGACCTTACAATAGCTTCGACAGGAGCAGTATTGTATGCTCCTTGCTTTATTTGGTGAGCAAAAGATGTATTCCACAGTCGCTCCATTGAGCTTATTTTTAAACTTTCTGAACTATCCAACATGGTTCTTACGCATGATTGTTAGAGATGGTACCATTGTCTAACCACGCCACTATTGTCATTTTTTGTTGATCTAAATAGTTTTGGTAACTTGGCATTTTATTTTGATCCACTATGTGGACAAATTTTTTACCGGCACTATCAACTAAACAGCATCTATAACCAAATCTCTGTAAACGACTATTCAAAGATGGGGTGGCATAGTAACCCCAGTCTTTTTTGCATATATCAACTTCTTTTCCTCCTTCCGCAACCAGAGTGACCTGCTCGTCTGCTTCAAGCATCAAATCCATTACGTGTGATAGCTCGATGGTTGGCCCTGTATCACCTACTTCAAATTTTCTAACTGGTTTGATTATTTTAAAGTTCATTCAACTCTTCTCCAGAGTAAGGATTTCTCGGCAGCCATCTCGAAATTTATAAGTCCTCCAAATTCCTTAAAAAGCCAGTCAATTCGTTCTAGGTCTTCTTCAGTATCTACTGCCAGCCTCACCTCTCTTAACTCAGAACGGCCTGACTCGAAATTTAAAATTCTAAATTTTTCAGGATTTCTGTAAAAAAAACGAGTAACGTGCTCTCTATCACAATTGTCCACAGTTAAACTCAATATTTTTTTTAATGAGTCAGTTTTTATAATCTCAACGCTCATACCAACTGGGTACGTCCTTGGGAAAACATTTGAAATCAAATCGAGATTAGGTTCTCTCCACATCTCTATCCCTTTTTCCAGAAGTTCTGGGTCAATAAGTGGACTATCGCCATTTATCCTAATAAAGTTATCCACCCCTAAATAACTAGCACAAGATACTGCTCTATTAAGAACATCATGGGCGGCTCCTCTAAACACTTCTATATTTAGAGATTGAATATACTCAACAAGTCTATCGTCGTTTTTACTATCAGAAGTTGCAACCACTACTGTTGATACTTTCTTTACTTTTGAGACACGGTTTATAACACGTTTAATTAGTGGTTCTCCGGCAATGTGTCTCAAAGCTTTACCGGGCAACCGGGAAGAAGCCATGCGCGAAAATATGATCGCAGCCACCTTCATGCGCTTGAACCGATAACTTTTCCCCACTCGGAAACGTACCATTCACAATATCTCTTATAACCTTTCTCTAGTGGCCATTTAGGCTTAAATCCCAGTCTATCTTCTGCCTTATCCATCTTGAGAGTTCCTCTAATAGGCTTATCTTCCGCCTTCGGTCGGCATTCAAACGTGACATCGGGAATTATTTCTTTAATGATATTTGCTAGTTCCAATATACTCCTTGCGTTACCATAAGTTAGGTTGAAAGTGTCTGAAGCAGTTGGCCCACCATGTAACGCTAGTGCGCGGATCATCCCGTCTATTAAATCCTCAATATATGTGAAATCTAGCCTCCCGCAGCCACCCCCCTCTAATAGTAACGGTTTATCTGTTAATGCATTTTCAATAAAAATTTGGCTTACCCGTCTACTTACACAGCGCTCGCCATAGAGTGCGCTAGGCCTTATGATACATGTTCCAAGACCATAAGTATGGCAGTAAGTTCGAACTAAACGTTCTCCCATATACTTGGTATTAGCATAAATCCCCCTAGGTCTCGGCCTAGTGGTTTCATCCACCCAAGCATCATCAAAATCACCGTACACGGTACTCGAACTCAAAAACATCAACGTCTTCATGTTTTTTTGATCTAGTCTGCAAAGTTCAAGAACATTACGTAGAGTGGACAGTTGTAAATCAAAACATTTTCCAGGATCCTTCCTTGCCTCCACTGAACTGGCGATAGCGGCTAAGTGAACAACCCGGGTCGGCTTAAATTCATTGAATACATTTGCTATATCCGAAAAATTTCGAGCATCACAATTGCGAAATTCGACACCATAACTGCGCATGATTTCAAAGCGGCTCATAAGGAAATGGAGATTTAGTTTACGTTTTAATAAGTCACCCTCATCATAAAATGCATTATCAACAAGGCTATTAACCATCAAATTATCGAGTACCATTACGGAAACACCAGCCTTACTAAGCCCAACCGCTAAGTTATGGCCAATGAATCCCGCACCACCAACCAGCAGCACCCTATCCTTTTGCAGCTCGCTAGCTATCTCTTCAAAACTTCTAGTCATTATATAAAAAGTTTACTGCCACCAAATAACATTGCATATATATAAATACTAAAGTCCATCATCACTCTAAACAATAGCAGTAGAAATCAAGAAAAACTACTTACCCTTTTGATAAGATCGATCAAAACACGTTATATAACGAACAGTAAAATATTTAGAAAATTTTTAATACAGTGGGTTTTGGGTCGGAATATAATATGAGCCGTATAGCCGGACTTATACCAAGAAACAATAAGGGAACCCCTCGCTTGGACGCTATTATGATTACGCGTCTTCTTGGGACAAAGCAGATTGTGAGGGATGGTTTTTTCTTTACAGAAAACCAACAAGCATCAGCCAAATTCGGGTCAATACAAATAGTTATTGACTGCTCAATCTTTAACGCAGACGATTTTTCCACGCCTCAGAAAAAACTCCCCGATGCACAACGTGTTCTACTATCAATCAGAAAAATTGGAATAGTACGAACACTCGAAAAAATAAATGGCCGCTTTTGTCTTGCGGTTTTTGATACTAAAACAAATATCTTGTGTTTAGGCCGCGATCGTTTTGGTTTATCAACGCTGTTTTATACTTGCTTTGACGGACTTATAGCTTTCTCTTCAAGAGCCAAAGGCCTTCTCGGCCTTCCTGGCGTTTCCAATGAGTTAGATCATAGTTTCTTAAAAGCAGCGGCTGCCACGAACTATCGTTTTTTAGACACAAACAATTCACTCTCGCCATTTCGAAATATTAAACAGGTTCCACCAGGCACGATTGTCCGTTTCGATGATAAAAAAATGCAGACCGAACAATTTGCATCATTAACGATTGATGAAATTAGAAAAAGCAACAAACCTACGAGGGAAGAATATATCCACCTATTCAATAAAGCTGTCAGCAAACGGCTTAGGGTTGCAAAAAAACCAATTTTTTCTTTATCCGGAGGTTTGGATAGCTCGTCTGTTGTATCTATGGCGCAGCAAA
>CEVG01156100.1_pt1 | contig 13701 bp, 5 predicted proteins | sample 356511 | NCBI WGS metagenome assembly CEVG01 (sample SAMEA2623426, study PRJEB7988) | marine metagenome | biome: marine biome (ENVO:00000447); feature: surface water layer (ENVO:00002042); material: "saline water (ENVO:00002010), including plankton (ENVO:xxxxxxxx)" | depth 5 m | reverse complement strand
CTAGTAGAGATGTTAGATTCAGTGGAACCAGCAGTGCATGTCCTAATGCTTGTGGACTTATTGCAACAATAGTAGAATTCAATAGAAATTGGACAGTTTGGGATATTAAAAATTGGTTAGCAACACTGCAGACTCAAGACACTACAAATGATTTTTATGATATTCCTGAAGAAACTACAGCAAACGGAACGGGACATGCTGATCTAAATGGATTGCAAGGTGCTACTGCTAGAGTAATATATCAAGGTGGTACATACGGTCATACAACCAAAGACACAGTAGTAAAAGATGTTTCGCTAGGTAGTGGAATAAGTTTAACTGGTTCAATCAATTTAACCAGAGATTGACAAATCTAAGAAGTGTGCTAAAATAAAAACATGACTAATCTTAAACAGCTTACATGGGAAGAACACAAGAATGCTGAGCGTCAAGCCTTTGTTAAGGAACTTATGGGCGGAATAAGTGTGCAACGTTACTGTGATTTTTTACACAATCTCCACCCTCAGTATAACATATTAGAAAACTTTTCGAAACTACACAATCTACTTGACATTGAAGTTGCTAAAAATATACATGCAGATATATTAGAATTAGAACAACAACTTGTTGATTACAAACCTGTGATATATCCTGTTGTAAAAGAGTATACAGATCATTTGCTTACAATTAAAGATGATCCACACAAGTTAATGGCACACATATATGTTCGTCACATGGGAGATTTGAGTGGTGGACAAATGATTGCAAAACGTATTCCAGGAAGTGCAAAATTTTATCAATTTGATGAAGATGTAAATGTACTCAAAGACAAGATACGCATAAGATTAGACGATAGTATGGCTGATGAAGCCAAAATATGTTTTAACTTTGCCACAGAGCTTTTTAAACAAATGGCGGTCTCAAACAACTAAATATATAAAACAGTTGTGAGAGACATGCATGGCACTTAATTTAGATCATCAAAGAGAAAGAATAACCACGCAAAGTGGTACTCTTAATATCAATACCAATGGTAGTATAAAGATACCAGTTGGTAATACAGCTCAGCGACCCCAAGGAGCAAATGCTTCTACAGGTCAAATAAGATTTAATACACAACTTAATAGATTCGAAGGATACAATGGTGTTACATGGAAAAACATTGGTGGTGTAACTGATGCAGACCAAGACACATTTATCGAAGTTGATAATCCACTTGACAATGATACAATAAAATTTTTTACAGCAGGAACTGAACGTGTAAGTATTGACCAAGCAGGAAAATTTACTGTTGAAGGTGATACAGAGCTTAAAGGAAATGTATCCATTGGCGGTGACATAACTATAGGTGATGCTGATACTGATGGCATTAACATTAATAGTGACTTCAATAACAGTTTACTTCCAAATTTAGATACCACATATAACTTAGGTAGTTCTCTTAAAAAATGGAAAAACATTTTTATGGGAGGCACTATAGATGCTAGCACTAGCACAGAATCATTTATTCTTCCACAAGGAACAGATGCTGAAAGACCAGGAACACCACAAACTGGTATGTTACGTTTTAGCACTACCAGTAGTAAAGCAGAAGTATATGATGGTACAGCTTGGGTATTAGTAGGTGCAACACCTAATACATTCAGCACTATTGCAGTAAGTGGACAACCAGATGTAGTAGCTGACAGTGACAGTGACACGCTGACACTTGTTGGTGGTACAGGAATTCAAATTACCACAAATAACTTAACAGATGAAATTACAATTCAAACTGTAGGTGGTGGTGGAGGTACTGCACAAAACTTGTTTGATAAAATTGCAGTTAGTGGACAAAACACTGTAATTGCAGACAACGTTGCAGATACACTTACCTTGCAAGCTGGAAACGGAATAACAATTACAACTGATACCATCAATGACTTAGTTAGATTTGATGTTACTGGTAGCAGTACAAATTCATTTGAAAAAATTGCTGTGGCAGGACAAACTACTGTAGAAGCAGACAGTAGCACAGATACATTAACATTAGTAGCAGGAACTGGTATTACAATAACTACAGATGCTACAACAGATGAAATAACAATTACAGGAACAAGTTCCTATAGTGACAGTGATGTTGATGCACATTTAAATCAATCAACTGCACAAGCAGGTGAAGTACTAAGTTGGAACGGTGCAGATTACGATTGGGTAAGCAACGCTGGATATACTGATGCAGATGTTGATACGCACTTAAATCTAAACACAGCTTCGACAGGACAAGCATTAATTTATGACGGTGCTGACTACAGTTGGGGAACTGTTGGAGGTCAAATTACAGTACAAGACGAAGGTACAAGTTTAACCACAGCCGCTACAACACTAAATTTTGTAGGTCCTGGTGTTACAGCAACAGGCACAGGTGCTACCAAAACAATTACTATTTCAGGTGGTGGTAGTGGCACAGGTGATGCAATTATAGATGCTGATGCAGATACACATATAAAAGTAGAAACTTCAGCTGATGAAGATAAAATAAGATTTACTACAGCAGGCAATGAAAGAGCAATGATAGATGATAACGGAGACTTTATCATTGGCGATCCTAATGGCACAACTTTTTATAAATTACCAACTACAAGAGGTACGAATGGACAAGTTCCAGTAACAGATGCAAATGGTAATGTAACATTTCAAACTATTGCACAAGGAAGTGGTACTGCTTTTTATCAAAACACTGCTCCTACAGTAGGCGTTAATGCAGGCGACCTTTGGTTTGATACAGGTACAACTGCTGAACTTTATGTTTACACAGGTAGTGAATGGGTATCTGTTGTTAGTGGTGCTGATACAGGGTTTATTCCTGTAAACTTTACAGCCAATGGAAACACTACAGTCTTTGATCCGAATGCAGGAGATGGTACTGTTAGCATGGTGTTTTTAAATGGTGTGTTAATGCAAAAAACAAATGACTACACTGAAACAAGTGGAGTTATTACTTTTCTTTCAACACCTCAGAATGGGGATCAAATTGATATCATTGTTACTGGTGAAATAAACGCAATTACATTGCCAGTTTTAGGATTAACAAATCACACATTACTAACTGTAACTGCTTCAGGTGAATTGCAAGTAGCAAGTCTACAAGTAAATGATTTAACTGACAATAGAGTTGTTATTGCAGGAACAAATGGTCAAATCGAAGATGATGCAAACTTTACTTTTGACGGAACAGATTTGGTCGTTTCAACAACTGGACAAATACAACTACCCGCAGGTACAACTGCTGAAAGATCTAATTCTCCACAAGCTGGTATGATAAGATTTAATACACAGTCAAACTCAGCTGAACTTTATAATGGTACAACCTGGGGTGGACTAGGCGGTGGTGGATCAACACAAGATTTAGATGGTGATACAAAAATAGAATTTGAAACTTCTAGTGGTACTGACAATGATGAAATAGACTTTTTTACAGCTGGCACAAAACGTATGCAAATTGGCTCAACAGGTAATTTTGCATTTGGAGCCAGTTTAACTGCATTTACAATTGATTATACAACTGGTGCAACACAGATAAATGGTGACAATGTACACAAAGGAAACAGTGGTGTTGTTGCAGGTACTGTTGGATCAGCAACTGTAATACCTTCGATAACTGTTGACGCAGAAGGACACGTTACTAGTGTGGGCACGTTTGCTACTACATTTATCAGTGATGTAATTGATGATACTTCTCCTCAACTAGGTGGTAACTTAGATGTAAATGGTTATACTATTACAAGTGCAAGTAGTGGCGATATTGTTATTCAGCCTGATGGAACTGGTAATGTTAGTATAAGTGGTGTGAATTATCCAACAGCAGATGGAAACACAGACCAAGTACTAGCAACAGACGGTAACGGACAACTTGTGTTTACTAGTGTTCAAAACCTAAGTGGTAGTGGAATACAAAATGTAAACGAAGATACCAGTCCTGAACTAGGCGGTAACTTAGATGTAATTACTCACCAGATTGTAAGTAGTGCTGGTAGAGATATTGAGATTATTCCAGATACAACTGGTAATGTTGGTATTGGACAAACCAATCCACTGGAAAAACTTCATGTAGATGGAGCCATCCGTATAAATGGTGTGAGTACATTGGAAACAGCCGCAACCACTCTCGCAACAACAACCCAGTCGGCAATAGATACGTTTGCACTAACAAAATTTAGAAGTTGCAAATATGTAATACAAGCAACTGACACAGTCAGTAACGAATATCAGATAACAGAAGCATTATTAATACATGATGGCTCCACTGCATACGTCAGTGTTTATGGTTTAGTAATGACAGGAAGTGCTGAATTGTTTACACTTGATGCAGATGTAAACAGTGGTAATGCTAGATTACTGGCGACTAGTGCAAGTACAAATAGCACAGAATACAAAGTAATTAGACAGAGCATGTTGGTGTAATATGGCATTAAAAGATTTTAAAGTCAAAAGTGACGCTCAAATGTTAGGCAATATTACTGTAGATGGATATCTTGCTGGTCCTAGTAATTTTGTTATAGATCCTGCAGGCGTAGGAGATGATACAGGTACAGTTGAAATAAAAGGCAGTCTACAAGTCAACGGCACAACAACCACAGTCAATAGTACAACACTAGACGTTGCAGACCTTAATATCACAGTAGCCAAAGGAGCCGCCACTGCTGGCGCCGCCGATGGAGCAGGTTTAACAGTAGACGGTGCAAGTGCAACATTTACATATGCTAGCACTGGTGACAAATGGGTGATAAACAAAGATTTAGATGTCAATACTATTGTTGCAAGTTCTGGTAGTATTACTATTGATGCACAGGGTGTAGACCAAGATATTGTTTTTAGAGGTAATAATAATGGAGTACAAGCAAATTATCTAACCATTGATATGTCTGAACAAGGCAGAGTTAATGCGGCAGGTGGAGTAACATCTAGTGGTTTTATAGAAATTACTCAAGGTGATTTAGTTCTTGATCCATCACTAGCAGGAGGAGACATAAGGTTTCAACATGATGGTGCTGTCCAGTATTTTGGTGCTGATGAAGAAATTCAACTTACACATGTTCACGATGTTGGTTTATTATTAACTGAAACTGGCGGTGGACAAACTACATTACAATTTGTAGATGCAAATGAATCAGTCTCTTCTGATGGAACTAACCTTATATTAACTTCTGGCGGCACAGCATTTAAAATACCAACTTCAGATGGAACTGTTGGACAAGTATTGACTACTGATAGTAATGGTGCGTTAAGTTTTAATACTATAACAGGAGCGTATGACCTTGCTGGCGGTGTGCTAACAATAGATGCTGATGGCGACACGACAATAGATGCAAGTGTAGATGACCATTTAAATTTGTCAGTTGGCGCTTTAGGTGATATTAGTTTTAATTATGGTGGTAATGGTGCTGAAACCTACAAATTTGAGATGAGTGGTGCTACATTCTCTACAACTCCAGGCAGTACTTGGCCCAAACTTTATTTTAAAAGAAATTACAGTACTACTACTCCAGCCGCTGGCGATAAACTTGCACAAATTCATGCTCGAGGCGAAGATGACGTCGGCAATGCAATGACATATGCTCGAATGACATTTGAGGCAGAAGCAATCGGAAATGGTTCAGAACGTGGTTCTATGGCATTAGACCTGTTTAGAAATAATCAGTTAGTTCAATTTTACAAAGCAGATGCAACAAGTGGTATTGAACAAAATATTTTTAATTATGATGTTAAATTAGATACAGATGTTAATTTAGTTTTTGAAGGCGCTACAGATAACACAAATGAGACAACATTAACAGTAGTAGATCCCACATCAGATAGAACAATCACTCTGCCAGACGCAACTGGAACAGTTATTATTCAAGACAGCAATAATGATGTTACTATTCAAGCAGATACTACAACGTCAGGTGTAGACCCAACTCTAGTTCTTTATAAAAATGATACTGGTACTGTCACAGATACTGATGCTGTCGCGGCAATAAGTTTCAAAGGAACTAATGCTAGTAGTGGTACACATGTTTATGGGTGGATACAGTCAAAAATTGAAAACGCAACTGCTGGCAGTGAAGAAGCTCATCTTCGATTAAGTGTAGCAGGAAGCAATGCTAGTTTTCAAAATCAAGCGTATTCTCAAGGCAATGGACTTATAATATATAATGATCGCATAGAGGCCTTACAAAACATTGTAGCCACAGGAAATGTTACAGGCGAACAGGTGATAAGTACAATAGCAACGGGTACTGCACCATTAACAGTGACAAGTACTACAGTGGTAAGTAATTTAAACGCTGACCAATTAGACGGAAAACATGCTTCAGATATACTTCTTGAAGCAACGGCATTGGCAATAGCGTTAGGATAAAAAGAATATGGCAAAGAAATTACAAGTAGGTACATATAGATTTGATGCAAGTGAAAAGACAGTTTACATTCAAGGTAATGTACAACCTGAAAAATTCTTATTGATTACAAATATAACTGATAATATTATCATTTATAATTTTGCTAATCCAGATTTAGGATTTGCAGGAAAATTTTACAATCAAACCAACGACGAAACTGAATTCAGTTTAAAGTACGACACAACAAGTATGTCTGACTCAGATGTTCTGCAAATATTTACTGACATGGATTATCAAGAAATAACACCATCGGAAGATATGTTAGATCCTGTTGGAAAAATGCGTGTCAGTAATCCAGAAAACTTGATTGACACTGACTTTGAATATGGATTACAGAGTACAAAATGGGAAACACTTCAAACTGTTAACAATATACCTACAATTTTTAGTAACAGTGGAGATACTCCAGTTGATGGTATTATTAGTGTTGATGCAGTAAACGGAAGTAAAAACGTAAAAGTAACTACCAGTTTAAATCATGGACTTACAATTGGTGATGCCGTTAGTGTACAAGGACTGAGTCAATATCAAGCTGAAGGATTTTTTATTGTTACCAGTGTTCCAACGACACTTACATTTTTCTTTGAATTAGATGTTCCTGCAAACTTCAGTGGTGATATCAGTGGTAGTTATACTACTATTATTGCAGGTAAGTTTTTTGAAGGTTCAACGCTTCCTGTGAGTACTTCAGACGGTGCTGTTACAGATGGAGCCTCGCCAGCAAGTAATATCACAGTGACCACATCAGATACACACGGATTTAGCACAGGCACAAAAGTTTATTTGCGTAACACAGTTGGACCTAAAGTTTTAAAAATTGCAGACAGTACTGCAACTGCACCTGATGGTAGACCTTTTGTTGATATTACGCCAACATTTAGTAACAGTGTAACTGTCAACCAAGCTACTGATACAGGTAGAGGAAGTTTTAGGACACCTGCACTTGTACCTTATGATTGGGAAAGTTTATGGACCAAATATCTATTACCTGCAGATATTAACGCAGGCGCAGATACTATAACATGGACAGGTCATTCCCTTAGAAATGGATATACCCTATTGTTTAACACACCTCACTATCAATTAACAGATGCAGGATTAATAGACGGTACAGTTTATTATGTAGAGAAAGTAGACGACGATACAATAAAATTACACACAACAGATGCTTTAAGTGCCGCAGTTAATTTAACTACATTAAACAATGCTTATGGTCTTGCTAGACTGGGTTTGGTATACAAAGTTGAAGGTGCCAACGGAACAACAAGATTTACTGAAGCATATAGAGCCAATGATCCGACAACTACGCTATACAGTGGAGATTTTCAATCTGGAAACACTACTGCTGTAACAAGCACTATTAATCTTTCAGCTTTATTTGGCGTGACCCCAACCTCTGTTAGAATTGAAGATATTCAACTTAGAGGAGATGTAAATGCAACAAGTGAATGGGTACAGTTTACCATTGCTGGCACAACACAACAAGTATATGGACCAGGTAACCAAAGTTGGACCTATGGAAGTACTGCAAATTTAAGTAGCGGTGCCACTGCATTTGACGGTTTAGATGTTACAAGTTCAACATATATAGGTGGTGGCGGTGATACATATATTAACGTTGTAACTTCTTGTTCTACAGGAGTTGGTACTTTTACAAGTCCTGGTAATCTATATAGGTATGGTTTTAGAATTAATTTTACAAATACTGTCTCACAAACGATAGGCGAAGCACAGAAACAATACAGTGGAGGTGATCTATATGACAGTCAATATGGACTAGGAGATGTACAGCCAAGTAGAGTAATAGCTTTTCAAAGTAGAGATGCAAACACTACAGGTCAAAATAGTGAAGATGGATTTAGTTATCTCGCAAATCAAAGATTTACAGGTAGATATGGAACAATAGGTGGAAAATACTCAAACACAGTTGATGTAACGACATCTCAGAGTCTAACATCATCATTTACAATTAATTATACTGATAGTACAACTGATTATGCAACAACTAGTGAATATTTTTATGTATGGGCAAAAGACCTGACCAGTGATAGAAATACTCTTTACATAAACAATCATGGAATCGATGATGGTACAATAGTAACATTAACTGTTGATAATGCAAGATACAACGCAGGTGATAGATTTGCTTTTGCTAGTAGTACTGGAGCAGTTACAACAATAAATTCTAGTACATTAACTGCAACTGTGGCAGTTGTAAACCAAGATGTGATTAGACTTTCACTAAATCAAAGTCCTAATACTGATGATATTGTAGAGGTTCCTGCAATTTTTGATCTTGCATATAATATAGACAATAGAACTTACAATACAGTTTATGTTAATAACCACAAGATTACAGGAGATGCAAATGCCACTTATAACAACGTAACAGGTAATGTAATTCCTCCCATTACAGACGGTCAAGCAGTAATACTTAAAAGAGTAGATGATAGTAGACTAGAAGTTACAGGTAATTTTGGAGCCCAGACTGGAAGTCAAACTTATGTAGTAGAATTTAATAGTAATGCAACACAAAACAATTTGTTCGTAGATATAGAAACAGCTTTAGGATTTACTCCTACTGCCGCTACAATTACACAAATTGACTTCAGAGGCGATTTTAGTGCAACCTCAGAATATTTAGATTTAACATTTAGTGATGGAGACAGTGTTAGAATTGGTCAAAATGAAGGTTCTGACAGTGCTACCTATACAACCAGCACAACATTTTCAAGTAAAAACATCAGTAGTATTTTACAAACACAAGGTGGCAAGGTTGGATTTGTTGCAACATATGATCCTACTAGTCAAATCAGTTTTGGTCCTGGTGGTGGACCTTGGTGGGGATTAAGATTTACTGTCACAGCTAACGCTTCGACTATCGTTATGACGGGACAAGGTACTGGTGCTCATAGTTTTGATGTTAGCAATCTAGTTGGTGCTTATGATGGTGTTTTTAATATGACCAGCATACCAAATGCTAATGAATTTGTAATGTCAAGTGACTTCCAAATACCTCAAAGAACATATAGTTTTACTAGCGCCGATGTAGACAATGCCGCTGAAACAATAACATTCTCGGCAGATCATAACTTGATTACTGGTGAAAAAGTAACATATAGTGATGGTGGTAACACAAGCATATTACCAACTGGTGCCGCTAATCCACTGTTTGTGATTGTTGAGAGTTCAACAGCAATCAGATTGGCAACTAGTTTCTTAGATGCTCAAGCAAATACTGGTATAAACATTACAGGACAAACAGGAACACATTCTATAACCAGTGAAAATGTTATTAAATCAGCAACAGGTCCAGGCACACTTGCATTTACAAATGGAAGCAAAACGATTGTAGGCACAGGAACAAATTTCATACAAAGATTCAAACGTTTTGATAAAATTTATATCGATATTGGAACTTATGTAAAAGAATTTACAGTAGATGGTATTACAACACCAACAAACATGACATTGTTTGAAGCACCAACAATAACACAAGCTTCAGCAACTTATTATTTTGCAACTCAGCTTGCACTCAGACCAGATGGATTTCAGCTACATAAACCTTTTGATGGTGGCGTTGATATTACAGCTGGTACAAGTCCAAATAGTAGAATATGTAGACAAACTCGTAAGTATTTTAGATACCAGTCTGGTAAGGGTATACAAACCAGTTTTGCTATTAACTTTAATCCACCAAGAGTTGTAAGAGAACTAATTAAAGCCACAGGAGCTACAGCTACAGTTAAGACACAAGAACAACACAATTTAACAGTTGGAGATAATGTAACAATTACTGGTGCCGAAGTTAATACTGGTACAAATACCTACAATGGTACATTTGCTGTAGCTTCAACGCCTAATGAATTTGAATTTACATATACAATGGCAAGTGCGCCAACTGATGTTAAAGCTAGTGGATTTCCAAAATATGTAAGAGCTGGTTGGACTGAAAGTTTTGTGAGAGCAGGAATGTTTGATGATCAAAACGGTATGTTTTATGAATATGATGGACAAAAACTATATGCAGTAAGACGTAGTAGTACGCTTCAGTTGGCAGGCAGTGTAAGTGTTACCAGAGGCAGTCAGGTAGTTACTGGGTCAAACACTAGTTTTACAACTCAACTTGAAGTAGGAAACAATGTTGTTATCAGAGGACAAACTTACAAACTTGTTGAAGTAAGTTCTGATATTAGATTGGTTGTGCAACCTGCATATAGAGGTGTTGATGGCGTAGGAGTAAAAATTACCAAAACTATAGATACTAGAACTGCACAAGAGAATTGGAATATTGATAAAGCAGATGGTACAGGATTTACAGGTTACATATTTGATGTAACAAAAATTCAAATGGCATATATAGATTATTCATGGTACGGCGCTGGTAAAATTAGATATGGCTTCAAAGATAGATTAGGTCATATCAAATACTTTCATGAATACAGACACAACAATAAATTAGACGAATCTTATTTTAGATCAGGTAACTTGCCTAGTAGATATGAAATTGAAAATGGAGCAAATAGTACAACCGCTCCAACACTATTTCACTTTGGTACTAGTGTTATTATGGACGGTGAATTTGATGACGATAAAGCATATCAGTTTAGTGGACAGAGTCAACCAATGAGTTTTGCTAATGGTGTTAGTAATAACTATGCAAGCACAGCCGATACAACATTTGAACAAATTACACTAGATGGAAATCGTGTATTTGTGTACGCTTTCCAATGTGCGGCGGCTACCGCTCAAGCAGTTGAAGTTGGAATGCCTATTCTACACAGTAGTAACACAACTCTTCCATCTCCTGATACCTACATAACACAAGTGGTCATTGATGGAGCAAACAGTAAAATATTTACAAGTTATCCTGCTACACTAGTTGATCCAACAGGTGGATCTACATATCCTGTGATAGCAAGTGGACAAACTTTTGATATAGGTGAACCTACAAACACTGACCTTACACAATTTTTACCATTAATTAGTTGTAGACTTGCACCTAGTGTTGATAGTGCGTTGACAGGTGTATTAGGTGAAAGAGAAATATTAAACAGAATGCAGTTGAGATTGAGGCAAGCATCGGTGACAACTAATCAGCCTTGTGAGATTTTCCTAATACAAAATGCATTACCTAGTGCTTTATTGTATCAAACTGCACAAAGTCCTAGCCTGGCACAAATTATTAAACACAGAGTTGGTGATACACTACTGAATGGAACAACTATCTTTGCACAAAAATCTCCAGCTGGTACTACCACAGTTGACTTAACACAGTTACTTGAAATTGGTAATAGTATCTTAGGAGGCGATGGAATTTATCCTGCAGGACCAGATTTGTTGACGGTTGCTGTACAACCACAAAATACTACTGGAGTAACTTTTGCTGATCCATTACTAGTTAGTGGAAACTTGGCGTGGTCTGAATCACAAGCATAGATTAAACATAAATATGTATAGCAATCTAGGATATACATATGGCAATAAACTTTCCTACAAATCCAGTTAATGGACAAACATTTTTAGCACTAGGCAGAGGCTGGCAATATAATTCAACTTCTGGCAGTTGGGAAGCATTGATCCGTGTAAACACAGCATTTGACAGTGATGACGTTGCACAAGGTACAACAAACTTGTATGCAACCAACGAAAGTATTGATGACAGAGTTGGTGCACTAATACAGCAAGGCAACAACATCTCAGTAAACTATGATGATGTTAATAACCAACTTACAATTAGTGCAGTTGCTTCTAATACAGCATCAGACTTATTACCAGATCAAAATAATTTCAGAGATATTGGAAGTACCACATTAAAGTGGAAAGACTTGCATATGGCAGGTGATGCTACAATAGATGGTAACTTGACCGTTAACGGAACTACCACCACTATAAATAGTACCCAATTAGACGTAGATGACCTTAATATTACTATAGCTAGTGGTTCCGCTACGGCACTAGATGCCAATGGTGCAGGTATCACAGTAGACGGTGCAATCGCAACTTTTACATATACTAATACAGATGATCGTTGGAATTTAAACAAAGAATTAAATGTAGCAAGAGTACATGGTGATCTGACTGGAGATGTTACAGGTCAAGTCAGTGATATCAGTAACTTTTCTACAAGCGATTTGGTTGAAGGCACAAATTTATATTATACAGATCAAAGAGCAGATATTAGAGCAACTCTTCGTATTACAGCCGCAGATATTGGAAACTTGAACAACGTTGATACTACTGGTGTAACAAACGGTCAAATTTTAATTTACAATAGTACTACTACCAACTTCGAGGTAGGCAATGGATATGCAACCGGTGACTTTGACACAGACTTTGCTACAAAAAGTATAAGTGATTTGAATGATGTTGTCAATACTGGATTAGCAGGCAACAGAGTTTTAATGTATGATCAAAGTATTGGAAAATATGCACCAAGTTTAATAGGTCCTAGCAGTCTTATCACAACAAATAGTTTTGTGGATCAGTTTACAGCAAACGGCGGTACAGCTACATTTACACTTAGTCAAGATCCATCTTCCAAAGCCAATTTATTGATATTTGTAGACGGAGTGCCACAGCTAAACAGCAATATTACATTGAGTGGTACAAGTGTAACTCTAGGAGGCACACCTAGCAATGGACAGATAGTAGAAGCAAGAGGATTTGGTATACTCAATAATATTGGTGCACCTAGTGACGGAACAGTAACAAATGCTAAACTTAATTTAACTTATAACAGTGATCAATATACAGGTAATGGTGTATTAGTTGATTTTACTATTGAGGCAGGACATACTGTTAGTGATGTTCTTGTAATATTAGATGGACTTATACTACCACCAGCTGATTATAGTATAAATGGCACAACATTAACATTTGGTAGTGCTCCGTTGAATGGACAACAAATAGATATAAGGTATATGCCAGTATGAGTAGAGTAAGAGATAAAGCTGATTTTCAATTTGCAGGCGAAGATTATACTCATGGTAGTGGCGTCAAGTATGTAGCAAATATGATACAAACCACTGACTTGACAGCAAGTGGTACTATTACAGATATACACTTATCAGACATTTCAGATCTGGTTGCACCAACATCAGGCAATGATGGACACTATTTAAAATATGATCATGCCACAACACGTTTTATATGGGGTGCAGGCGGTGGAGGTGGAAGTGGAATATCTGAAATTGTAGATGATACAAGTCCACAGCTAGGCGGTAATTTACAATCTAACAGCAACGATATAGAAATGGCTGACAATGATAAAATTGCATTAGGTACTGGTGAAAGAGGCAAG
>CEVG01077354.1_pt1 | contig 13731 bp, 17 predicted proteins | sample 356511 | NCBI WGS metagenome assembly CEVG01 (sample SAMEA2623426, study PRJEB7988) | marine metagenome | biome: marine biome (ENVO:00000447); feature: surface water layer (ENVO:00002042); material: "saline water (ENVO:00002010), including plankton (ENVO:xxxxxxxx)" | depth 5 m | reverse complement strand
TTACAAGACGTACTTAAACTTGCTGGTATATAAGATGTGGTTGAAAAAATTAAACAGTGGATACTAAATTTTGTATCACAACACCATTCAACCTTAGAACATATACCTTGTCCTTTTGCTAAACAAGCACTAATTACCAACAAAATAAATTTTATACAAACTACAACTGTCAAAAACACAGTCAAAGATGTTTGTGACAACTGGTCTGATGACTATGAAGTTGTATGCGTATACTTTGACGAAAAGATCATTACAACTGAACAATTATCAAAAGATATAGAAGAGCTAAACGAATATTCTATGCCTAAAGATATTGTAAGTTTAGAAGACCATCCAAATGATGTAGAAATAGTAAACGGCGTACAAATGAACTTTGGATTGTGCGGCATTGTCCTTATACAAAGACTAAGTAAATTAAATAAAGCAAGTAAAATTTTACGCAAACAAGGATATTATAAAAATTGGTCAAAACAAAATTTAGAAGATGTAGTTGAATGGAGAACATAGTGGAGGATATATATTTTACAAAAATAAATTTAAAAAAAACAAATTATAAACCTTACAAAGATTCTAAAATACTTACAGATATAAACATTCCAGAATTAAATGAAATATATTACAAATATGCTAGATACAAAAAGTTTAAAAGTTTTATGCCTATCCATGACTGTGAATATACAGACAATGAAATAATGGGATATTTTGATGAAGGTAAACTTGTAGCTTGGAGTATGATATCTATATATGATGATAGAAATGCAGAATGTTATCAATTTGCCTGGGATTACAAAAATCCTAAATTACACTTAGGTATAAAGAGTTTACGTAATGAATGTGCCATTTATAAAGCAAGGGGATTTGTAAATTATTATTTAGGATTTCACTCTGAATATAAGGCACAAATAAAAGGCTATGAAGTGCTAGGACCATTAAATGAAATATAGAATTAATAAAGTAAACGCTTGGAATGGTTGGGATCCTTTACGTCAAGTTATATTAGGAGATTGCTGGCAACCAGATATGTTTGATGATGTAAAAGATCCTGAACTTAGAGATATGTTACAAAAGATACTATATGAAACAAAAGAAGATTTAGCCGGTATTAAAAAAACTTTAGAAGACCTAGGCGTTGATGTTGTGCAAATGCCTGATAATGTTGCAGGACATGATAGACTAGATAGAGTTGAAGAACTTTCGCATTTGACATCACCCCACCTAGGACATCCGGATGAAATACAAGGCTTACCTAAACCCTGCCTAACTCCAAGAGATTACTATATTACTATGGGCGACAAACTTTTTGTAACTACACCAATATATCAATTAAGAAAAAATTGGTCAAATCCAAATTTACAAAATATGATAAATCCTGCATGTGTTGATTTTAGGCTTAGCGATATGTTTATGGAACATATTGAATATAACAAAGAAATAAATGATCCTACAAAATTTAAACTGCTTGGGCCTTTTAAGCCATCTGCAGAATATTGCGATGAACACGTAGGTACTATGACATTACGCGGTCAGGATTATAATCCATCTTCTATAGGTCACAATCCTGAATTAGCATGGCAATTTATGGGTTGCCCACAATTCGAACCCTACAGAATGAACACATATTATTTTTGGGCTCCTGTGGTGACAAGGGTAGGTACAAGATTAATTGTGGATTTAAAAGATATAAGCAATTTAAATGTTGTTTTGAAAAACATGTATCCAAATTTTAATTCAGATGCAGTTAGTGTAGGAGGACATAATGACGGGGTATTTTGTTTACCAAAGCCTGGATTAGTGATTACAGCACCAAGTCAAAATCCTATACAATACGAAAAGACATTACCAGGCTGGGACGTCCTTAGAATAGAACATCCAGGAGAAAAAAGACGCTGGAAAGAATTTAAAGATTGGCGAGAGATAAAAGCAATTACTAACGGAGAGTGGTGGTTACCTGATGCAAAGAATAATCCTAAATTGGTTAATTTTGTTAAAGAATGGCTATACAAATGGGTAGGCTATATAGAAGAAACAAGTTTTGAAGTTAATATGCTGTCTATAAATGAAAACACTATATTAAGTTTAAATTATCAAAAAGATGTACATGACAAACTCAAGCAACATAAAATTGAACCAATATATTGCCGTTTCAGGCATAGAAACTTTTGGGATGGTGGCTTACATTGTTTGACAGTAGATACTGTTCGAAAAGGCGGACAGCAGGAATATTTCCAAAAATAAGCATTTTCAGGTTGACTTCTGATAAATAAGACTGTATAGTGTACATTATGTGCTATACAAACAGGCACAAAACATAGGCAACTAAAGGAGGCTTAACTATGGCAACATTAGCAGAAATCCGAGCAAAGCTCAAAGAACAAGAATCACGCACAGGCGGCGGTTCATCAAGTGGCGGCGGCGACAACGCAATTTACCCATTTTGGAATATTAAAGAAGGCGAGAGTGCAACACTCCGTTTCCTTCCTGATGGTGACGATTCAAACACTTTCTTTTGGAAAGAACGTTTGATGATTAAATTACCTTTTAACGGTGTAAAAGGTGAAACTGATTCTCGTCCAGTTCAAGTTCAAGTACCATGTATGGAAATGTATGGTGATACTTGTGATATCTTGAACGAGGTACGTGGTTGGTTCAAAGATCCAAGTCTAGAAGACATGGGTCGTAAGTATTGGAAGAAGCGTTCATATATCTTCCAAGGATTTGTTACTGACAATCCACTACAAGAAGATAGTACTCCTGAGAATCCAATTCGCAGGTTTATTATTGGTCCACAAATTTTTCAAATTATCAAAGCGGCTCTTATGGATCCAGATATGGAAGAATTACCAACAGATTATACTGCTGGTGTAGACTTTCGTCTTAACAAAACAAGTAAAGGCGGATATGCAGACTATTCAACATCTAACTGGGCTCGTAGAGAACGTCCACTTGCAGATGCTGAAATGCAAGCAATCAATACACATGGCTTGTTTAATTTTAGTGACTTCCTTCCGAAGAAACCAGACGAAGTTGCAGTAAAGGTTATGAAAGAAATGTTTGAAGCGTCAGTTGACGGTGAAGCATATGATTCAGAACGTTGGGGTAACTATTTCCGTCCAGCAGGTATGGCGGCACGTACTGGTGATCCAACTGTAGCGGCATCGCCGAAAGCGACAGCAGTAAGTCAAAGTGCTCCTGAAGAGCAGGTGGCTACTGCCCCAAAGCAAGAAGAGGCTCCAAAGGTAGAAGAGCCTAAAGCTGAAAAAGCCGAAGCAGAAGCATCAACAGGTGATGCGGCTGACATTCTTGCAATGATCAGACAGCGACAAGCAAAATAATATATCGGGGGTAGTAGTAATGCTACCCCCAAATTGATAAGGAGAAATTATGGCTAAATCATTTGACGTAAGCAAGTTTCGTAAAGACTTGACAAAAAGCATCTCAGGCATGAGTGCTGGCTTCAATGATCCTACAGATTGGATCAGTACAGGCTCTTATGCACTAAATTATCTTATAAGTGGAGACTTTAAAAAAGGTGTACCACTCGGAAAAGTTACTGTGTTTGCAGGAGAATCAGGCGCAGGAAAATCTTATTTTTGTAGTGGTAATATTGTAAAACATGCACAAGAACAAGGAATCTTTGTTGTATTGATAGATTCAGAAAATGCTCTAGACGAGTCATGGTTACAGGCACTAGGTGTTGACACTGGTGAAGATAAGTTATTAAAATTAAATATGTCCATGATTGATGATGTTGCAAAAACAGTATCAACTTTTATGGCAGACTACAAAGCAATGGCTGAAGAAGATCGCCCTAAAGTTTTATTTGTAATTGACAGTTTAGGTATGCTATTAACACCCACAGATGTTGATCAGTTTGATAAAGGTGATATGAAAGGCGACATGGGTCGTAAGCCTAAACAACTTACTGCTCTAGTAAGAAATACAGTAAACATGATTGGTACACATAACGTAGGTCTTGTATGTACTAACCATACATATGCATCTCAAGATATGTTTGATCCAGATGACAAGATATCAGGTGGACAAGGTTTTATCTATGCATCAAGTATTGTTGTTGCAATGAAAAAACTAAAACTGAAAGAAGATGAAGCAGGTAACAAGATTTCTGAAGTACGTGGTATACGTGCTGGCTGTAAAGTTATGAAAACTAGATACAGTAAACCTTTTGAAGGTGTACAAGTAAAGATTCCATACGAAACTGGTATGAATCCATATAGTGGTCTAGTTGAACTTTTTGAAAAGAAAGGCTTGATAGAAAAGTCAGGCAATCGACTAAAGTACGTTGATATAAAAGGCGAAGAACATCTTGAGTATAGAAAGAATTGGACAGGCGAAAAGTTAGATTTAGTTATGTCAGAATTCAATGAAAAGACGTCCTCGGAGGTAAATATCGCAGAAGTAGACGATACTGAAACTGTAACCGAGGAGGCAAATGGAAATGGATGAAACTCATATTGTCGAAGTTTGGACAATGTTTAAGGAGTACTTAGATAAAAAATCTATACATGCGGCCGCTGAAAGATATGTTGATTTACTTGCAGACATGGGAGTAGATGATCATACTTTTAACGAAATGTTAGGTGCTGATAATGAATTGGATGATGCAATTTATTACTATTTAGACTTGGATAAGGCTGACGAAGAAGACGAAGACGAAATGTATGATGAATAATGTTACTAAGGAAAAAACTTTCAAAAGGAAGATATACTTACAAATTAAATGATCGTATTAGAAAAATTTGGGTTGGGGCTGATTGGGAACAACATTTATACGCATCAAGTGTGCAAGAACACATTGATATTATGCACAAAATTTTTCCAGGATATCTTTTAGATTATGGCAATTTTAACAAACACAGTTACTTTATTGATTATAAATTTTTACCAGGTACGTCTATAATGAAATACAGTCATACTCCGCAATTTATAGAAAAGTTTCGTAAATTCTGCATAGACAATGTAAAAGAAACTTTTCCTTATTCGCATGGTGATTGGACATTGGCAAATGTGCTTGAGCATAAAGGCAAATGGACTTTAATCGATTGGGATACTGTTGGAGAACGATCCATCACTCAAGTTCAGAGAACAATAAACAACCGTTTAAAAGGTATGTTTGGATATAAAGTTGATATTGTGCAAAAACGAGAACTATTATTTATGGAGAAACATTAATGGGTTGGTATTCAGAAGTAGCAAGAGATGTTTCAAAAATTCCTGAAGCAATAAAGTTTTTTGAAAGTGAATTACAAGATGCAAGATTAGAAGTAAAACTTAAAGGTAGTGTTGAAAAACAAGCATCACAAATGCCAGGAATAGTTGAACATAGATTTAATCAACTACAAGAAATCGAAGCAATCCTAAATTATTTAAATATTGAATTGAGAAGATTACGTAGTTCATTCTTTAAAAAATATCTTGAAAACTATCAAAGAGCTTTGTCTAGCAGAGACGTTGAAAAGTACGTAGATGGCGAAGCAGATGTAGTAGACTATGAAAAAATCATAAACGAATTTGCATTATTACGTAATAAATGGCTTGGTCTACTTAAAGGATTAGATCAGAAACAGTGGCAAATTACAAACGTAGTTAAATTAAGAGTTGCTGGCATGGAAGACGCAAGCCTATAAATAACCCTCCTTCAAATGCGTGAGATAAGTAATATATAATTATATGAAAGAGGTCTTATGCATTCAGAAAAATACTTAAAAGAACTTCAAAGACTGCACAGTAGAAAAGGTTTTGGAGTTGCAAAAAATATTCCCCAAGGCGTACAAAAATTAATTTCTGAAGAAAAACTGCAATCTATATTAGATTTTGGTTGCGGTAAAGGCATGCCTTTTAAGCAATTAGAAGAATCAAATCAAGTATACAATTATGACCCTGTAACATCTCCTATTGATTTACCAAAAAAAGCAGACTTAGTTTATAGCAGTGATGTGTTAGAACATATCGAGCCAGATCAATTAGAAAGTGTTTTAAACAATTTATATAGCATTGCAGACAAGTATCAATATCACCTTATTGCTTGCCATCCTGCAAAGAAAAAACTAAGTGATGGTAGAAATGCACATTTAATAATTGAAAAACCTAAATGGTGGAAATCTTTAATTGAAACTAAAAATAAAGAACATGGTTGGGAACTTATTAGTGAAGATATAACAGAACGTTGGGTAAAGTTGAAAAAGGCTCCTGAAATATTTGTAGTAAAATATATTGTATATTTAAAGAAAGTTTAACATGAAGCAAGTATATAATTATTGGATGCCTGATACTGACAATCACTTTTACAGAATGATTACAAAAAGAATCAGCCAAGGCGGCCCTGCTGAATATCAAGATGATGTTAGAGATGAAGCATACAAATATATAACTGATTTTGACCTTGCTATTGACGTTGGTGCAAATGTAGGATTTTGGGCAAAACCATTAACGGAAAAATTCAAACAAGTAATAGCATACGAACCAATGCCACAAGTTTTAGAATGTTTAGAATTAAATGTAAAAGATTTACCAGTGATTATAAACAAATATGCACTAGGTAAAACTGCTACAACTGTTGATATGATTTATGACAGTATAAACACAGGTAACAGTCATGTAAATGAAAATACATTTGGTGTAGGTGCATTCGAAGTTAAAAAGTTAGATGATTTAGATTTGCCTAAATTTGGCTTAATTAAAATAGATTGCGAAAGACATGAACTTCCGATTCTAGAAGGCAGTATACAAACAATTCTAAAATACAAACCTATAGTAATAGTAGAACAACATTCTGATACAGAATATTGTGCAGGAGAATTTTTAAAACGTCACGGTGCAAAAGAAATTACTAATGTAAGACGTGATTATATATTTGGATGGTAAAATGCAACCTCATGAAATTTTAATATTAGATAAAATAGACAAGTTAAAAAAACAACTTGATAAGATTGAAAAGAATCAAGAAAAATTAGACGAAAAATTAAGTAGACATATAGACTTTATTGATAAAACTTATGAAGGCTTACGCAATCCAATTGACGCGGCAAGGAGATGGTTAGGTAGATGAAATTAGTTTTGGTCACTGGCGGCTTTGATCCTTTACATTCTGGACACATTGATTATTTCCGTGAAGCAAAAAAATTAGGTGACAAGTTAGTAGTAGGGGTTAACAGTGATGATTGGCTAACACGTAAAAAAGGTAGACCTTTTATGCCTTTCAAAGAACGTTGTGCTATTATAGAAAATCTTTCAATGGTTGATCAAGTAATTGAAGTAATGAACGATGACAAATTTGATGATGCGGGTGGAGCTATTTTTAAATTATTGTCAACAAATAGTAGTAAAACACATATAATATTTGCCAACGGTGGCGACAGAAATCAAGGTAATGTGCCTGAAGAAGCTACATATGGAGATTACCCAAATGTAAGTTTTGTTTATGGCGTAGGAGGAAAAACTAAAAAGAACAGCAGTAGTTGGATTTTAGAAGAATGGAAAAACCCAAAAACTGTCCGTAATTGGGGATGGTACAGAGTTTTAGATGATAAAATAAAATATAAAGTTAAAGAATTAGTAATAACACCTGGACGATCATTATCTGATCAAAAACATTATTTTAGATCAGAACACTGGTATGTACTTAAAGGAAAATGTGTTTTAGATACAGAATATAATTCTAACAAAGATACAGTAACTTTATCAGAATGTACAAATGGTTATTCTATAGGATGTGAAGTATGGCATAAGGCAAGTAACCCCTTTGACGAGCATTGTCATATACTAGAAGTACAGTATGGGGAGAAGTGTGTGGAGGAAGATATTGAGCGAAGAGATTAAACCATTAAAAATATTTGTAGGATATGACAGTAGAGAAGATATTGCTTTTGAAGTATGTAAACAAAGCATTTACAATACTGCATCAGTACCTGTTGAAGTCATTCCTTTAAGACAAGACAAATTACGCAGTCAAAATTGGTATTGGCGTGATGAAGATAAGCTAGGTTCTACAGAGTTTACATTTACAAGATTTCTTGTGCCTTTCCTAACTGACTATTCAGGTTGGGCATTGTTCATTGATTGTGATTTTATATTTAAGCAAGATGTAGCAGATTTATTTGCTCTTGCTGACGACAAGTATGCAGTAATGTGTGCCCATCATGACTACACTCCTAAAGAAGGTGAAAAGATGGATGGTAAAGCACAATTACCCTATCCAAGAAAAAATTGGTCAAGTATGGTTTTATGGAACTGCGGTCATGCATCGAATAAAGCAGTAACATTAGATTTGATTAATCATGCTGATACTACAGGAGCATACTTGCATAGATTTAGCTGGTTACCAGATAAGTTTGTTGGTAAAATAACACACGAATGGAATTGGTTAGTAGGATGGTACAAAGAACCAAAAGACGGAAAGCCCAAAGCATTACATTATACTGAAGGCGGTCCTTGGTTTGAGGAATGTAAAGAATGTGAATATGCATTAGATTGGATAAGTGTACAAGCTGATTACTACCAAAAAAAAATTGTAAAGATGGAGAAGAAAGAAGAGAGGAGACAACAGGAAAGAGTAAACATTGATGACTTGACATTAAATTGGAATGCAAAGAAATACTTAACACTATGTTTGCATGAACTCTCCGATCCAGACGAAGTCGTTTATAAGACAAAAGATGAAATAAAAAGAATAAAGGAGGAAACAATGGGGATAAAAGTTGCGGCTATTAACAAACCTGAATTCAGCCCATTAAGCGAAAAGTCTAAAGGACTTGCCTACGATCCTTTTTGCGAAGACTTTATACTTGGTAGCGGAGGAGTAATTAGTGATTTTGATAGAGAATCAAAAACCAAAAACGCCTTAGTTATTAGAGGCTTAGGCGGCGGAGGACAAAAAGCTATAAAATTTTGTAGGGAAACTGGAAGAGATTTTTATGCAATTGATACAGGATATATGCAACCTATATGGACTACAAGGAAAGACTATCATCGTGTAACAAAAAATAATTTACAAAACTTAGGGCCTATAGTAGAACGACCAGACGATAGGTTACATCGATTAGGATGGAGACCTAGTAAATTTAAAAGAGGCGACTATGTTTTAATATGTCCACCTAGTGCAAAAGTAATGAAGTTCTATGGACAAAACGTAGACGAATGGATGGAAACTACACTTAGTGAACTTAAAAAACATACAGATAGAAAACTAGTTGTAAGGCTAAAACCATCAAGGCGAGAAAGAGTAACCCAAAATACAATATGGGACGCTCTGAAAGATGCACATTGTTTAGTTACATTTAACAGTATTGCAGCCACAGAGGCATTATTAGTTGGCACTCCAGCTATAGCTTTAGCTCCTAATGCGGCAAGTGTATTATGTAACAAAAATCTTAATGAGGTTGAAAATTTGAACCGTCCAAGCATAGATGAAGTACATGCTTTTGCAAGACATTTATCATATTGTCAATTTACTGCAAATGAACTTCGTTCTGGTTACGCATGGGATATCCTCAATGAAGGTAGTTAGTTACTTAAAAACTGTTCCAGGTAAGAACATAAACCCTCAAAAAGAGCAACTTTTATTTGATTTTGCTGAGGGTGTTCGTCAGGCCGGAGATACAGGAATTGTTCATACACATGATAATTTGATCGAATGTGATGCTGGTATGATACAAGGATGGGTGTATGATAAAATTACTACACCACATTTACGTTTAAGACATAATGTTATTAGAACACAAAAAGAATACGGACGACATACAATAACAGCTGATGCAAATTTATTTTTATTTCATGATCCAAATAATACTAAAGGCTATTTAAGATATAGCTTTGATGGTATATTTCCAACAACAGGAAAGTATTGTGATACAACAATCAACGAAAAACGCTGGCGTATTATTTCTAAAACTTTAGGTTTACCAATATCTGAATATACACGTACAGGAAATCATATAGTGTTAATGTGCCAAAGACAAGGTGGCTGGAGTATGAAAGGTTATGATGTAGTGCAATGGATGCAGGATACTATCCAATTAATACAAAGATATACAGATAGAAAAATAATTATCCGCAGTCATCCTGGAGATAAACTTGCAGTTGATTACCTTGCCAAAAGACCAGGACATCCATTAGAGCATTTTTCTAATGTTGAATTAAGTTTGCCTGGAAGAACTCTTGATCAAGATCTACAAGGAGCTTGGGCTGTAGTAAATCATAATAGTAGTGCAGCAGTTGGTCCAATTGCAAAAGGTTTTCATGCATTCTTAACAGATCCTATAGACAGTCAATGCAGAGAAGTTGCAAATACAGATTTTAGTAAAATAGAAAGACCTGATCACTTTGATAGATTGAAATGGTTGCAAAGAATTAGTATGTTCCATTGGAATTTTGAAGAACTTAGAAATGGCTCATGCTGGCGACATATGAGAGAATTTATTTGACATTTAATGCATGGCAATTAACACAAGGATTTAATGAAATGGAAATATTAGTGCTGACAACTTTTCACCAACCAGGATTGGACAAATATGGACAGCGTTTTTTAAATAGTTTTGCAGAACAGGTTGACAAACGTATCAAACTACTAGTATATGCAGAATCTTGTAACCCAGTAAATCCTGATCCTGAACAAATAACTATATTAGATTCTTTTGAAGCATTACCAAAATTAAATAATTTTAAAAACAAATGGAAAAATGTTCCTAAGGCAAATGGTAAATGCCCGTGGCCAGAACGCAGACCAAGGGATCATCATAAAGAATTTAAATGGGATGCCATACGGTTCGCTAACAAAACATATGCTGTGTATGACGCTGTAAGACGCTCTAAGGACTGGTGTATATGGATGGATGCAGATACGTTTATTCATAGTGCTTGGACTTATGAACAGTTTGCTGAACTATTGCCAAATGATAAATGGATAACATATGTTGGTAGAGGCAAAGGTTCTCAAACATGGCCAGAATGTGGATTTTACGGTTTAAATGTTAAGAATGAAATATGTAAAAAATTTATGGCAGAATTTGAAAGAGTATATGAAGATGCAGAAAACGGAATTTTTTTATTAGAAGAATGGCATGATAGTTTTGTTTTTGGACATATTCTAAATAAAATGAAAATAGAATATTCTAACGTTTTAGATTATACAGAAGATATGATAATGAAAGGCGCAATTACAGGTGGAGGTGGTCATCCACTTATTAACTGTGAATTGGGTAGATGGATGGACCATCTCAAAGGTGCTCGTAAAGACACTGGAAAAAGTTTAACAAAAGATTTAATTAACCAAAGAAATGAATCATACTGGAATGAAAGTTAGTTTATGGACAGACTATGGCGCACTTAATAGTCAGCCTGTTTTCAGTGCTTTTGCTGACGGCTGTGTACATCACGGGATTGATGTTGTGTATAATGATCCTAGTGCCGATGTTAATGTTATTTGGAGCGTATTGTTTCATGGTCGAATGGCGAGAAACAAAGAAGTCTGGGAGCAAGGTAAACCAACGATTGTATTAGAAGTTGGTGGAATAAAAAGAGGTACAACCTGGAAAGTTGGACTTAACGGAATAAACAGAGATGCGTATTTTGGCCCTAAAGGAAATGATAGCAGTAGAGCCGAAAAACTAGGACTTAAATTACAACCTTGGAGAACTAGCGGAGAACATATTTTAATTTGTGGTCAACATGACAAAAGTCTACAATGGAAAAATATGGGGTCAATGGCAAATTGGGTAATCAAGACAATTGATACAATTAAACTTCATTGTAATTTGCCAATAATATTTAGGCCACACCCAAGATGTTGGTTACCAGACATAGAGCGAGAATGGAAAAATGTACGCAGGCAAGAACCAAAAAAAATTCCTAACACATATGATGATTTTGATATGTCATTCAAAGGTGCATGGGCAACTGTAAGTTGGTCTAGCAATCCAGGCATACATAGTATACTTGCAGGCGTACCTGCATTTACAGGACCTAGTAGTTTAGCATATGAAGTTGCAAACAAAGATTTGAAAGATATTAATTCTCCTAACCTTACTGATAGACAACAATGGCTTAATGATTACGCACATACAGAATACACTATCGAAGAAATATCTGCAGGAATACCGCATAAACACTTGACTTTTAAGTTATAATCTTGTATAATGTATACATGAATACAAAAACTATAGAGGATTGTCTTGAACTTCTTGTAGGATTTCAGAACGCAGAACCTGGAAAATTTACAATGAAGAAAGAAGATTATACTATACTTACAAGCATAGGTAGACAAACTGTAAGAGGTATAGGTCTTACTGATAGACAACATGCATTGTTAAAGACAAAACTTGTTTGTTATAATGATATGTATGACCATAACATACACGATTCGTTAGACAATCTACGCATTCCTTTAAGAAAATTAGACAGAGAAAAATCCATAACATTACAATATAACAACGCTGAAGAACTTGTTATTGCAGTAAAATTTATATTCAACAAAAAACTAATTAACGCGATTGAAAAGGCAAAGTCAGGCACCCAGGGCCATATATATGATAGCAAAAATAAAATACATTATTTTCCTTTTAATGAACAGAATGTATTTAAAGTAATACAAAATTTTAAAAATAGCAACTTTGATATACAACCTGAGTTGTTAACTTTTTATGAAAAGGTAGAAGCAATGAGTAATAACGAAGACGATTATATACCAGGCATTTATTCTTTCAAACTAAAAAATCTTTCTGACAAAGCAATTAATTTTATGATCTCGTCAATTGGCGAGCCTACAAAAGATAATCTAGCAATATATAATGACCGCAAAGATCAACTTGGCCTTTATCATTTCGACCAACAAGAGCTAGAAGATAGTTTAAATGCTTTAACTGTTTTGAGTAAGAAAATTGTAACACGGCAAGAATACAATGTAGTAGTACCACCAAATGTATATCCTATAGAACGTGTTTTAGAAAGTTTATTAGAATTGAATAGATTTCCTTTATTAGTAATTTTACCAATAGAATCGCCCTTAGAAGGATTAGTAAAAATTAACAAAGGTCTGAATAATATAATTTTTAAACAAGATATGAGTGTTTTATTTAGGGTAGACAATGACAAAGGAATAAATCGAGAATTTAATGAATATGTTAAATTGAACAAATTAAATAATCCACTTGACACAAACACAAAAGTAGTGTATATTAATAGCAATAAGTTTCCTAAACCGTTACTTAAGAGCGAATGGAGACCTAATACAGTTTTAACTTTTGGTAGTGTAAGAATGCATGCCAAAGTATCTGATTATGTAAATCCTTTGGATTTGATAATACATTATGATACTGATATTAGTCCATTTAACCGTGTAAAGGTACAAACTTTATAATATGGCTACATGTAAATTAATAATTGAAGATGAAGTAAACATTAAACTTGTCGGACTTGAAGTCGATGTCCGAAGAAGAATTGCAAATTCTTTAAAGTTTGAAGTTCCGTATGCTCGTTATATGCCACAATATAAACTAGGCAGATGGGACGGAAAGGTTGCTTTTTTTGGTATCGGCGGTACAGGATATGTTAATCATCTTGATGTTATTACAGATGTGTTACACAAGTCTAACGTTGAAATTGTAGATATTGAAGATAGACGAGAAACTGTAGACTTAAAGTTTGATCCAATTGCTTCAGACTACTGGGGTGATAAAACATGGCCAAAGGGACATCCTGCTGAGGGTGAAAAAATTCGTT
>CEVG01041317.1_pt1 | contig 13752 bp, 14 predicted proteins | sample 356511 | NCBI WGS metagenome assembly CEVG01 (sample SAMEA2623426, study PRJEB7988) | marine metagenome | biome: marine biome (ENVO:00000447); feature: surface water layer (ENVO:00002042); material: "saline water (ENVO:00002010), including plankton (ENVO:xxxxxxxx)" | depth 5 m | reverse complement strand
TAGGCATTCTTGAAGCACTCAGTGCCGCCAATTCTGGAACTACGCCAGTGCCTGCCCATAACCCAGTTCTTGTTGTATAATCAACACCGTAAGTCCAGCTTGTTCCTCTATATGTGCCACCTGTAGGATTTCCTGTTACCTCACTAAAATAGCCCCAACTCATGTTTACCACTGTTGGTCTTTTGTATCCATTAGGTTGAACAGGTTTATTAGCATGCCATAACCTAATTGCATCAAAACTATCTAGTATAGGCATACCTGTACCAGCATCTCCTGCACCTTCTAGTCCTGATAGTTTTTGACTGAATATTCTAGCTTTTTTTGCAAAACCATATGTTTTACCTGCAACTATTCCTGCACAGTGCGTACCGTGCCCGTCGTAATCTCTATAAAAATTTGCATTTAAAGATCCTGATACTCCAGTTGAATACCAATCAAACGATACACATCTGTTGTTTCCTAAATTGTCAATAAATTCTGGATGATCAAATTGTACTCCGCTATCTTGTATAACAATATCAACACCTTCACCTTCTAAAGCATATTCGTAATTTTGGTCTGTTGTTGTGCCACTTGCATATAGATTTGTAGGCATGTTAGCTCTTTTTAACCCCCAATTAACTTTAGAAGTATCAGTATCTGGATTACCTCCTTTTGTAAAGTTTGCAATTTGGGTTGCGTTAAAACCTATCTTTATATCATCTCTTTGATCTGGTGGTATTTCTACAGCTTCGACTCTTGGATCGTTTTCTAAATTCTTAGCTTCTTCATCAGTTAATGCAAAGTGTGTTGCTCTTCTACTACCGGGTCTAGCATTAACTATGTCTACACTTCTATTAGGTATAGAACTAGAATCTCCCGAAGAAGCAGTTAAATCATTTTCAACTTCTTCTAAGTTTACACCTGCTTTTACAATTACTGTATATTCTTTTTCACTCATTATACTATCGCCGAGTCATCTATGCGTCTCCACGCACCATTTATATACGCTTGTATTTTGTTGTCTTGAGTATTATATATCATATCACCGTTGTCTGCTGAATATGCATCTCTTTGAGCATTATTAAAATTTGCTAACCTTAATGCACCTAAATTAACTACAACACCGTCTGGTGCTGTAAATGTAATTTTACTAGCACTATCAAACTCTGGCGAACCAGTGCCTGTTGAAATAAAGTTTTTAGCAAACACATCATTTACTACATTTAAATCATTTTGCACAGTTAAGTCACTATTTGCTGTTAACGGTGGAGTAATAGTTATACCACTACTATCGTCTGTATCAATGTTAGTACCAGTAAAAGTAAAACTTCCTATTATTCCTGCTGTAGCTACAGTAGTAAAAGAAAATGTACCAGCTCCGTCTGTTTGCAATACTTGTCCAGACGTGCCGTCTGTAATACCAAGGTCTGTGATTGACGTTGGTATTGTTGGTTTATTAGATAAAAGTGTGTAATCGCCTACAGTGCTTGATGCTGGTTGCACCCATTGTGAACTATCACCGTCATTAACATATACATATAACTTTCCGGTAGTGCTATTAAACCAAATATTTCCTGCAGAAGGAGTTGAAGGTACTGTGTCAGAAACTTCTATACTAGAACTACCGCTACCTGTACCAGTTCCTGGATCAGAAATATTTATTTGGTTACCTTGACCAGTATGAAAGTGACACCAATACCATAGTGTATCAGGTGCATTACTTTGCACAGTAATTAAAATCTTTTTTGTTGTTGCAGTTTTAAAATTGTCTGTATAGTACCTCATTGAAACAGGATCGTCATCTAGTAAGTAAACTATGCCATGGTCAGCAGTAATCTGGTCATAGTGAAGACCACCTGGTACTAGATCTCCATCTTGTGTAGTAGAAAACATCAATGGATGCCATAGTCCGCCAAAGTTAGCATTTGAATCATCAGATTGATCAAATACGTAAGTATATCCTCTTACAAACTGTAATATAGGTTTCTCTACACCGTCTATGTAAAAAACTCCTGTAGCTTGTCCTGCAACAGAATCAACACCGACAGTAACAGTTTTTTCTAATACTGCAACGCCGGTATTTGCTATTTGTTGAGTAAAATTTCCTGCTGTAAGTATTGAAAAACCACCCGTAGCTTTTCCGTTATACAAACGTAATGTATTTGCTTGTTTATCAAAGAAGATTTCACCACTACTTCCTACGTTTCTATCGAGAAAATCGTCAGGTCTTGGTATAATTCTAATTCGATCAAATATAGCACTTCTACTCATCTAAGTCTCCAACTATACATATTTATGCTAATATATTCTTCTGTAGTAGTAAGACCAAGTGTCCTGAAATTTTTTGTAATATTTTTCTTCGTGAAATAACAACTCTCTTTTATCATGCGATAGCACATGTTTTACTGACATATTTTGCCTTTGCCACTTCAAAATACGTCCATGTTGTTCATTTTGGAATGTTCCTTCTTTTTGTGTATATGGACATATTTCTATCTTAATAACACCCATTGTTATCTCCTATAAGGTGGTTTACTATTGCCAAAATATCTGTTAAAAAACTGATCGCCACTTTCGTCAAAACTCATAGTAGACATTTTACGTTTTATGCAGAGACTATTGTAGGCATCAACTATTATTCTAAATTTATCTGAATTACCACCTTTGTCTGGGTGGTGTATTTGACACAGTTTTTTAAATTTAGTTTTAATTTGTTGATCGGTAGCTTTTGGTGATATATTTAATATCTTGTACTCGTTCATTCAAAGTATTCTATCCATCCTGTTGCAATGTATTTAACCTCATTTAGAGGAGGATTTCCTCTATGTGTGTGGGTAAATGCTGCTGGCCATAGTAGTAGTTTTCCTTGCTCAGGTTTAAATCTTTTACGTTGATATAAGAATTCTGTTTCGCCGCCCTCGCTAACATCATTTAAATATATTGAGAAAACTACAAATCTATTAGAAGCTAATCTTCCATCATTTTCATAATGCCAACTCATAAATCCTCCACCCGGTTCTGTCCTTTGTAATTTAACACTGTAAATTCCGTGTGGTGCAGATTGGTTAAGTAAGCTGTATTCATTTACATATTCGGCATAAGCATCTTTAATTTTTTCTATCAACATAACAGATGTTGGTGCTGTTTTTTCTAATCTTAATGTGTCAGGCTCTAATAAAAAGATTGATTCGTCTTTTTTATGGTGTGCTAGACCGTCACCCATTGCTTGTCTATTAATTACAAGTCCTTGTTTCCGCATTGTTTCGAAATATTCAATAACGTCAGCACATTCTTTTCTATTAAGTGCATTTGGTTTTTCATATATAAAATCTTCCATTAGTTCCACCTTACTTTTTTAAGATCATTGTAATTTGGTACAAACTTACTGTCTATCAAGTGTGCCCTTAATCTTAAATTATCTATATCTTTCTTCTCATATCTTCTTACTACTGAGTCAACTTTATCTTTCTTTACTAATATGTATTGACACAACGGAGTGCCTGCAGGAATCTTGGTTGTGCCGTCAAAAACATGCCAAAACATTTGTACATTCAAAAAATTAGGTCCTTTATCGGCATCCTCTAGGAACCCTATACAACTTGTAAAGTCATGGTTATCTGGATAAGGAATAGGCATACACAGTAGAGAATATCCTTTAGGTACATATACAATCCAAGGACTTTGAACTTTTACAACAGATTGTATGTTTTTCTTATCAGTATTATAGACGCCATAATTATCTTCAGAATGATAACTGATGTAATCCCACTTCCAGCCATGATCACAGTCTATATTTTTTTGATTTATAGGAGTACGCCACTGAAATGTTTTGCCATCTCCGTTAGTTTCAATAATTATATCTTGCCATGATCTTTGTATCCAGCCAGTATTATTCAGGCTTATCATGCCTGGACACCTCATCACATGAGTAAACCTGTCGCTACTATTGTTTTTACCTTTATAGTCAGAATTTTTATAATTTTCGTATGCTTTTTTTACCCAATTATACTGTTGTTTTGATGCAGGAATAATTGGCATTATTTCTGTGACTTCTGGTAATAAACTTACAAATTCTACTTTACTCTGTGGTTTGAGAATCTTCTTCAGGCGATCTAACATATTTTTTACCTTGTCTATTTGCTGTGTTCATTATTTGGTCTAGTCCTCTATTATGAGTATACCAACCTTTTATTTTATCTACATGAACAACATAGCCTTTTAAATCAGGCATTGTGTAGAATTTTACATGTTGGATTTGTTCAACTTCTTCGCCATGTATAATTTCTTTAGTGATTGGCATTTCAGGAAAATCACCTTCTTCTTCTTGCACATAAAAAAGAGTAGCTATTCTTGTAACATCTTTTCCATCGTCATCTTCCCAAGTCAATACAAGTTCTCTATTATTTAAGAATGTACTCAAAAAATCTCTAACTCTAATTCTATCTTTTTGTATTTTTCTTGCTGTATATGCATTAGTAGGTTCACGTAGTATTTGTTCTACATGAATCCATTCTTGGCTCTGTGTTTCCGATAATGGCATTTTATCTCCTGTAAAAATGTTTAGTGAATGTTTCTTTTAGCTTTTGTTTGTTAAATTTAAATCCAAAAATCATAAAATATTCACGTTTCTCTAACCATGCTTTGTCATGGTCATTCATATCTCTTACTTCATAACTGTAATCATGCTCTGTAATAGGCACAAGATACATCATAGGTGTACCAGCCTTAAGCATAATTTCTCCTTGGTTAATATTTAAGTAAAATTGAAAGTTCAACTCTGTACTTACGGCTGGGTCTAAAATACCCATAGTATGTTCTAATTCATATGTATCCGGATAAGGAATAGGTAATACTAAAAATTTTACTCCCGGAGGAGCAACAATATGCCAAGGACTATTCATTTTCACTACTGCATGTTTACTGTAATGTCTTTTTGGTAAGAATTTTGTTACTTCATATGGATGTGTGCCAACTGCATCTCCTCCACGTAATTCATTAAGGTATTGACTTGGTATTACATAATCAAAATCTTCTCTATCTGAAAATGCTTTGATCACAGTATCATGCCATAACGGAACCATAAATCCATATTTGTATAATTCAAATATTCCAGGACACATTTGTATATGACTTGGTTGTAGTGTATTCTTCTTAGTTTTATAATCAGCCATACAGGTTTTCATCCATTTAGTATGAAAATCTTTTGATTGTATTATAGGAAATGCTTCTGCTACACCAGTTACTTTAGAAAAAAATTCTATTTTATTTTTCATTACGATACCATTATGCTAAATGCAAGATTTATCCTTTGTTTGTTAGATTGATTTACTTCAACTTCGTGTGGAATCCACGCAGGCCATAATATCAAACTGTTATCTTCTGGTGGTAAAGACATAGATCTAGTAAAAGGAGATTGTCTATTGCATTGATTAAGAACATTAGCCGGATTACTAAAATGTATAAGTCCGGTATCTTCTGCATCTAAATAGTATACAGCCGCAAAGCAATCTTTTTCATGTGTATGAAGTACATTTCCTCCTCCAGGATCGTTAACATTTGTCCAATAATTTATATTGATTCTTTTTTGTGTAACATACCCTTTAAAAAATTCGTCCATTTCAAAATAATATTCAGCGGCTCGCATTGTTAGTTCTTGTGTTGCCTTCATTAGCCAATCTAAATTTTGATAATTAGCATTAGACCTCCAGCAATTTGGATTATTTTCTGTAAGTGCTGTACCTTCGGTATTTTTAGTTTCTAATATTTGTCTCCGTAAATCATCTATTTGATCTTTGGTACCTATATCTCTACGTAAAAATAAATCTGAGTGAAATAAACTTAATCTACTGTCCATCCTTCATACCAATCCTTTAAAAATGTATATTGATTTGGAAACTTTTTAATAACATTATCTACTCTAGCAGTTTGTTGCTTTAAAAAGTCTTCTATATATTCTTCAACTTTTCCGCTATGACCAAATGTACCTTCAAAAGTTTTATATGCTCCGCCAGCATGTAACATGCTAAACCATTGCTGTGAGCTAAACATACTTTGTTTACTGAAGAACAAAAATCTTTTTAGTTCCGGAAAATATTGATTTAACATAAATTGCCCATCACTTGGCAATTCAGTTGGAGTTTTTTCTCTTATTTTTTTCCAATAAGGAGTATCTGATTTTTGACTAAAATAATAATGAGACCACACAAATGTTAATATTTCTATACACATTTCGTACCAACCTTGGTTTAAGTTATCTGTAACTTGTTGATTCCAATTTGATCCAAAAACATTTAGTAACTCGCATAAAGATTTTACTACACCAGTTGTAAATGTTATACCAGTTGCTTCTAATGGTTCAACAAATCCGCCAGCTAGACCAATCCCGCACACGTTTTTTAATGCAATTTCTTTGTGTGTACCACATTTCATCTGTAAATGTTTTGCTGGAGTTTCAAAATCTCCTATTGCTTCTCTTAATTCTTTTTCAGCATCTTCTGGAGAAATAAAATCACTATCATATACATAACCGTTACCTATTCGTGCATACGTAGGAATAGTCCATCTCCAACCGCATGTCATTGTAGTTGCTTTTGTATAAGGATGACATTCTTCTTCTGGATTTTTATATTGTGTAGGTATAGCTACTGCACTATCATTTAACAACCAACCTTCTTTTTTATAATCAATAAATTCTGATCCTAATGTTTTTTCTAGTAATTGACTTTTAAAGCCGGAACAATCTAAGTATAAATCTGCAGAATATTCTTTTCCTTCTGCGTCAATTAATTTTGTTATTCCGTTTTCATCTGTTTCAGCACTAGAAATTTTTGTATCTACATATTCTATTTTGTCTCCTAACAGTTCTTTTAAAGCAGTAATAATATCATAAGCACCAAAATGCACTGCACCGTACCCATCTAAACCTTGATTATAGTTATGATCTAAAAGTTCAGTCATCTTTGGACTTTTGTTTGCTTTGGCTAATCTATAAGCAGGATACCATTTAGCAAATTCTTTATACGGCTTTCCTATAAAGTAATCGCTTGTAAAAATTCCTGTAGTTGGCATATAATTGTTTACACTATCATTATCAACAAAATAAGGATCTTCATTCCAACCAGTAAGTTCAACACCAAATTTAAAACTAGCATTACTTGGTTTCATCCATTGTTTAGGATCTAATCCACAAGCATATAAAAATTGGGCTGTTAACGGTTGTGTACCTTCACCAACACCGATTGGGCCAGCACTTGCATCTTCTATAAGAGTAATTTTTGTTGGTAATCTTAAATTAGCTTGTAGATAAGAAGCTGTCAACCAACCACTAGTACCTCCGCCAAAAATTATAATATTTTCTATTTTTTTATTCATTTTCATTCCTACTATAGTATGTATAATCAAATGTTACATTAAAAGACAAAGATGATCTCTGATTTTTCGATTTATTAGGTTCTACTTTGTGTAGAATCCAGCTAGGAAACAATAGTATATTTCCTTGTACTGCTTTAATTTTAAATAAGTTATTATACAAAGGCGATGGGTGGGGAAAGCTAACAGTATAGGGATTACTACTTTTAAAAATAATATCTCCACAGTTTTCAGGTGCTTCATGATAGTACACACCGCTTATCATATTAGGTTGATAGCCGTGTTCATGGTAACCTATTAACTCTTTTGTAGAAAATATGTTTATCCATGATGCATCTACTTGTAAAGTATTATCAATAAAAGGTTGCTGTGTTTGTTTTAAATATTCATAACAATGATACATTAAGCCTTTTTTAAAAATGGACATATTAAATTTTTCAATTACATTTGTTTCTTTATTAGGTACATATGTAGTTGTTGCAGTATCATTATCAGGTTGCCATTCATTTTTAAAATCTGATTGTTCTATCGCTTTATTAATTTCCTCCCTGATTATTTCTACATGTCCAAAAGGAGATTGGTATATAGGCACACTAAAGATATCATTTATACTAGTCCTCATACGTTTAACACCACAATATACAAGCCGTTCCACCAAGCACTTGCATCTTCTTGTTCATTTAAAAGTATTTTTTCATAACTTACTAGTCTATTAATAGAATTAATTCCTTGCCTTGCACCTTCTACAACTCCATCCCAATTAGCATCATCAAACACTAGTAGACATTCGTCTGCAAAACATTTACTATAATGTTCAACTGCTCTTTTAGTACTTTCTATGTCATGCGGGCCATCATAAAACCACATATTAATTTTACCTTTAAATTTACTTGTATCAACTGTAAACATATCTTGGTTAATAATTTCAACTTGATTATCACCTTGCCATTGATTTATATTTTGTTCTAAAGTAAAAAAGCTAGATCCAGGCAAAGTTGAAATATCTTTTCTTCCTGGTTGCATCTGTAATTCAAAGTTATCAATGCCTACAGCATTTAATTTATTATTTTCTAAAACACTACAAAAAATAGAGCCATTGCCGACACCAACTTCCATATAATTTTCTATTTTTGAAGCAAAACTATTCATTAAACTTTTGACTCTTGTACTTGTTAACCCTGATACTTTATTTTTTACACTTGGTACGCCGGAATCTAAAAGAGATTGTGCAACATGTTTTACTAATGGCGTGTGTTCTATTTCTGATTTTACTCTAAATATATCATCACAATAATGACATTCCCAACAATCAAACTTGCAATTTTTAATTTTTTTACGCCAAGCGTTAATAGGTTTTTCTTTAAGATTATTATCTTCTAAGTAATCATTAAAATGATCAATTAATATTTCGTCATTTTTTGCATAACGTTTTATTATTTCTAGTGTTTCAAAAAGTCTACTAGGTGCTTCTCTGCCATGCATTTTAAATACATCTATACCTAACTCGTCTATAAACTCGTCCCAGTCTTCTTTCCATGGAGGTATATTTGCAGTTTTTAAATGTACACTAGGATCGTCTACGTCCCACTTTGGACAGCTCACTCTGCTAATAGGATCGTTGAAATATTGTGGAGCGTAACCTTCTCTTGAATTGTTGAATTCAAAATGTTCTACCATCATAGGACAGTTTCCTAAACAGCCTTCATTTGCTAGTAAACTAATGTGAATTTCTTTTCCTAGATTTTCTTTAATCCATTCTTTAGCTGTTTTTATTCTTAGAAGAGTATCTCTATCACGCATTAAATCTCTATCTAAGTTAATATAATCAAAACCTCTTTTAGCTAAATTTACAATTTCTGCGGCAGTTCTTACATCTCTTAAAATTGTATTTTTAACGTATAATTCAGGAAATGCTTTTTTAATTTGGCCGGTACCCATCCAATGTGTGTGCGGTATTGTTGCAATTCTTATACCTTTATCGTACAAAGGTTTAAAATGTTTGATAAAGATATCTAAATTTTTCTGTGTTGGAGGTACTTTGATATTATTAAAAGTTGCACTTACTGGAATGCCTATAGTATTTTGTATGTTAAGTGCTTGATCTATGGCATAGTCATAATCTTCTTTATATACAAATACATCGCCCATAGCATCCTGCATAAAAGGAGGTATACGTGATGTAAAATAAATGTCTTTGATATAATCTTTATGTTCAAGCAGAAATTTGCAATATGTTTTATATTGCTCAGGATTTAATTTTGGATTTAACGGTACACTAAAAATTTTTCTCATAATTCACCAGAAGTATAGTGTACTTATTATAACATTTTTTTAGTAAAAAGTAAAGTGATTTTTAGCTAGGGGGATTATCAGTTGGAACAACGAAATTAGTATCTTCCGGATTATCACCTCTTGGTGCAGGAATGCTCCAATCTACACCAAATTCCTGTATTTTATCTCTAGTTGCAGTATAAGCACATTCCCATTCAAAATAAGTAGCAAAGCACATCTGAGTCTCAGTAAGTGTATTACAAGCATCTATTGCTGTGTAAAGTTTGTTTCTTGTTACTTCATCATCAACATGATTATCAGTGTGCAATTTCATGATTTTTTTCATTAAACTTACTGTATTATCTTTGTCATTTTGAGTAAGTTTATACATCTGCTTTTCATACTCGGGATCACTAAAACTAGTTGGTTCTATCAAATCAGCTACATTAGATTTGATAACCATTACTGGCACTTCATCGTCTAGTGCATTGAAAAACCTAGGTGTTTCTGCTTCATGTGTGGTAATCTCTCTGTAGCGTAGCCATTTAATAGGATTTGCTTCAATAGTTGATGGTTCTACCCAAGCTATTTCATAGTGCCATGCATCATTTTTCTTCTGAATATTAGAAGTTAACCTTGGATCATCACTTGCTATTGCTTCATACAGGATATACATTATCTAATAAGTCTCCGTCTTTTTGTTGCTCACTATTATTTATCTGTTTTGAAGTATTGTCATCAAAGTTATGTACAGTCTTGCCATTAGGTTCAGATGTTTTTTCTTCAACTAGTTTTTTATTTTCAATACCTCCTGGTTCTGCTAAGGATTTCAAATCATCCCAAGTTTTATCACCCAATTTTAATTGTTCATTAGCAGTGTGTTCTAATTGTGTTTGGTAACTTTTTAGTTTTGTACTATAATTAACTGTCAATGCTAAAGTTTCTGCCTGTTGCTCCGGAGGCATCATTAAAATAGCATCCATATTTCCGCCATTAATTCTTCCGTAAAACAGCATGTCTGTTGCGGCTTGTTTTGCTAATCTGTTTGTCCAATACTCTGCTTCATATACGTCTTCTTCTTTGGTATTTAAAATATCCATATATGTACGACCGCTTCCGTCAGGTAGGTATGCTTCGTCACTTGCCATGAATTCATTATAAAGATCTATGAGTGTTTGTCTTTCTAAGTACCAATCTTGTAAACGTCTTTTACTCATGTACACATTACGTTCTGCATTCCATTTCTCAACATCATATAATCTTCTATCTAAATCATCATTTGCTTGATCACTTAGTCTTTTAAATCTATCATATTCTACTTCTAGTTTTGCGATTTCATATTCCATATTTTCAATGGATTCTTCTTTGGATTTAATCTCCATTAGATATTGACGCATTTTTGCAAATGGGGTAATCTGGGCTTGACCAACAAACCATCTTAGTTTATATCTAGGATTAGTCCATTCTTTGTTTAACGCAGTTTTAATTACTGCTTGATCTTTTTCAGGTAACATGCTTACATCAGTTTGAACTTCACTGTTGTATCTTTGTGAGTTGTATTGCGTAAGTCTATCTAAATTGTTTTCCTGTGGTAAAGTTTCATCTTTTGACATATATTATCTCCTAAACTATGAAATATTTACCAAGGTTAGTCTCTCCATGACATCGTTGCTGAACTTTGTCCTGCTACACCTTTTGGTCGTGTAGACGAGCCTGTATTGATTCCGGCTCTAGTTGCATAGGTAAACTTGTATGTGGTATTAACGTGTGATCCTTGATACCAGCCCAAGCCATATCCCCAGTCTTGTCCTGTAATTGTGTTTTCTTCTCCACTATAAGCTGGTTTTGAACCGATTGCATTTTGTGTAGCATCTGTAATCATGTTAGTTTCACGCCAGTTAGAGCTAGGATTACCCTCTCTACCTGCAATATGATATGCATGTTTAAATGTAAGAGTATGTTGATGTTTATCTCCTTGTACTCTTAAACTTCTGCCACCTTGATTTTGTCTAGTAGCAAAATTAAATCTATATCCTTCTCCTGAACCAATCCAAACTCCGTAATGTTCGTGACTAGTTCCCCAACCACCTGCATTTGGATTAGATCCTATCGAGCTTGTATTCAGTGTCTCGTTTGCAAAGGTCCATTCATATACATTACTTGTTCCGCCCATACTTGTCCAACCTTTAAAGTATTCATGTTGCAGACACGCTGGATTATTTGTGTTCCAAGGAATATTTCGACTATACCCAGTTGTAAGACTTTGTTCAGTACGCATATTAAAAGCAATATTAGTGCTTGATGCACCACAGTGAGAACCTGAATACCCACCTATTGTATAATTTGTATCTCTACTCCAAAAACTTGCTTTGTAATTATGTCCTAATTCTTGGGTTTGTCCTGCTCCTGTTAAGTCGATTGTTGTATCAGTTGCAATAGTGGTTCTATTTGTATTATTAAAAACCACACTACTTGCATATCCTGCATGAATATAACCTGTAGTAATAATCTGCCTTGATAGATACGGTAATGCTTGGCTTGTCCAAACTCCACCAGCAACTTCTGGTAAAAAAGTTTCAGGTCTATTGTCTACTGTATTAAATCTTATACTGCCAGCTGTATTTGACCCTTGCCCCGGTATGGTTAAATGACCGGTATCGTTAATTGATGTATTTTTAAGTGTTGCCATTTAATCTCTCCATGCACATGTTCCAGAACTAGAACCACCTTTTCCTTTAGGCTGGCCAGAGTTACCTAGATTTGGTCCTGTATCTGTGTAATAATACCATTTCCACGAGCCATTGTTTTGAGCGCCGTCATAGTTACCTAACATGTAACACCAGTCTTGCCCCATAGAAAAGTTTTCTTCTCCACAGTTTCCTCTTGGCTTACCATGTCTACTAATGTTTGCTTGTCTTGTAATAAAGTTAGTTTTACGCATATTATAGCCACCATTCCATGATCCTTCGTTACCTGCCCAACCGTAATTGAGTTTACTGCATTGAGATTTTTGTTGATCATGGTTTGAAGGTTGTCCACTCCAACTTGTTTGTGTAGTTCGAGTAATCATGTTATACCAACGACTGTCGTTAGCCCAATAAAATATGCCTTCGTTTTCCCAACTCATACCCCATTGTCTTGTCGAACTCCAACCGCCACCAATGTTTTGATCAATAGTTTCTGTAATAAAATTAAAATGTTCTATATTAGAACTTCCACCGCCAGTGATATAACATTCATAATGTTCTCTAAATATACCACCCTTGTTCAGACCATTATATGACATAGTCCTACTTGAGAAACCGCTATATTGTTGTTCTGTACGCATGTTATAACCAATAATATAGTTTGAATTAATAGCGTGTCCGTTACCTGCACCAAACACATAAGCAATGTCTCTTCCATTACCTCCCCATTGGTAATTAAATGATCTTTCAAGGGAACCGTCACCTAGGTTTACTGTAACATCTGTACTTGCTTGTGTTCTGTTTACGTTATTCCATGCGGCTGAGCTTTTGTAACCGCCTAACATGTAGGCTGTTGTAATGATTGTTCTTTCTTTGAAAGGAATAGCCATACTTTGCCATAAGCCAGTTGCACTAAGATATTCTGCGGATCCTGTTTCACTGTTGACACGCATTGAACCTGCGCCAGCATTATCATCTCCAGGATTTGTTCCATACTTGACAATAACAATTCCTGAGCCACCTGTACCACCATAGTTGTTGGAGTTATAGTGTGATCCACCACCTCCACCACCACCAGTATTGGCACCACCATTACCGCCAGGTCTCTGAGCCCATGTGTTGGTTCCACCACCACCACCATTACCGCCGTTGTTATAACCTAATCCGCCGTATGTGGTATTGACAGCTCCACCGCCACCTCCACCGATGCCGCCATCGCCACCAGTGCTTGAGTAGCCCGAGCCACCTCCGCCACCGCCCCAATAAAGAACAGTGCCTGTTATATTGTTTGGAACTCCTGGTCCGCCGTGTGGTCTTGGATAACTTTGGCCTTCGCCTCCAGCTCCACCACCACCACCTGGGTACCAATGTCCTGTACCCCAAGAACCATCATTTCCTTGATCTGGATAAAGACTTACACCCCTAGCTCCACCGCCGTAGCCGC
>CEVG01056723.1_pt1 | contig 13764 bp, 22 predicted proteins | sample 356511 | NCBI WGS metagenome assembly CEVG01 (sample SAMEA2623426, study PRJEB7988) | marine metagenome | biome: marine biome (ENVO:00000447); feature: surface water layer (ENVO:00002042); material: "saline water (ENVO:00002010), including plankton (ENVO:xxxxxxxx)" | depth 5 m | reverse complement strand
TAGATAGTTTGGAATTATATCGTAAATACACATATGAAGAAAGACACACATATCGGCTTGACGCTATTGGAGAACTTGAAGTTGGCGAAAAGAAAACTGTTTATGAAGGTACGCTCGATCAACTTTATAACAATGACTTCGAAACATTCATCGAATACAACAGACAAGACGTTGCACTACTGGACAAGCTGGACAAAAAACTAAGATTTATTGATCTTAGTAACGAACTAGCACACGCAAATACTGTTTTGCTACAGACCACAATGGGTGCTGTTGCAGTTACAGAACAAGCAATTATCAACGAAGCACATCATAGAGGACTACAAGTTCCTAATCGCCCAAAGCGTGATGATGAAAACACAGCGGCGGCTGGTGCTTATGTTGCATTTCCTAAAAAAGGTGTTCACAAATGGATTGGTTCAATGGACTTGAACAGTCTGTATCCTAGTGTGATTCGTGCATTGAACATGGCTCCAGAAACTATTATAGGACAAATACGTCCTGACATATCAGAAGCTCGTGTGCATGAAGACATGTCGCTTAAGAAAAAGTCTTTTGCAGGCAGTTGGGAAGGAAGATTCTCTACAGAAGAATATGAAGCAGTTATGGAACAGCGTAAAGATGTTGCATTAACGGTTGATTTTGAAAATGGCGACACTCAAGTTATGAGTGGTGCAGAAATTTACAAACTTATTTTTGATAGTAATGTGCCGTGGATGCTAAGTTCAAATGGTACAATCTTTACAACAGAATTTGAGGGTGTTATTCCAGGGATTCTTAAGCGTTGGTATGCAGAACGTAAAGAACTACAAGCACAACTTAAAAAGGCCAAAGACGCAGGCAATGATATTGAGATTGCTTTTTGGGACAAAAGACAACTTGTTAAAAAGATTAACTTGAACAGTTTGTATGGTGCTATCCTTAATCCAGGGTGTAGATTCTTTGATAAACGTATTGGACAATCTACTACACTGACAGGTCGTACTATTGTTAAACACATGAGTGCAGAAGTAAACAAAGTTATCACAGGTGAATATGATCATGTAGGTAAAAGTGTAATTTATGGTGATACAGATTCTGTGTACTTTAGTGCATATCCTGTTCTCAAAGAACAAATTGACAGTGGTGCTATTCCTTGGAATAAAGAAAATGTAATTACATTGTATGATCAAGTAGCAGAAGAAGCAAATAGCACATTCCAAGACTTTATGGCAGATGCATTCCATTGTCCAAAGAGCCGTTCAGATGTTATTGCGGCAGGTAGAGAGATTGTTGCTGAAAGCGGATTGTATATTACAAAGAAACGCTATGCGGCATTAGTGTATGATGTAGAAGGTTTTAGAAGTGATACAGATGGCAAACCGGGCAAGGTAAAAGCAATGGGCTTGGACTTGCGTAGATCAGACACACCTTTGTTTATGCAAGAATTTCTAAGTGAAGTGCTAATGATGGTACTACTAGAAACTCCGGAAAAACAAATCCTTGATAGAATTACAGACTTCCGTAGGGACTTTAAACAGCGGCCGGGCTTTGAGAAAGGTGCTCCTAAACGTGCAAACAAGATTGGACACTATCAGCGTCTTGAAGAAAAGCAAGGTAAAGCAAACATGCCAGGACATGTAAGAGCCAGCATCAACTGGAACACACTAAAGCGTATGAATGGTGACAAGTATTCGCAAGAGATTGTAGATGGTATGAAGGTTATTGTTTGCAAACTAAAACAGAATCCGCTGGGATATACCAGTGTTGCGTATCCAACAGATGAACTACGTATTCCAGACTGGTTCAAAGAACTGCCATTTGATGATGACGCAATGGAAGCAACAATTATTGATAATAAACTAGACAACCTTATTGGTGTGCTAAACTATGACTTAGATAGCACAAAACAAAACAATACTTTTAGCAGTCTATTTGATTTTGGAGATACATGAAGTTGAGTGAAGAACAGAAGCTGATTTTGATAAGCGACTTTATTGAACAAAAGTTGCGTAAGGAACAAGAATTAGAATTTTATTTGAAAGAACTAGAAGAACTACAACGTAAAATAGGTTATTTGCGGAACGAAGTTAGTCTTACAAATACAATTATTAATATGATCAAAACAGAGCAAGTATACGATATCAAAGATAATATGCTTGCAAACGAAAACGTAATTAAATTACCAGAGGAAGATAAATGAAAGTAGGATTTACTTGTTCAACCTTTGATCTGTTACATGCAGGACATGTAATAATGTTACGTGAAGCAAAAGAACAATGTGATTATCTTATATGCGGATTGCAAGTTGATCCCAGTGTAGACAGAGCTGAAAAGAATGCTCCTGTACAAACTATAGTTGAACGTTATACACAACTAAAAGCAGTAGGCTATGTAGATGAAATTGTTCCTTACGGTACAGAAAAAGATCTAGAAGATATACTTTCTATGTATCCTATTAACATTAGAGTACTAGGTGAAGAATACAGAGACAAAGATTTTACTGGAAAGGATATTTGTCGCAAGCGTGATATTGAAATACATTTTAACAAAAGAGATCACCGCTTTAGTTCTACAGATTTAAGGGAAAGAGTATGCAAAAAGTAGATAAGTTTATATTCGATGTAGACGGAACACTTACACCGAGCAGACGAGAAATAGATTCAGAATTTGCTGTATTCTTTACAGACTTTTGTTCAAAAAAAGATGTTTATCTTGTAACAGGTAGCGACAAAGAAAAAACACTAGAACAAGTGGGCGAACAAATATACAGCCTTGCAAAAAGAGTTTACAACTGTTCAGGTAATGATGCATACGAAGGTGAAACAAATGTATACAGAAGTGATTGGACTATACCAAAAGAAGCAGAAGGCTGGTTGAGAGAAGAACTTGCTATTAGTAAGTTTCCTTTAAGGACAGGTAAACATTTAGAAGATAGACATGGCATGTGTAATTTTAGTGTTGTAGGAAGAAATGCTACGCTAGGAGAACGTAAACTATATGTAGAACACGATACTAAAATGGAGGAACGTGAAACTATTGCAAAATTATTTAGGCAAAAGTTTCCGGATATTGAAGCAGTAGTAGGCGGAGACACAGGCATAGACATTTATCCTGTAGGTTGTGACAAGAGCCAAATACTAAGAGACTTTAATATAAAAAATGATTTCATTTATTTCTTTGGTGACAAAATGGATATGGGTGGTAATGACTATCCTTTGAAAATGAAGTTACTAACAGATAAATGGTCATTCAGTTCAGGACAAGTTGTCGATTGGCAAGACACTTGGGAGAAGTTAAAATGCATATAATGTTAACTGGACATAGAGGCTTTATAGGAAGTCATTTGCTCAGAAGATTGAAAAAGAATCATAGTATTGTGGCATTCGATCTTGTAGACGGACATGACTTATACGATATAGAACTGCGTGGAGAATATGATATGATTATTCACTTAGCAGGTAAAAGTGGTGTAAGAGAAAGCATGGACGACCCTGCAGGTTATTGGCGCAATAATGTTGAAGTAACAAAAAGGTTACTTGAACGCTATCCTAATACACGTATGTTAATTGCTAGTAGTAGCAGTGCATACGAACCACATCTAAATCCTTATGCGGCAAGCAAATACATTGTAGAAGAAGCCGCGGCATGTTATCATGATACACTTTGTATGAGATTTCACACAGTGTATTCAGATACACCACGCAAAGGAATGTTTATGCAAAAACTAATAGATGGTGAACTAGAATACGTAACAAATCATTACAGAGACTTTATACATATAAACGACCTTTGTGATGCAATTGAAATATGTATGAATTCCAGATTTACTGGAGATATTGACATTGGTACTGGTGTGCCATTTAAAGTAAGTGACTTTGCACCTGATTTGCCAGTTATGCTTGCAACACCAAATGAACGTCAATGGACCTGTGCAAATATGGAAAAAATTAAGAGATTGGGCTTTAAACCTAAATACTCTGTAGAAAAGTTGTTGACAAACAACAAGTTAGGCAATATAATCAATATTAAGAATGGAGAAATATTATGAAAGATATCTTGCAAGACGTAGTAGCTCACACACATTCGTTGGGCTTCTTGTCGCTTGTAAAAGTGACTAATGAAGAAGGCACACAGATTGACAGCATGGCTGAAGATCGCAGTGTTATTCTTAGCGCAGAAACGCATAGCAAAGTAAATGAGTTCAAAGGAACATTTGGTATGCCAAACTTAGACAAACTAAGTTTACATTTAAAAAATCCTGAGTATCAAAAAGATGCAAAAGTAGAAGTAGTTGAAGCAGATCGCAATGGCGAAGTTGTTCCAACACATATTCACTTTGAAAATGCAACAGGTGATTTCCAAAATGATTATCGCTTTATGAACAAAGCAATCATTGAAGAAAAACTTAAGACAGTAAAGTTTAAAGGTGCAAACTGGAATGTTACATTTTCGCCAAGCGTTGCGGCAATTGGTCGTATGAAGTTACAAGCACTAGCACATTCAGAAGAGCCTACATTTAACGTAAGTTCTGATGATGGTGATCTTGTATTCAGTTTTGGTGATGCAAGTACACACGCAGGTTCATTTGTATTTGAAGCAGGTGTTGAAGGTACACTTGCACATACTTGGAGTTGGCCAGTGGCACAAGTACAATCAATCTTAGGACTTGATGGTGATAAAACAATGAGTATCTCAGATCAAGGTGCTATGCAAATTACAGTAGACAGCGGTATGGCCAAGTATGACTATATCCTGCCAGCACAGAGCAAGTAATATGAGTGAACACACAAACTATTGCACACTTAAAGGTTTAGGTAAAGCGTTTGCTATCATTACCTTTTTTATAGTTGGTGTTCCGTTTTTACTTGTAGATAATGCAAGATACTGTAAGCAAAGTATTATACCTTGCTACCCATGGGTTACGCCAGAATGACACCTAAAGAAGTAGCACAAAAGCAAGCCGAAGAAGCAATGGATGGATTTATCCTTTGGAGTAAACGGGGAACTTTGTGGGCCGCTTTATTTTTATGTGTTGTTGTATTTGCTTGCAACAGCGGCGTAGAAACTGGTCCTGGTGCTACAGGGTCAGGATATAATGGAGAACAATATTCTCCTAGTAATTTGAATGTGAAAGATAAATGAACAAAGACTTAACTGCAACACAAAATGATTATGCACGTTTTCTTCCTGCACTAAGTGGGTTTTATGCAACTTATGTAGGCAAGCAACGGCATGAAGAATATGTGGATAAGTCCAGAATACCTAGCAACCTTACACATGGGGTTGAAAGTCTGAATTATCTAAACGCACAACAAGGACAGTTCCAATACAAATGGAGTTTGTATAGTGCTGGACATGCTGACTTAGATGTTAATAAGTTTGCTCCTAAAGAAGATATGGTGCGTAATAGAGATAGACAAAACACTTGGCTACTTGGTGATTCAGGTGGCTTCCAAATTGGTAAAGGTGTTTGGGAAGGTGACTGGAAAGATCCAAATTGTCCAAAGGCACAAAAGAAACGCGATGGCGTTTTGAAATGGATGGACGCATATATGGACTATGGAATGATACTTGATATTCCTGCTTGGGTGTCAAGATCAGAAGCAGGCGCAAAAGCAACTGGTATTAGTACATATGCTGAAGCAGTTAAGGCAACACGTATTAACAACGACTATTGGATGAAAAACAGAACAGGTGCTTGTAAGTTCTTAAACGTACTACAAGGTGAAAACCATGCTGATGCAGATGACTGGTATGCACAAATGAAAGATTACTGTGATCCAAAAAAATATCCAAACGATCATTTTAACGGATGGTCAATGGGTGGACAAAATATGTGTGATGTTCATCTAGCACTAAAACGTTTAGTAGCTCTGCGATATGATGGTTTACTAGAAAAAGGCATACATGATGTTATGCACTTCCTTGGTACAAGTAAACTTGAATGGGCTACACTACTTACAGATATACAACGTGCAGTACGCAAGTATCACAATGAAAACTTTGTAATTACTTTTGATTGTGCATCTCCATTCCTTGCAACTGCAAACGGACAAATATACTGTGAGCTAGAAACAAAAGATAGAACAAAATGGGTTTACCGTATGGTGCCTAGCATAGACGACAAAGGACTTGCAAAAGATACTACTCCATTCGGGCAAGCATTTGTTAGAGAAGGCAAACACAGTTCTTTCTTAGATAGTCCTATATCAGCAGAGTTACAAGCAAAAGATATTTGCATATATGGTCCAGGAGACCTAAATAAGATTGGTAAAGAAGGCAAGACAAGTTGGGATAGTTTCTCATATGCAATTATGATGGGTCATAATGTATGGATGCACATCAATGCAGTGCAAGAAGCAAATCGTCAATATGATGCAGGTGTACTTCCTGCAATGCTTGTTGAAGAACAGTTTGACAGACTTTACTTTAGAGATGTAGTGAATGAAATATTTGCTACAGATTCAAGAGATAAAGCAGAAGCACTTGTAGAAGATTACAGTCGCTTTTGGATGAGTATCATTGGTACTAGAGGTGCCACTGGTAAGAAAACAGTTAACGCACAAACTAAATTTGGGGAGTTGTTTGAATGAGTGATTTCACTGAGAGACATGAAAAACTTGCAGTACATTTACAAGAGTTATATCGGAAACATAGAGCACTTGACGATGAAGTAAAAAAGTTATATAATAACTTTGCTACAGATGAAAAAATTAATAGAAAGAAAACTGCTAAATTATGGCTTAAAGATGAAATTCATAGATTAGAAACGGAACTTAAATCACTACAATGAAAAAACTTACTAATATAGATAAAAAATTACATTGGACTACATTTTGGAGTGAAAAACTTCTCCTTGGTGTTATTGGCGCACTTACTATGTTCGCCGCTGGTGTTGATGTATACAACATGTTAATCAATATGAAAGTAGAACTAGGTGACTTGTTCTTACTGTTCATCTATGCAGAGATAGTAGGTATGGTAGGAGCATTTTACATCAGCAACAGAATACCTGTTACACTGCCTATCATTATTGCTATGACTGCACTGTGCAGGTTAATTGTGCTCCATTCAAAAGAAGCAGATCCATGGATGCTTATTGCTGAAGCAGGTGCTATTGCAGTATTAGCGGCCGCGGCATATGTAATGAGCTTGAAAGACAAATTAAGTTTAGAAAAACAAAAAATTCGGGAGGAAAATGAATAAGCTGACTGAAAAAGAAGTAAGAAAAGAATTCAAAGAACATCGCAAAGATAAAATTTTTGCAGAGTGTTGGCCTAACACAGATAGAGCATTTTATGAATGGTGTTCACAATACTTAGATTATCAGCATATTAAAAGAGACGAAGATGACGAATAAAGAGATCAAAGACAAATTGGAAAAACTAGAACACAAAGTTGACAAAATACAGTTGACTTTAGACAAACTAGAAGCTAAACTTAGTAAACATATTGATTTTATTGATGATACTTATGAAGGCTTACGTAACCCAATTAATGCCGCGAAGAGGTTTTTAGGCAGATGAAACGTGATTATGATCAAGGCAGTTTAGATACACCTACTCTATTTACAGGTGTAGAAGTTGAAAAAACTCCTGCATATGGTTTGCAAACACTTTTTGTAGATGGCATCCAGGACATGAAAACTTTGTTACATTACTACAATGAAAACAAATGCAAACACATTTTCTTTGGTGCAAATCATAGTTTTAATCCTACATCAGACACAGAATGGTCAAATTGGGAAACAATGATTTCTGAATTTTTACATGAAGGATATCTTTGCTCCTTAGATATACCAGTTGGACTTGCTGAAGAACTTTTAGAAGGACCACTAAATGAATTTGATAACTTTATCCCACAAATCCGCGTTCCATTGCCTTACGTGAAACAGTGGAACTACAACACTATGTTGAAGATTGACGATAAAGACTTTAAGGCAAGCAATCCAGGTGTTTGGTGTCATAGTTTGCACGATTTGATGGACAAAGAAAAGTTCACAGATTGGAGTAAGTATGGCCTTGACAAAGTTATTAAATGAGCGTATAATGAATGAAACAATTAATAAAAATGAAAGATATTATGAAGGTATGTTGCGTATGATGAGAGAAGAAGATAAAAAAATTTATATGGAAAATAAGGTAAATAGATCTATATGGGTAACCTTTAAAAAAGAAGGTATCCACAAGTATCCGGCGGCTTTAGATGATCCAAAACTTAAAACAGGCGATTGGGATGATGTGTCATTCCTTGGCTATCCTCATCGTCATATTTTTCACTTCAGGGTGCGCATTCAAGTGTGGCACAACGATAGAGATATCGAGTTCATCCAATTCAAGAGATGGCTCGAACGACTCTATTCAGGAGCAAATACTGAAGGAAGCAAGGAGTCGGGCTCAACCGACGGTGAGGTGCTTCTTTTAGATTACAAGTCGTGCGAAATGATCGCGGACGAATTGTATGAAAAGATTTCTGCAAAATACCCAGGCCGATTTGTAGAAATAGAAGTAGCCGAAGACGGCGAAAACGGCTGTAACATTTTTTACCCCCACCCTAATGTATAAGGAACAAAACAAATGGCTATCGAATTCAATCGTGAAGCGTATACTAAAGTATTCAACGATTTGGACCGTTACCGCGACTATTGTCGCTTCGAAGGTAAAGTGTTTAATGAAAAAGCACTTTATAATAAAGAAGACTCTAACTGGCAGTCTTATCAGAAATGGCAAGGCTGGATGCGAGCAAAGTCTCGTAATGCAGGACGGAAGTTTAATAATCGGAGGAACTAAATGACTATCTATATTGTAGACATCGAAGCAGTAGACACACGCTATACCAAGCAGTGGAAAGAACATCTTCCACGTCAACTGCGTAGAGCTACAAATAATGAAGTAGTAGTTATTAGTGGAGGAGATACACCTCAGGCAACAACGCCTGGGGCGTTTCTCAACTTTGGCGGGACTAATGTTTATAAAAGTAAACAGTTAGAACAAATAGGAGAAATGTTCTGTAATGGTGAAGTCAAGAATGGCGATTATTTTTTATATACTGATGCCTGGAATCCTACAGTTATACAATTACGTTACATGGCAGAGCTATTGGGTGTTGACGTTAGCATTGGTGGCCTCTGGCATGCTGGTAGTTATGACCCACAAGATTTCTTGGGCAGACTAATTGGTGATAAGCCTTGGGTACGTCATGCAGAACAATCAATGTATGAATGTTATGATGATAACTTTTTTGCAAGTGAGTTTCATATAGATTTGTTTGCAGAAAGTTTAGACATTGATGACAGTAAAACACATCGTGTTGGCTGGCCTATGGAGTATTTGCGTACTAGTTTAGATAGTTACAAAGGTATGGAGAAGCGTGATCTAATTTTATTTCCACATCGTGTTGCTCCAGAGAAACAAGTTGATATTTTTAGAGATCTTAAACATCAACTTCCACAATATGAATTTGTAGTATGTCAAGAACAAACACTAAGCAAAAATGAATATCATAACTTATTAGGTGAAGCAAAATTAGTGTTTAGTGCTAACCTGCAAGAAACACTAGGTATCAGTTGGTATGAAGGTGCTCTTGTAGATACTATTCCTATGGTGCCTGATAGACTTAGTTACAGTGAAATGGCATTAACAGAATTTAAATATCCAAGTGCATGGACAGAAGACTACAGTGCATACACCAAATATCGCGGAGAGGTAATGAAAAAAATTGAACACTATATGGAAAACTACACAGACTATCTACCGTCACTCTCCAAACAGGTTACAAAACTTAATAAAGAATTTTTTAGTGGTACAGCATTATATGGAGCAATTAATAATGACTGATAAAAAACCTTATCCACCTGGAGCAACAGTAGGTAGTATTACTCCTGAGTATACTATTAGTATAGGAGATACCGACACAACACCAATAAGTATTACAAGCACTTCTTTAGATTTTGATACTTCTTATACCAGTGATAGTACAATCACACTGACAAGTCCTACATATGACGATACAGTAACATTTGATCTAGGTAGTGACTTTTATAATAAAGACTTTGTAGATACTATGCCAAGTGTGCATAAAATAGATGAAATGTGTAATGAGTATCCTGCATTGGGTATTGTTTATGACAAATTCAAAAGTATGTATAAGATGTGTGAGCAAGACTACAAAGGTAAATTAAAAGCAGAAGGGCTGGACGACGACATCCCATTTTAAGGAGGAAATATGCTACATTCAATTGAAGAACTTATTAAACGTATTAATGTAATGCACGACAAAGCACTAGAATTACATAGGCTTAGAAACCAATACAGTGAACTAAGTGATAAAAAATATGACAAAGTAGCATGCCAAAACATACTTGACGATATACAAAGTATGGCAAAACTGATTGCCGAAGATAAGCAAGGTGATGAAATTAAAACAGATATGGAATACAAAAATGATTAAGAAACATTTTTATACTTGGCAAGACATTGAGAAAATGTGCGTTAGTATTATGAATCAAATGTATGTAGACAATTGGCGTCCTGATTATATTATTGGTATTACACGTGGTGGTAATGTTCCTGCAACTATTATTAGTAACATGACAGGTATTCGTTGTGAAGCACTTAAAGTTAGTTTAAGAGATGACAATAGAGACAGTGAAAGTAATTTTTGGATGGCAGAAGATGCTTTAGGTTATCCTGGACAAGATACAGGAGGACAAGGAAAAAATATTCTAATTGTAGATGATATTAATGACACTGGTGCTACGTTTAATTGGATTAAAAAAGATTGGCAAAGTGGTTGTTTACCTGATAACGAAGCATGGAATAATGTATGGGGTAATAATGTAAGATTTGCAACACTCACAGATAACGGTGCAAGTGACTTTCAAATGGTAAATTATACTGTACACGAAATTAACAAAGCCGAAGAAGATGTTTGGCTGGTTTACCCTTGGGAGAATGTAGCACAATATGGATAGAATGAATTTATTTCCTGTACCTTTGTTTGGTACAGAATACGAAGGCGCAGAAAAACTTAGAGAAGCAATAGTGCCTAAATTATTAGAAATTGAAAAGAACGACAAGAATCCAGCACCTTATACACATGGAGGATATACAAATTATCATCCAGATACAAATGCATTAAACTTTGATGAATGTGCAGATTTAAAGCAATTTATTTTAGATAGAGGTAGAGAAGCAACACAAAGTTTAGCCGCAAGTAATGATGTTATGCTTGTAGGCAGTTGGTTCAGTATTAATAGAAAGCATAGTTTTCATCCAATACACAATCATTTACCTGCAACATGGAGTGGCGTTTATTATGTGCAGGCACAAGAAGATGATGCTTTTATTACATTCTTTGATAGTAATAAAGAGTCTAATTGGCCTTGGTTAGGATTTAAAGAAAACAACGAATACAATACTCCTACATTTAGTATTATGCCTAAAACTGGTAGACTTCTTTTATTTCCTGCTTTCTTAAAACATACTGTAGAACAACAAAACAAAGACAGTGAAAGAATTACAATTAGTTTTAATCTGTCAACAAAGTAAGGACAGTTATGGATTATTCACAAACACCTTGGAAAGACATAGTAATCGACACTAGAGATTACACAGTGTTCAAAGATGCATATCCTGTTACAGAAGGACATATTCTTTTTGTGCCAAAAGAACAAGATTGGCAACATTTGGAAAAATGTTATAAAGCCGCTTATGCTTGGGGATATGACTGGACACAATCAGGTTACTGTGATGCATTTAACATTGGACAAAATTGTGGAGAAAGTGCAGGACAAACTGTAGACTATCCACACGTTCATCTTATTCCACGTCGAAAAGGAGATATGGACGATCCAAGAGGGGGAGTGCGACACGTTATACCAGAGAAAGGAAATTATAGATTATGGCCTGCGGATGCGGAAGATCGCCAACTGGAAAATGCATAGGTTGGCATGCACTTACTGAAGAACAATACAAGCAAAAATTAGCTGAGTATAGGGAACGTGAGAAACAAAAAGAACATGGCGGACCGAAAGGTGCAGAACCAACACGTTACGATACTTGGGAAAGCAAAGGTAGAGAAATAGACTTTTAATGGCAAGAACACTTTTTATTGGAGACAGTCATACATGCGGTTATGATACTGTTCCGGGACAACAAGGTCCGGGCAGTTTTTCAGTATGGAACGCAAACAACTATGCTGAAATATACAGCGAAATACATAACAAGCCTGCTATAGTATATGCTATGCCAGGTGCTAACAATAGAAGTTATGTTGACTGGATCAAATCAATGTTTGAAAAGTATGATGATATTGACGAAGTGTTTGTGCTACTATCAAGTCTAAATAGATTTATACTTGGCGCTAATGAACAAATGAAACTTGATGTGGTTCCTGTAAATGAATTTACACATTTTGAAGGAACACATAAACTTGTTGATAGATATTTAGATGCAACGATCAGTGATAATGGTTACTTTCAATTGTATCAAAAACCTACTCAAGAAGATTATGATAAGTTTCCAGGCTTAGGTTTTAGTTATGAAGATGGACTTACAAATCCTAATATTAGAGAATCTAACTATATGCAAATTAAATTGTTTTTTGAACTAAACACACATTTAGAACAAAGAGATTTTTTCAAGGATGTATTTGCAATGGATAGAATCTGTACAGATAATGCCGCTTCATTGTACCTATTTAAGATGAGAGAAAGAACATTTTTTCCAGAAAAGTGGGATTTTTATGGACCGCTCAAAACAACTGTTGTTGCTAGTGAAAGTGTAGAAACATACTTTCAAAACAAGCAAATTGATCATAGCAAGTATTTTACCAGTGATCAAGAGCATTATAACTACCAATATCACCAATTAATAGCAGAAAAATACTTAAAACACTTGACAAAAACCTAAATATATTGTATATTACAATATAGGAGTACTAAGATGAAATTACGTTATTCAGAAGCATTTTATTCTGTGCAAGGCGAAGGAAAGTTTGTAGGAGTACCTAGTGTATTTTTACGTACATTTGGTTGTAACTTTCGTTGTATGAACTTTGGTGTTGATACTAAAAAAGATCGTTGGGAACAACACAAAGAAGGTAATAGATATAATGCAGAAGTAAAAGCACTACTTGACGCTGGTGTGCATAAGACTACAGAAAAATTTGAAGACTTGCCTATTATTCACACAGGCTGTGATACATATGCAAGTATCTATCCAGAATTCAAACACTTCAATAAACTTGCAGAAGTGGATGATGTAGTAGAACATTTACTTTCACTTACTCCAGAAGGTAAATGGACTATGAACAACGGTCAGGATATACATTTGATTATGACCGGAGGTGAACCATTGTTAGCGTGGCAACGATTGTACATCGATTTATTTGAACATCCACGCATGAGGGATTTGAAAAATGTTACATTTGAAACAAACACTACACAACATCTTAAAGAAGATTTCATCGAGTATCTCAACACTCAAAACAGATTTGCAGTCACATGGTCTTGTTCCCCAAAACTTGCAGTTAGCGGAGAACCTTGGGATACTGCTATTTTGCCTAGTGTGGCTAGTCAGTATAGCAGTGTTAATGGTAGTGACATTTATCTTAAGTTTGTTGTCGCTACTAATGATGACTTTGACGAAGTTACAAGAGCAGTTGAAGCATATAAAGAAGCCGGAGTTGAATGTCCAGTCTATCTCATGCCTTTGGGCGGACGTTCGGAAGAATATAACCTCAATGTTAAAGAAGTCGCCGAAGCATGTATGGAGCGAGGTT
>CEVG01029787.1_pt1 | contig 13780 bp, 10 predicted proteins | sample 356511 | NCBI WGS metagenome assembly CEVG01 (sample SAMEA2623426, study PRJEB7988) | marine metagenome | biome: marine biome (ENVO:00000447); feature: surface water layer (ENVO:00002042); material: "saline water (ENVO:00002010), including plankton (ENVO:xxxxxxxx)" | depth 5 m | reverse complement strand
AAGATCATGGAAGCAATGCAACCTGAGTTTGAAGATGAGACTCCTATCAATCCCTTCGATTTTTGGCAGGGTGCTAACTTTAAACTGAAGATCAAGAAGGTTGCAGGTTACTGGAACTATGACTCTTCTGAGTTTGAACGTCCTGGTGCTCTTCTGGATGACGATGATGCACTAGAAGCACTGTGGAAGAAAGAGTATTCTCTTGCTGCCCTAACTGCTGCTGATCAATTCAAGTCCTATGAGGATCTGAAGAAGCGTCTTGACTATGTTCTAGGTAACAAAGGCACTCCTCGTTTCCAAGATCAGGAAACTGTAGAGGAGGAAGAGGAGTTCCGTCGTCAGAACCGTGGTGAAGAACCTTCCTTCACTCCTAAGTTCAGTTCTACTCCTACCCCAACTCCTCATCCTGCACCTGAACCTTCTCTGGAAACTACCGCAGAAGAGGATGATGCACTCTCATTCTTCCAGAAACTTGCTGAAGAAGAGTGAGATGGACATATGAGAGGGTTTGCTTAACCCTCTTGGTTGTTGCAACATATTATAGTTTAATATTTAAATAGATTCCGTATCTTTAAGGGTTCTGCTGATAAAACCAGTGGAACCCTTTCTATATGACATGATCTCTGCAGTATCTTCAAATACAAGATTCAAGTATTTTGGTTTTAGAACTTTGATTGTTCTCTTTTTCTCCTGGATTCTTTCTTCGTACACATAATTTGTGACTGCATTAGAACAATCTTCGAGGGTTACGTGCTTACCTATAGTCTCTTCAAAATATTCAAACTTAAAGTTATCATCAACTTCCAGTCCTCCTGGTAAGACTCTCACACCATCAACATTTGTTATGACTTTAGATTCATAGTGATGAACTTCATAAATTGCCTCATAACTTCCATACTTTTCTAGTAGATACTCATTATATAAGTTAGTTGGCATCGGCCATTCATCTTGAATATTTAAAATATTATTAGTAATTAATATTACCCAGTCCAAATCCTCTTCACCATAAACTTTGAATGCAACATTGTCAGGTCTTTCGTCAGCCTGAATAAAATAATCCTCAAAGAATGTCATGTTAGATGCAATATCTTCTCTGAGTTTTGCTCTTCTGAAAAGATTTTTGTTCTGAAAAGTTTTTCCTGGGTTGCTTAAGTCCTCAAGATTTTGATAGTTTATGTTTGGTAGTCTTTTAAAATAGTTTGCCATGATTAGAAACCGATTTCGTCTGTTGAATACTTATCATAATCATCATAATACAGTGGTTCCAATTCAGTAAATGATAATTGCATTGAATATGCAGTCATTGTTCCTTCAGGATCATTAAAAGTCATGTAACTTCCATCAGGCATATAATTTACACTGCAAGATTTTAAAGCAACTATTTTAGCTCTTCCGATTGATTTATGAGTGTGATCTTCACCAGAGACTCCACCACGATAATAACCAATTTTAAATACATTCGGTGCTAGTAAGAAAAGATTTGTTGCTTCTTTTCTTACTGACATAGATTGTTTAAACATTCTAATAATTCTTTTTGTTGATGAAGCTTCAGCAGCATTTCTCGGACGGAATGTGTAACTATAACTAAAGTTTCTCAATTCTGGTTTATTGAATAGTAAAACCATGTTTGGATTTACAATAGCACCACTAGTTCTGGACAGCATATTTGTTGTTTGAGATGCTGCTTGTGCCAGTTGTATTGCAATAAATTTCTTTGCCATCTCATTGCTATTTGCAATAACTGCCTGACCTTTACCAATAGTACTTCCTGCATCCTTATTTCCAAGAATAAGATTATAAGCTTCTTGATATGCTGCTGCTTGTATGGGATTCATTTCATTACTTCCCCAACTAACAGTATTACCATCAGCAGCACTTTGAATTGGTAAGTAACAAGTTCCTTCCAATTGTCCAAGTTTCATGTCCTCAAATCCAAAATTATCATCTGTTCCTTTAAATGCTTGAGGTTCGTATCTATACGTTTGAAATTTTATGTAATCCACCATCAGACTATCTAATTTCTCTGGATAGTGCATTGCACCATAGTCTTGTGAATTGGGAGTATTAAAAGCAAACTTACCAAAACCACCAGATTGCTCACTATCATCTGCTTGACTGTCATCAGCATCCGTTGTTTTTGGTTCTTTATTATCTTCTTTATCAGTATCTGTAGTTTCAGTATCTTGTGCTTTGTTTAATCCTTGACCTTCTGCCTGCTGTTGACTTAGATTATTTTTATTTGCTAGATCTTGTTGATTTTTTGGACTTAAATTATCATTTCTTTTTTGTATACCAGTTTTTTGAAGATCATCAGTTCCACCATTTGCCATGGCAGCATCTAAATTGGATTGAGTTACATCTTTGTTAGATTTTTGAGCAGCTTCTAGTAGTTTATCATTATCCGTAATCTGAATGATTCCATTATTTGCTACGTTACCACCATTTCCAATTACGGATTCTGATCCATCATCATTAGTTACAACAATATCATACTGTCCATTATTAGTTACAAGTCCTTCCTCATCAGTCGGGAACTTGTACGTTACAGGTATTTTAACTTCTTTATTTTGAACTTTAGAACCTTTACTCACATTAATTTTGAGTTTTAGTTCGTGTTCTTTCTCGGATTTGTATGCCATCTAATAGATGCTGTTATTCAGCTATTTAGGATCGTTTTTTGATATGGTATAGATCTCATGTAAGTGATCTCTTCATTGTATACACGATGAACTTTACCAATAACTTCTTGCCAAGTGTAACGTCTTGGCATATTCAAGTGAAAGTTTAAACCAGTGAATCCCCAAGATTGAACAGAGGTGCAAGCAATCAGAGGATGTTGATCGTAAATAATATTAGGTGTTTTTGCGAGATAAACGAAGGTATAATAATTTCCTGCCTCTGGTATGAATTCAGATTCAGTAAGCACTTCAAGAATTGCGGTCATGTAATCATCAGGATCAGAAAGAGTATCAATTAATTCTTCTAACTCTGCAGTTCGATTCATCTCTTGATACCGAGTTCGTTTTCTGTTATGATTTTAAATTCAAGTAAACGATCAGCACAGAACTCTGTTGCTGCTTTCCATTTTGCTTGGTTTACAGCATAGGTCTTCACTTCATACAACCAAGATTTTGTTTTGCGTTTTGGTTTAGGATTTGGTTGTTGTGTTTGTCTATGTGGTTTCACTTCAATCACATACTTTTTAATTGACCCATTCCTTTCACGGACTTTGATAAAAAAGTCTGGAAAGTATTTGTGAACCCGATTGTCAACAGGAGAACGATAAGGAATCCAAAACTCTTCACTTCCCCATTCTAAAATATTTTCATTACTATCACACCAGACACAGAACCTTCTTTCCCATGAACTTCTACAAATAATATTGTTCACATCACCTACATACTTTTGAGGATTGGAAGGTTTATATCTGCTTTTGATGCTTTCAGACATCTCTTATACATAGTATAACAAAGTATCTTTATTTATAGTGTAATGCCAGCAGCACCAGGACCAAAAGCTTTTAGTATGTCCGATGTGAAAGCTAGGATGGGTAGGTATGCATCTACTAACTTTTTTCATGTGTATATCTTGCCACCAGGTGGAGTTTTTACTCACGCAAAAACATATGGTGGAGGATCTTGGGGAAATTACATAGATATTGCTTGTATTGATGCGTCTCTACCAGGATCTACTTTTGCAACTCATGAGGCTACAAATGATCACATGGGAATCACCGAGAGGCATGTATATCGTAGACAATTTGATGGTAAATTAGACTTTACTTTTGCAATTGACAGAGAATACACACTTATAAAATTCTTTGAAGCATGGATGGGATATATTGGAGGTGAAGCTTCTGATGGTTATAGAAACTATGAAGCTGGACGTGGATATAGAGTTCCTTTTATTGCTGAATATACAGCTCCTGCATTCAAACTTATCAAGTATGAAAAAGATGCAATAGCTCGTGGTATTAAGAATACATCACCAACAGCTTTAGAATATACTTTTGTAAATGCATTTCCAATTTCTATTGCGAGTATGCCAATATCACAGGGTCCAACTGATTTGCTAACAATGACAGTAACAATGGATTATCAAAAATATTATGTTCATCCTGTACAAGGTAAAGGAAAAGGTTCTGCAGGATCTCCTGGTCCTACTAGTGAAGGAAATAATTCTACTCCAAGTCTAACTGACGAAGTTCCTGATATGGGATTTAACATTGAACTGAAAAATGGAATTGATGGTGGATTATACGGAAACAACGGTGATGTTCCAAAATATGGTGATGCACCAGAAGGATGGAATAGTGAGCATTCTCCATTGAAATATAATGCAACTGATACACCACAGGGAGGATCTAAACCCGTACAACCAAATAACGATCAACCTACTACATCAACTCAAAACAATAATAATACACCAGCTGTTAATTCTGATACTTCCTTTAGAAGAAATCTCAATACAATGACTGAACAAGATAAACAAGCTATTAGGGATGAACAAAATCTAGTCAAGCAATCTCTTGACATGTTTTAATCCATAATAAATAAATACAACCTGAATTTTTCATTTGGTTTATTATGCCATTACCATCAATTGCTACACCAACATTTGAGTTGGAATTGCCTTCAACGGGACAAACAATCGAGTACAGACCATTTCTAGTTAAGGAAGAAAAAATTCTTCTATATGCATTGGAATCTGAAAGTCAAAAGCAGATCAGTAACGCAGTCAAGACTGTCATCAAAAACTGCATCAAAACAAAAGGTATCAAGGTAGAAAAACTTCCAACCTTTGATATCGAATATCTGTTCTTGAACATTCGTGGAAAGTCTGTTGGAGAAGATATTGAAGTTGGTCTGATTTGTCCCGACGATGGTGAAACCACTGTTACTGTCAATATTAACGTAGAAGATATTGAAGTGCAAAAAGACAAAGGACATGACACTCAGATTAAACTTAATGATGAACTCATGATTGAGATGAGATATCCATCTCTAACCCAATTTGTTAAGGAAAACTTTGATACTGAGAGTGAAGCAGACAGATCCTTTGATCTAATTGCTACGTGCATTGATAAAGTTTATACCGAAGAAGAAGTATGGGAGACTGTAAACTGTACTAAAAAGGAGATTTTGGATTTTGTTGAGGGTATGAACTCTACACAGTTCAAGAAGATTGAAGACTTCTTTACCTCCATGCCTAAGTTATCCCACACAGTGAAGATTAAAAATCCAAACACTGGTGTTGAAAGTGAAGTCGTACTTGAGGGTCTAGCATCTTTTTTCGCATAGGCATGATCCATATGGATCTTGAGAATTATTTCCGTCTCAATTTTGCCTTGATGCAGTACCATAAATACTCATTAACAGAGATCGAGAATATGATTCCGATCGAACGTGACATCTATGTTATGCTTCTTCAACAACATCTTGATGAAGAGAAGTTAAAACAGCAGACAGCAAATGGCATCTAGGACTACTACCGATCCAATAGAAATACTCTTAGAGATGGGTGTAGACCTAGATAATCTCTCTAGTGAGGAAGATTATCTTAGTGCCTTGATGGAAGCAGCAGCAACCATCGAGTTTCAAACAAAAGGAAGTGGTGATGAACGCAGTGCTGTCCTTAGAAAAGAAATTATAGAAGTAAGAAAGAAAAGAAAAGCAGCAGATCCCAAGTTCAAAGCAAAAAAAGCAAAGATATCCAAGAGTTCTTTTAAACCAAAGGCAAAACCTGCAGGACCAAAGGCACTTCCTACTAGTGCTCTTGTTCCATATAAGAAACCTGAAGAGGAAGAACAACCTAAGAGTGAGCAGAAGAAGGAAAAAATAAAATCAGATAAATCTCAAGGACTTCTTGAAAGTATCTTGAAGAATGTTATTGGAATAAAAGCACTTTTGCAGAAGAGAATTGATATAACCAAAAGTATTAGAGATATTGAGAGAAAAAATCTTCAGAAGCAGAGAAGAAAGGCAAAAGAAGATAGACTAGAAGAAGATAAAAAAGGACAAAATTTCCTCAAAAAATTAAAAGGTGCTGTACCTAGACTAAGTGTCTTTGATATGATCTTTAATTGGATCAAAAATGTTATCATGGGTAAGATTCTAGTCAAAATACTTGACTGGATGGGTGATCCAAAGAATAAAAAGAAACTTGAAAGTCTTGGTAGGTTCTTAAAAGATTGGTGGCCAGCACTGACTGCTGCATTCGTATTATTTGCTACTCCATTGGGTGGTTTCATCCGAACCGTGGTAAGTGGAATGGTAAGACTTACTGGGTTCTTACTGAAAAAAGCAATACCTACATTATTAAGACTCATAGCAAAAAATCCAATTGCTGCTCTGGCATTAGCAACAGTCGGAACTACTGCTGTCATGGCATATAATGCAAGTCGAGATGGAACTGCAGTTATAAAAGATCCTAAGAATCCAGGCAAGTCTCATCTTGATGAGATCATGGACTCTGGTGGAATGACTGGATCACCAATGGGTGGCATGTTCTCTGGTGGTGGTGGAGTTCCTGACTGGTTAGCAATGGCTGGTGGTGGTAATGCATTCATGAAACCAATGGGAACTGACACTGTTCCTGCTATGCTATCTCCTGGTGAATTTGTTATGAGTAAGGGTGCCGTTGATAAGTTCGGCAGTGACTTTATGGAGTCTATTAATGCTGCAGGTGGTGGTACAAATAAACCAAAGGTAATGGGTGGCACCACATATGCTGCAGGTGGTGGTGGTGTTGGTAATTATGCACCACTATTTGATCTCATTGCTAAGGGTGAAGGTAATTATAACTCCATCAATAGAGGTGAGGCTGGAGATAGTCCTGGAGGTGCTAAGAAGTACCTTGGTAAAGACCTTACCGCAATGAAGGTGAGTGAGATAATGGACCTACAAGCACAGGAAAAATTATATGCAGCAGGAAAATATCAAATTGTTCCTACAACAATGAAAGATTTTGTTGCTAGAGGTGGTGTAAGTAAGAGTGATATGTTTGATGCAGCAACACAAGAGAAGTTCCCGAAATATGTTGTCTATACGAAGAGACCAGTAGTTGGAAAATATCTTGATGGTAAAGCTTCACTTGAAGATGCAATCATCCATTTGTCTGCAGAGTTTGCGTCTATTGGTGTGCCAAGAGACATGAAAGCTGGTGAGTTTGGAAATGGATATCCGAAGAGTGATAGACCAAAGGGATCTACTTTCTATGGTGGAACATCCAATGCTGCACACACAACTCCAGAGAAAGTTGCAGCTGCACTTAAAAAAATCAAAGGTGGTGGTGCTAACACTGGAAGCGGTAGAGATGGTACATTCGGAGATGGAACATATGGTTCAGGAAGACCATCTGATCCGAAACCATCAGGAGATCCAATACATCCGAAAGATGATCCAGGTTTGAGGCATAAAATTCCAGATAATGCAGGAACAGATTCACTAGGAAATAGAAACTATGGTCTGAAACCTGGTATGTCAGACACTGTTGGACATAAAGGTAAAAATTATCACTTTACAAAAACCGAAGATGGTTGGAAAGTAACCGATGGTGGTATTTATGGATTCAATAAACAACCTGTTGATCCATCAAAAGTTCCTGGTTTGGTAAGAGCGTTCCATGAAAAGCATGGACACAGAGGAACTGGAAGGAATAGAGATGGAAGTGATAAGGTAGATCCAAATGCAGGTAATGATACTACTACAGATAGTAGTCAAGATAGTAGTCAAGATAGTAGTGGAAATGATAAACCTGGAGTAGCACTAAAAGGTGTTGATTTCTCTACACTAAAAGGTAAAGGTGGAGCATTCTCTGATATGTTTGCTGAAGCAAGAGCTAATCTTGGAACAAAACCACCATCAAGTTCTTCATCATCCCCATCACCATCTTCTTCATCCTCCTCATCTCCTTCACCAAAAATTGATCCAACTAAAGTAACAAATAATCCAACAAATTTAACTTCAAATGTAGATTTTAATCTAGGGGATGTTGAACTAGATCCTACAATGCAACTCAAGGATCTTCCTGGTGGCATGGATGCAAATCAACTTGCAAGAGCACATGCAAAAACTAATCAACTAAGTCCCGAGCAAACAGAATTGTTAGCCAAGCAAGCAGTTAAATTTACAAAGAAGAATGGTAGAGCACCAACAAAGAGTGAAATTAATAAATTATCTGTTAATATTTTTGGAGCCGATGTTGGTAAAAAGGTAACGGATCCTGAAACTCTTAAACTGATTGATGAAGAAAAGAATATCAATAAATCAAAACTTACTCCAATTCCTTTAGATAAAGTTGCACCTACTGAGAAGTTAAAACCAGTCAAAAAAGATCAGACTGAAATCATAAACAACCCACCGATGACTGAAGGTGCTCAACAAGATCCTAATAATCGTGCAAATGTAGCAAATGATCCAGAATTCCCAACAGTCTCTCAATCAAGAGAAGCAAAAGAAGTGAGACAAATGGTTCTTGCAAATACCCTAGGAGGTGAATACGCATGATTGGGGCACTAGGAGGAGCTTTACTTAGAGGTGCTGGAGGAGCATTAGCAAAAGGTGCTGCGAGAGGTGCTGGAAAAAAATTAATTGGTGGTAGAAATAAAAATAAAAATCAAATCATCAAACGTCCTACTCAGGGTCAAGAGCAAGGTGGTAGTGGTGCTCTTGTAGTAAGACCAAAGACTGCACTTATCCCTGCTTCAGATATTCCTGCAAGAAGAACTACTGTACAGCCAAAGACAACTGCTGGAGTGTCTGGAAAAAGCACACTTGAAAAAATTGATAAAGAAGTTCTAGAGATTAGAAAGTTACTTGGTAAGTCAGTAAAAGAAGAGGGTAAGGATGTAAAGAATAAGAAAAAATTATTTGAAAAGGAAAGAAGAGAAAGTAAAGAAAGAAGACTTGAGAAAAAACCTGATCGTAGTGGTATCATGGGAGGTCTTAGTAAGATCTCTCCAGGTGGTGGTGGAATTTTAGGTGCCATTTCAAATTTTATTTTTAGTGTTCTTGCTGGAAAATTTTTAATATTTTTACTTAATAATTATGAGACGGTAACTAATATTGTAAAGGGTCTTGCTGCTGCGACAGGATTTATTATTGATCTTGGTGGTAAGATCCTAGATGGAATGATAGGATTGGTTGATGGTGTCTACAGTGTAACTGATGCCATTGGTGAAGAAATTAAAGGTGTTGGTGGAGAAGAAGCAGGAAAAGAATACAACAGATTCCTAGGAACATTTAATAAGTTCATCAACCTTGCAATGATTCTTGCAATGGCAGGTGTTCCTGCTAATCTTGGTGGTGGAAAAAATCTTATTGGTGGTGGAAAAAACCTTGCACCAAAATCAATAAAATTACCTGGTGGTAAACCAGTACAAATGAATAAGTTTGCTGGATATAACCAAACAGGTGGATTTGGTACTGGCACTAATAAGTCTGCGGAATACATGAACCGTGGTCGTCAGGCAAAATTGATTGAAAGAAAGTATGGTAATGAGGCTGCGAGAGCATATCAAAATTCATATGATAATGCTGTAAAGTCTGGTAAGTCACCTACTCAAGCAGCACAGAAGGCAAAGGCAAATATAAACAAACTGTTTAGAAAAGGTCAGATCATTCCTAAACCTGCTGGTGGAGGTCTTAGTGCTACTGGTGGAGCCAGAGCAAGTGGAAGATTTGGTGGTGTCTTTAGACGAGGACTTGGTAAAGCAGGAAGTCGTCTTCAGACCAGAATTATGGGTCGTGGTGCTCGACTTGCTACCAGAAGAATCGGTGCTGCTGCATCTAAGTTTGCAAGTAAGATCAAAATTCCGATCATCGGTCCACTCATCATGGGTATCAATACCTATATGGAGACTGGTAAACTTGATAGAGCATTGTTTAGTGCTGGTGGTGCTGCTCTTGGTGGTCTCCTTGGAAACCTTATTCCTATTCCAATTCTCGGATCAATCATAGGAACACTGGCAGGTGAATATGTTGGTGATATTTTCTATGAATTGATCAGAGGTGGTGGTCCAGCTGCTGTTGGTGAAAAACTAAAACGTGATATAATGAAAGTCATCAATGGTGCAAAATTATTTGCAGATTGGATGATGAAAGGTATATCTAATATACAAAATTATGATGGTGGAAAACCAAAAATCCCAGGCAAAATAAAATGGTTAGGTATGGAAATACCTTTACAATGGATAGGTATTCCTAAAGGTGGATTTAAACTTGGTGGTTGGGCAACTTTATTGAATCCATTTAATCTTAACTTAGTGAAAAAATTTGATATTCTAAGACAATCATTCTTCAAGTCTAGTATGACTGCTGCTTCAAAAGATGAGAAGATTGATATGAAATCAGGAGGTGATGATGATTCTGGTGGTGGTAGTGGTAATAATAATGGTAATAATAAGAGAGGAACTAGTGATCAAGATGATCCCAACAGTCCTGGAGGAAATAAACCACACAAACGTAATTTAACAAAAGGTGGTGGTACAAAAAGTCTTCCATCTGGATCTGGAAACATTACAAAAGTTCCATTTGATGACCCCAACTTTAATCCTGGAAAGACAAGGAAAAAAGATACCATGATTTACTTGCACTGGACAGCAGGAAACTATGGTGATGCAAGTGCAACCTATGGATACCACACAATCTTTACAGGTGATGGTGGTATAGTTAGAAACAAATCTTACGATGCAAGAGGAGGACACACTGAAGGAAAGAATAGTAATTCAGTTGGTCTGTCTCTTGCTGCAATGGCTGGTGCTACAGGTGTTGATAACTTTGGTTCTCAACCAGTTACTCATGAGCAATTAAATCAAATGGCTGCTGAGGCAGCAAGACTTGCTGTTAAGTGGGGATGGTCTGAAGGTGATATTGATACCAATATTTGGACACATGCTGAAGCAGGTTCTGGTTTAGATCCAAGAGGTCTAAGTGGTCATCTAGATTATAATAAAGATGGAAAACCTGACAATTATGGTATGTTCAATCGTGCTCCTAATGAACCAATGTATAGATGGGACTTGTATACAGTCAAGGAAGGTGCAGAACCTGGAAGTGGTGGTCCTGTCGTTCGTGACATGATCAAGAAACATTTCAGAAACTTCAAAGCAGAGTTGTCTGGTAAAGAACCTCCTGAAGGTGATGATCAAAATAATCCTAGAGGAGATAGTGATCAAGATGATCCCAAGAAATCTGGACCAAAACCAGCACCTAAGAATGATGTACAACCATATACACCATCAGGTAATACTTCAATGAAAGATTTTGACCCTGCAAAATATTCAGAGGGATCTGTAATTACTGAGAGATTAGTATTAAATGACAAATCATATTATGTAAGATATAAAATGGAAGGAAATAATGCTGTCATCAAGCAGGTGAATAAGAGACTGCGTGGTGGTGTGTTTTTAAAAGAAGAACTCGGTCCTGTTGATCCAAGGAGCGATGAGTTCAAACAACTTCTAGAAAGTCAAGGTTTGAAAGATCAAGTTTCTAAGCAAACAAATCTTGAACTCAAAAAAGTTATAGTGGATGAAAATATTGAAAAGTATTATTTGTATGACAAATCATATCAGCAGCATTATAAGTATTGGTTAGATCATTACACCAAAAAAGATGCGAGAAATATTCCATACGATAAGATAAAGCAATTAGCAGCTGCAGCAGCAAAAGAAGCTGCTCTCATCGATATGAAAGATGGTAAAATTGATAAGTCTGGGCAAACTACAATTACTAAAAATATAGATGATGATGTGAGAGATACATTATATAAGGATACACGACCAACAATAGATACTAGTGATACTGCAGATCAGATTGATAGTGCATTAGATGGTAATACCTCCTCCGATAACACATCAACTGGTGGTCAAGATTCTGCGGTAGCATTGAAAGGTGTTGACTTCTCTACATTAAAAGGTGGAGCATTTTCCGATATGTTTGCTGAAGCAAGAGCTAATCTTGGAACAAAACCACCAAACTTTACACCAATTCCTAGATCTTCTATAGTTCCTAAGAGACAATCTTCATCCTCCTCCTCTTCGTCTTCATCATCTTCTTCCTCCTCCTCATCATCTTCTTCCTCCTCCTCATCATCATCTTCATCATCTAATAACTTTGTTGCACCACCATCAGATAAAAATATTATTGTTCCTGATAAATTGAATAAAGATATTGCTCTTAAAGACAAAGCAGACTATGAAGAGGAAGGACAAAAAGTAATTGTTATAAATCAACCATATATAGTTAATAATGGTGGTGGAAAAGAACCTCTGACGTATACATCTAGCAAATACTACTCATAAATGTCAAACAAAGCACTAGAGGTACATAACGTAACAACTTTTACTCTTTTTTCCAATTATGGAGAGGATATTAGTTTGATTGGGGGAGGATCTTTTTCCCACATATTGATATACCAAAGCATATATGATCATTCTGTCAGAGGAAAGTTTGATATGTATGATTCTGGTGTAAGACGTGAAGATGGTAACGAAACTCAGTCTGTTGAAGACACCACAGAATTTTGTTTGACTGTTGGTGAAAAAGTTGAACTTGTAGTTGAGGATGAACGGAAACAAAAGTTAGAATTTACTGGTGGATCAGCATTCTTGATATCTGAAATTAATTCATCGATGTCTGATACTATGAAAGAAAAGCATGAGATTGAAATGTGTATGCCAGATTTTATAAAAAATGATCTGGAAGAAAATTTTGTTATAACCAGGTTCGATCAAAAAATAAGTGATACTGTTAATGAAGTTCTTACTCCAATCACAGAAAGAGGAATTGCTATTGATCCAACTGTAACAGAATTGCCAGTAAAAGGAAATACTGAAAGACCATTTGATTTTGTCATGTCATTAGCTCCTAAAGCACAACCAGAAAAGTTTCCTGAATCTGCTGGTTATCTTTTATTTGATACTTATAATGGACTTAACTTTAGGTCTCTTGATGTTATGTTCAGTCAAGAACCTAAAAGAAGAATGATATTGACTGAGACACCAAAACTTCCCGTAGGATATAGTAATAAGATCTTGACTGCTACATTTACAAACGAATTAAATGTACACGATTCTCTAAAGTATGGTGCATTTCAGAAAACTAGAATGAGAACATTTGATCCTAAGAGTAATCAATATACTCAAACAGAACAAGTTGCTGAAGATCTTTATCAAGGCACTAATAACTTATCCGACAATCCACCTAAAGTTGCTGAGCATTTAGGGATTTCGGAATCAACTACTAGAGTTCTGAGTGCTCAACGAGATACTGGTATTCAACCATCAGGACCAGCATTAGAAGAACAACTTAAAAATACTGAAGAACAAACTTTTAATGTTGATGAAGTTCCACAACTCGCAACAAAGAGATATTATCAATCTCGCATATTTTCAGTAAATATTAAGACATATGGTGACTTTGGAATATTCCCAGGTGATGTGATACACTGCGACTTTCCAGAAGTTTCTGCCAAACAAACTCAAAAAAATGTATCGAAGACAAAATCTGGAAAATACCTAGTAGCAGACGTGGCGCATTTAATTGCTCCAGAAGGATGCTACACCAAGCTAAATATAATCAGAGATTCTGTTGTTTGCTCGTAAACAAAATGGAAAACATCGAAGCCCATATTGAAAAGGATAAAGAAATCCTTCAAGATCCAACCACCTCACCACAGCAACGTCGTCACGTAGAAGAAGAACTACATGAGTTAGAGGTGTATGTTGAAAACCACAAAGAAGAGATTGAGGCAGGAGATCATCATGATCCCTCACCAC
>CEVG01073201.1_pt1 | contig 13842 bp, 7 predicted proteins | sample 356511 | NCBI WGS metagenome assembly CEVG01 (sample SAMEA2623426, study PRJEB7988) | marine metagenome | biome: marine biome (ENVO:00000447); feature: surface water layer (ENVO:00002042); material: "saline water (ENVO:00002010), including plankton (ENVO:xxxxxxxx)" | depth 5 m | reverse complement strand
CAAAACGATCAGCTGACTTGCTAGTATATGTTACAAGTTCTTTACCCAATAAGAGTTTTCCAGAGTCAGGGAATCTAGATGTGTCGGGAACATAAAGAACAATTGACACATCAGTTGCAGGAGCATCCAAGAAACTGACATGCTCTTGTAGAGATGGAACACCTGGGTTGAATAGTGATCCATCGGTAGTTAATGAAGAGGCATTGATTGCCATGTTATCCATCCAGGTATCAACTCCTTCGCTAATACCTTGGAATTGTGTATAAGTCAATTCTAGTTGCTCCAGAGTAATACCAGACACATTTGCATAACCAACATCTAGGAACAAGTAATCAATAAAGGAGGATACTGTAGTTCCTAACTTACCTTGAGAATAGAGATGAGGGTTATTAACTGGTTGCTCATCTAGTGCAACGACACCAGAACTATATTGTCTGGTCTTAACTGCCCTAAATGACTCAAAACCAAGATCCATATTGTCAGGGAAGATTCTCGTAAATGCAGGTTGTGACACTGCAGCAGGAGATTCTGTAGCAGCAACATACTGAATTTGAGAGAGGATCTTCTGTTCAGATACTTCACCCATTCCAATTGCGGGAGACGCTGGTTGAATAACTCTGACGTATTCGTTATTGAATTGGAGAGGATTTGGTGACTGTATGATAGCGAGAGATTCAATAAGGTTTCTATCAAACAGAGGAATAACAGATGATACAGCAGAGATAGTGGCAACTAGTTGCTGACCCCCACCACCAGTAGTATATCTGGTCATGAAGAACTCTGGATGATTATTCTCACGAAGGATTGAATAACCTCTAGAAACTACGACTCTGGGTGCCTTGGTATAACCAGATCCAGGATCTACGACCTCAATGTCAATGATTTGACCACCATATACAATCACTCTTGCTTTAGCACCACCACCTTCACCATTGACAGGAACAAAGTTTAGAATTGGTGCGCTGTTGTAATTATATGCAGTTGGATTGATAAGGACACCGTGATTGAAGTAGTATGAGAGATCTCTACGATTCCAATCAAGAGAAGTTACTTTACCAGCAGTAATGTTGGCAACTACAGACAAACCTTCACCAAACCTTTCGCCGTTATAGTTACCAGCAGCAATCTTCGTGAAGAAGTTGTTGGATACTTGTTCGTCGTCACGATATTCGGTTGGTCTTGCAAATAGTGGTGAACTGATAATACTTCTGTATGATTTTTCACCATCAATTTTGATCTTATCACCAACACGAAGGTTTGGATGTTGCTTCAGAATCTCACCTCTGTAGTCATAACTATCAAAGGCATCACCTGTAGGTAAGTAAGGAATGTAGTTTGCCTCTAGTCTATTGAGGACTCTTTCTCCATCTTCATTAGTTACATATGAAATAGTAAAACTATCTGGATTCAGTGTAAGTGGAGCACCATCATTTCTATCAAAAGTGATGGGCAGAGATGTGTCGGATAAAATGTTTTGTGAACGCAGTTCAATTTTAAATGTGTTGCCAGCATCCGAAGAAACAGAGATGAGATCTCCCCATACTTTATCTCCTTGTTTGACAATCGTAGTGTCAGTAGTATTTTGTGTGCGCCAAGTTGTGAGAGCGTCATAACCACCAGCAAGATCTAATTGAACTGTTGCTCTGTTAAAGTAAACATCAGGTTCGTGGTTAAACAGGGTGACTGTCTGTTGAGCATCTTTACCATACAGACGGATAATGTCAACTCTAGCAGTTGTATACCCACCATCCGCTTGTTCTGCAAAAGTAAGTGGTTGGTTGAATATGATAGAAGATCCAGCAATCTTGTAAGAGAACTCTCTATTCTGTAATACACCATCAACATAAACATAGAGATTCTTATCATCATCTACATTAATTACGTCACCTTTAGAATCATAGATGGAGTAACTATTATATGTGTTGAAAGGAACTATTCTTTCGTCAATACCAAGTCTTTCGTATAGACCCACACCAAATCCATAGAAATATGTTTCGTTCTGTAGTTCTTGTGGAAAAGCATCAGCATCGTATAGGTCTTTGTAGTTTTTGGGTGCTTTATTGAAAGCGATACGATCTGTTTTGTTTGGGCTTGAAAATCGTCTGATTTCATACGAACCTTGCTGCAATACTCCATCAAGATATACAAACAGATCTTCATTGACCTGTGTTTTTACGACACTACCATCTTCCCAACGCAGATCAAAGATTCTGGTTCTGCCATCAAAAGAATCTGCAATGTTCTGTAGTCTCTTGAGATAACGAGCATTGTCGGTGTCTTCTCTAAATTTGAAAGATCTAATATATTCTTGTTGTGCTGGAACTTCCTGATCCTCTACAATTCTGACACCAAGAGGTGGTTCGTAGAAATTGAGTTGGTTGCCAGTAACCTTGAAAGAATAACCAGGTCTCTGTGCTATACCATCAATAGTCATGAGCAGTTCTTGCTCGTTGTATGGAGTGTATGCAGTGCCTGTTTCCTTGTCAATAATAGTGAACTGTGTATTACCAATCTTCAGACCTGTTTGAGGATCATATTTACCATCAAAGTCAGGAGTAAGTTCCAACTCTCTAGTCTTAAACAGGGTTACATCAAAATCATCAACAGATACAGAACCAGCACCTCTAGAGACTCTAGAGTCTTCTACCTTGAATACACTGGTAGTAATAGTTCTCTTGGTCGAAACTGTAGATAGGTTTACAGGTGGACCTGTGAGAATCACAGTAGTCTTTTTGACTGGTTGACTACTAGGCATGATTGCTGGTGCCTGTGTTTCCAGGTACACCTCACCAAACGCCTTAAATCCTGCAGGGTGTGTAGTATCTTTGATGATATTACGCCACTGCTTGATTGGAGTTCTAGATCTAATTACATAGGAGTAATCTTGATAGAAATCAGAGTCATGAATCTTCTGGTTACCAGAACTGATTTTACCTCTATCAGAAGTAAACACACCTAAAGTCTTGTCTCTCGTTACAATAACTGGAGAAAATGTAGTTTTCTTGATGCTATCGATGATAGCAGTATTTTTTCCACTCTTTCCGATGATCTGCTCGTTTTGTTTGAACACACCAGTAATTTTTTCAAGACGCAGTATATTAGAACCTTTTGTCCATCCATTAGGTGCAACCCTACCTTGAGCAGTGACAAGTTGACCAGAACGTTGTTCAATGAGTTCTCCAGGTTTGAATGCATCTAGATCAAAAGATCTCAAGACAAATACAGACGGTGTGGAGTATTCAGAGATAATAGTATCATCAGTGTGGAATCCAGATCCATACTTAACGAAGTTGACATTTTGTGGCAATCCAATGTTTTCGGATTCAAAGAATAATTTGTTGTCAGTTTCGATAATATCAACCAATGGAGTCTCTGTAAATGTTCCTCCATTGATAATTCTTACTTGAGTAACTTTACCATTTTGAGTGTCCACTACAGTACGAAGACCAGTGCCATCTCCACTAGCAACTACCAATTCTGGTTTAGAATATCCTTGACCAGGATCAGAAATAGTGATTGCCTCGATTTCATTAGATGTGGCATTTCTGACCGCAGTTACTTTTGCTTTATATCCATCGGCAGGAACAACACCTCTGATAACAGGCAGTTTCTTGTAGTTAGAACCTAGATTGTCTAATGTAATAGATGCAATCTTACCAACAGAACGTCCTGTGTAATTAATACTTCCAGAACCGTCATATTGAGGAACTTCATCTAGACCATAGACAACTTTAGTGTCAGTTGTGTATGTGACAGACTTTCTACCAGAAAGAGGATCGTCAATAACTCTCAAGAAAGATCCTTCGGTGTCTGTAGAAGAATTTGTAAGGAAATAGTAGTAACTAGTGAAGTTTACATCCTTACGTGTCTTCTCACCAATGTTTGCGCCATAACCAAGTCTAATTCTTACAAATGCGCCAGGGTTGCCTGGTTCGGTCAATCCAACTTCTTTTTCTTCAGTGAAGACATTAAAGTTTGGACTTGTAGAAATATCCAGGTACGAATTCAGCATCGAAGGATGACTGACATCAAACTTGTAGAAGTAATACTTCTGAATATCAACAACAGGGTTAGTGTCAAAATTGGTATTGTCTAAAGAGAATAGAAGCTTCTCTTTGATGGGTTCTGCACTAGAAATAGATACCACTTTAGGTGGTGTACTTTGATCTTCAATAGAAGATACAGTTGTCAGTGGAACTGTTGATGTTGCGTCGTAATCCCAGTTGACGACTAAAGTCTTGGCAGTCTTATCATAAGACACAACAACAGGATCATTGACAGTATTGCCGCCAAGTTTAGATCCAGGAGTGAAATTGTATGTTGGACTGAAAGAGGTTATCTCTTTGCCATCACCATGATCTGACTTACTGGTTCCTTCCTGTGCTCTCAACACAGTCATCTTCTTATTAGCATTGTCAACTGTGACAACCTTGATAACTTCGGATCCGATAGACAGTAAATCATTCACTGCAATACCGAAAGTGTTGGTTACATTGAGATCTGTTCTGTCAACACCAAATCCAGCAGAATCTACATTGATTAGAGGAGTGGATGATCCTGGGGAAGGATACACAGTAATGGTTCCAACCATCTCTGGGTGGGCAATACAGATATAGTAGTATGTACCAGCAAATACTGGTGTGAATGTAATTGGAGAAGATTGATCAGTAGAAGATCCAGTAGCAATGTCATAGTCATCTATTTTCAATGCATATCCATCCAATGCCAGCGATGTGCTGTAGTCAGACACCACATAAATGGTGTGACCTCCCATATTAGGAATAGTGAGTGTGCTACCGACACGAAGATTGTAATCAGGGTTTACTTCGTTCGTATCCAGATCTTTGAATACGTACTGGGGCAACAGTGAACCAGGGGGATAGAAAGTATCTGTAGCGGTAATTGCATATCCACCAATTGTATCGGAAGTGGAGAGATCATCTCCTTCCTCATCAACAATGAAATACTGAACACTAAAATTATCTGGATCTGTGTTCTGGTAAATGAAGTTTACGTTACCACCATCATTCTGTCCGAAGGCAGCTGCCACATATTCGTTGGCAATGAAGTCGTCATAGTCAGCTTCGGCAACAAAGAATCTCTTCGATAAGTTTGCTTCTACTTGTTGCTGGTTGGTGTACTCCATACCAAGATTAGGACTCTGATCCAAATCGGCAGGATCTACCCTAGGAATAGCAGTTGGATCTAAAGTTAGGATATCATCTCTACGATAGTTAGAACCTGGGTCGGTAATACTGATACTAGCAATATTGCCACTACCATCAAAGTTGTCACCAGCAACAACCACAGTTGCTTTTGCCTGAACAATATCATCTCTGTTCTTTGCAGCATTTGCAAATACCAGGGGTACATCATTATATGTGTTTGTATAGTAGTCTTTACCAAGACCAATGACAGTAGATGCTCCGATACCACTATCGTTTACTTTGGCACTATATTGTAGATCTAATAGAGAAACTTCTTGGAATTTCTTCTTGGTAACATAATAGGTAGTCTCTGTAGTTGCTTCGTCAGGATCTACGATGATGTCAATAATATCACCACTACCAAAATCATGTGCTTCAGTTGTTTCTAGGATAGCAATAGATTCATCAACACCAGTGACACCAACATTCTTACTCAATTCTTTGATAATTACAATTTCGGTTCCTGCAGTGTTGCCCAGATCACTACTCTTCAGAATAACTTCGCCTTCTGCATAATTCAGGTAATCATCAAAGTTACCAGACAATACTTTTAGTCTGACAGCATTCTGTTCGACAGTTCCTGCTAAAATCTCACCAGTAGCAATCTCTGTGGTGGGATCATCAAACAATACAAGAGCAAGAGTCTCGCCTTGGGTGTATGTGCTGTTCTGTGAGAGCAAGAGGTTAATTACTCTAGTAGAAGAGTTGATTTCATTTCCTGGTACAAATGTACCAGTAACACTTCTCAAAACAATTTCATTTTCTTCACTGACATCTCTGATCAACTCACCAACAGCACCTGTTCCCTCTTGGGTGATTGTATCGCCAAGGAAACCATAGAATGAATTTAGAGTGGTTAGTTGAACTGCTTTGAGTTCTTTTGATTCGATACTGGTAACAGGTTTACCGAAAGTAGAAGATACAATACCAGATGCACCGCTACCACCACTTCCAGAGTCATCAACATAGATTCTAGATCCAACTTGGAAGTTAGGTTGTGAATCTTCAATTTTTACAGAAGAGACAAAACCAGTTGATACAGAATCTACAAATGCTATTTCTCCAGAACCATTCTTCAATGTGCCAGGAATAAACAGTCTTCTAGAATCGGAAGGAATAGATTTTTGAGTAATCTTACTTTCGTAGTTTGATCTGACAGGAAGGGAATAGAAGTTCTCACCAAGGATGTATGGATATACGGGTTTATTCGTAGCATCGATGGTAATGAAGTATGCATACGTTCCTTGTGGGAATTCTGGTGTTACACAGAATCTACCATTATTGATATCAAGACGAGTCTTGCCAGTATCAACTGTAGCAACCCACTCATAGTCATCAACAAATGTGCCCATCTCGTATGGAGCATCGACGGGACCATCAGTTCTAGAACTCTTAAGTTGATATCCACTGTTCATTCTCGCAATGGAGGATGAGCTGTCTAGGGGATCGGAGAATCCATATGGACCATAAATTGGATTTCCATCATAAGCATACCCAAGAATTGGTGAGTGAGTAACAGTTGCCGTTTCTTGGAACGTGATATTTTGGATGCTGTCTTGCAACCTCAAACGCAGTCTTTTTGGGTTTGCAGCAATACCGTAATAATATTCATTTTCAATTACATCTTTTACTGCTAGTCCGTTGTTATCATCTAAAATTAACTCATTTTCAAAGAATCTATTTTGGACCCAACGGTAGATTTCGGCAGTTGCAGATGCAGGGTTGTTTTGTCCTTCGGAAATTAATTCAACCCTTACATTTTCTTGTGTGTAGAACTTACCACCAGAGATTTTCTCAAACTCTGTGATTTTTCCTAATGTATTTGTCTTTGCACGATATTCAGCAAACCTACCTTTTCCTGCTAGGTCACTAATAACGACAAGAGGAGGTGCAGAATAATATTCACCAGCATCAATAACTCTGATACTAGTAATTTCTCCAGATGTGATAACTGCTTCTGCTTTACCATCTCTACCAGCAGTAATCTCGATCAGAGGATCTGCTGTGTAATTTTGACTCTTAATAGTTGTGATGGCATTGACAGTATCACCTGCCAAAGAAGACAGAGCAATAGACGAATCTCCGTTTACCAAGACATAAGGAGGTTTAGTGTATCCAGAACCACGTTTGGTGAGTGTGTAGGTCTGAATATCTCCATAAGGAATATTGTTCTCACTCTTAAAACTGAAAGCAATAGAACCGTCAACAAAAATGCCTACATCTCTGGTTGGAGTCTTATATACTTCAGGAGTTGTGCTAGTCTGCTTTGGAATGAGTTTAAGCAGTTGGGGATCAACCATAGGAACTGGTTGAGTCTGACCCGTTAAAATAGGAGTAGATGGATATGACGATGTAGCAAAGTAGTAATACTGACTATCCTCATATACTGCACTGACATCAGAAAGGAACTTCTGTAGTCCTTGACCAACACCAGGGTTGAATGGAACAGAAGGAGTTAGACCAGAGGTGTTTACCTTCCAGCGAACATTGTTTGCCCTTTGGTCATAGATGACTAAATTCTTGGTTTCAAATCCTGGTTTGGAAACTTGAACCTTGTCACCTACTTGAGAGTATGGTTCTCCATTCTCGACATTGAGATTTGTTAGAGTTCCATAGACAAGCAACTTGACTCTACCGTCATTAGTAGATGCTGAAACATTAGAATAGTTTACTACCAGGTCACCAACATTGTGTGTTCTGGTGATATTACCCCTTTCGCTGATAATAAACTGTCTAGCACCCTTTCCTTCAAATTTAATGATCTCATTATTGACTTGTAGGTATCCAGACTGTGCTGACCAACCCAAAGTAGAGTCTACAGTGATTGTATCTCCAGGACCTTGAGTAGTCGCGAGATCCCTGTCCAGGACTGTCTTTTGGGGGATCGCAAAATTACCATTTACGGTATTTGGGTTGATAATCAGGTTAAACAACCCATAGTCACCAACCTTGCCAATACCAACTACATTCTCGATGCTTACAGATGCATATGAAGCATCTGGAGAATTTTTGTCAGATTGCTGTACAATAGTTTGTCCAATCAACCAGTTGGCGTTACCTTCCAGAATAATTACTTGCAGAGCAAAAGCAGCATCCCAATTCGATTCTGATACTTTTACAGTAAAATCTTTTGGATAGTATGTTGTAGGGATGTCATCAGCACTCTTTGAGACGATAGAGTTGAAGATAAACCTAATTGACTTGTCAGTTCCTTTGACTTTGTAAAAGTCGGCAATATTCTTAATTAACTGACGTTTGTCAATATCTCCTTTGAGATATACTTCTGGCACATCAACCAGATATTCTCTCTCAAACGCCTTCACAAGGGCGTACAGGAAGAGGTGACTTAAATTATGTACTGCCGAACTGGTAGCGTGAAACTTTGCGTCAGAGGACGTGTATTGGGACTTTTCGTAGAGATCCCCTAATTGGGTGGTCCCACTAACTCCTCTAGAAACTTCCAAGAACTCTGTATCTGTTCTAGAAGCATAAAAACAAATTTCATCACCAATTTTGATGTATCCATTCTTTCTGGGGAATGAAGATGCATCAGCAACAGCGATAGTGGTAGCTGCAGCAGAAATACCAACAGTTAGTGTGGTCTGTTCTGTTAACAGATTTTTTTCATAAAAATCGACATCACGGTATGATGTGATGTTCGATATAATATCTAAAGACTGACCCGTCGATTCTAGTTGCTCATAGTATGCTTCAATAACTGCCGCAACATTTCCATATTCAGAAACGATAAACGCAGGAAGCTGTGTCTCGATTAGCGATGAAATTTTATTACTCATCTACTTACTCTGGGTATACCGCGAACTTACTATTAGCAACATCTACATCCAAGTACATATGTCTAGATGCATCGATATCGTTATTACGAGGAACGACACGAACTGAAATTCTGTTGTCGAAGAAAGTACCTTCTATAATAGTCACGTCATACAACTTGATTTCACCCTCGTCGTAATCTACATCGCCAATATAGTCCTTCAATACTATCTTTTCGCCAGTTCCAGGATCTAGTCTATATAGGATCATTTTGCCGAAGCGATCTTCCATGTAGACATCAGTAATGGGATATTCACTGACTCTAAATGCTGTGCTCTGAATGACAGGACCATCTTCAGGACAGTTGCTCTTAAATGGGTTCTGGAAGCAGAGTTCGTAGTAAGAAGTGCTGTTGATCAGAGGATAGAAATCCTTTCTCATCAATACAGTTGTAGTGTTAGATGTGATGGATCTATCAGCAGAGTCGATGACTCCAACGTACTTACTGTATCTGAACTTACCGTTGAATTTTTCGGTACTTGATGCTTTAGTATACTGCTCAACGCCAGCATAGACCTTGGTTCTGATATCTTCTGGATATTGATTAGTAACTCTAGTGTTAAAGTTAATTCTGCTGTTTAACTCCAGATATAGGATAGATGGGTCCTTAATCTCGGGAGTTACAGAAGCAACAGCGTAATCTTTCAATCCAGCAATAATTTGTTGCTTGGTTGTTGTAGATAAGGTAGAACCACTGTCTGGTTTAATAACAATCTTGACCTTACCAAATTCGGGGTATCTCTCTTCTTCGCCGCCGTATGTGATAATGTCAGAGATTGCTGGGTAAATCTTTCTTACAATAGCAGCGTAATCAGTAGCTGTTACTGCTCTATTCTGTGTAGCATACAATTTCGGTGCATTGAACTTAATCTTGTCAATGCTTTCAATATCAGCACCGCCGTTTGCTATATCAACAACTGTGATGTTTCTTACTTCAGTTCCAAACGCAGTTCCGTTGACATCCTCTAAAACTCCAGCAAATACAAATAACGATGCGCCATTTGCTTCAGAACCATTAGAAATTAGGTACGATGCTTCGACATAGTTGTTGTGATCTAGTTTCTGACCAATAACACCGTCACCAAAGAACAACTCATATCTCTCGTCTGCGGTTTCATCTACGTAGAAAATACCGTCAGTGTCTTTGATGTCGATGATATTATCGATCATATTGAAGTAAGCGAACTCACTAGACTGTTCTGTAGGGTATACTTTGACTCTAATGGTGCTAGTATCCGCTTTTCCGTTGGACAGTAAGAATTTTTGCGATTTGATGAAATTACTTACGGTAAAGTTGTCCTCAACAACAGAACCTTCATACAACTCTACGTTAGTAAAAAACGCTTGTCCATTAACAACACCCGCCTTGTAGTCATCTAATACTACAAAGCGGTACAGTTTATCATTATAGGTAGTGACAAATCCCGTACCCTTCTTCAATACAATGATTGGAGGTGCGGATCCTGGAAAATTTACTTGGAAATTAACCATTGCCTTTGCCGCAACTACGGACTTTGGTTTATACCCTAGTTGCTTTGCCAGAGAAATTACATTGTCACGAAGAGTGGCAGACTCTAGAAATAACTCATTTACCACCATGTTCGTGTTGAACGCGGTGTAATACGTATTATATGCTAATACGTCGAGTAATGTGCTCCAGACAGAACCCTCGAAATCATAATCAGTGAAATCAGACTGTGCTCTCAAATATTCTTTGAGAGTAGTCTTAATATTTTCAAAGTCTAAATCATTTACTTGAATATGCTTCATCGGGTTCTCTGGAGGAGGAAGTTGATTGATTGGTCAGGAGTGTCTTGACGACCAATAATTGTGAACTCAATGTTCGTTTCAAAAGCATTATTGTCAAAGTCTGGTATGACCTCAACTTCTTGCAGTTTTATCCTAGGTTCGTATTTTGATAGAGTACGTTTGATCTCATCAGCAATAAGACCCGCAATAGCAAAATCAAGAGATTCAAACAACAAGTCGCGAATCCCCGAACCGATTTTACTATCAAACAATCTTTCTCCAGGTGATGTCAATAACAAATTAGTAATTGACTGTTTAATAGCTGCCTCATCTTTTGTCACCTGCAAGTCCCCTGTAATGGGGTGTGGATTGAAGGTGACCTTTAAATCTTTAAAAGACTGTTGATTAGGCACAATAACACAATTTATTGTTTATTTATGGTCCTTTTTCTGATCTTCTTTCTTCATCTTCTTCAGATACCTGTCGGAGTCAACCTGTGTGATCAGGGTCATTCCAGACTTGATAAAATCTTTACTTTTGTCGGTAGGTGAATTACCCATTTTCTTTCTCCTTTGGTGTTTGCCAGAAATAATCGTCAGTGTCTCCAAGGCGTCCCCAGTCGATTCCTGCCTCTACTTGGTATTCTATGGTGGATACCTTAAAGTCAGGGAATTGAGGGTCCTGTGGGGTTATAGAGAGGTCATACAGTCGCATTCTGTTGTTAGGATATAGTGCATACTGACCGTTGTTTAAAGCGATGCAGTTATGCGACTTGTGCTCTTGTGGCACCTCACTTACATTATTATCTATAACATCGATGTTTGCATGATAGTTATCTAGTGTAAACAGATACTGTCCTCGCATCAATCCATGATCTCGTGTGTAGACCTCACAGTCCATAGATGCCACAAACCCTTTGCTCATACATGCTACCCCATAATCCATACAATTCCAGAATTGTAGATTCTCCAAACTCATGTCTACGTCTGGAGTCTTGGGTGATCTTACAAAGGCACTGATAGGAAGCTTGTCATACATTGCGCCATAGGTAGGCAAGTACGTCTCAAAGTAAAAAGCACGCCCAGGTATGCTTTTAGCACATACCCAGACGCCCTCTACAAACTCCCCATGTCCATCTTGGTGGTCTCGTAAGTATTCTTTACGAACCCATACCTTTTGAGCAGGAAGATTGCAAATTAGATTCACTTACCTTGACCCCGATAACGCTTCTTTGCCTTGTTACGGGATGTTGCTGCATACTTGGTATGCTGTCCAGAACCTTGACGAGATTTCTTGGGAGTTGCTTCAATAAACTGTTGTCCAAGAAGAGACTTTTTAACCTTTGCCATTGATCAATGATGAACTGATGATATTATACCACAAATTTACCCACCTGCCAACACCGTATGTGATCCTTGTGTCATCACTGCTCCAAATGACAATACATCACCAATACGCATGATTGCTTTCTTATTACAGAAGACTTTCGTCGATCCCTTCACACACTTATCAGTATGAGGTGGGTTCTTGCCACATACATGGACTGATGTCACGTCACCTACACGCAATGCTTGTTTCTTGTTCACAAAGACGTTCAGAGACCCTGTAATGACAGGTACAGGTGGCCAACACTGATGACCACTCTCTAGGTCTTTGATTCTGCTTATACCAGATCCTGCTGCCATTAGGGGTTGCCTCCAGTTGTTCCTACAGTACCTTCAGTTGCAGTACGTTGTTTCTTCAATCTATGTAGCGTCCTAGACTTATGATGACGCCAATTATTGTCTACATCCACATATGCTGGGAATGTCCAAGTATATGGTGGACATGTACTAGTAACAGTGATTAGATAATGATAGCGCAGAGTTTTTATCAGAGAGGGTCGGTAACTCCACATGTAATTACTATTCTGTTGAGCAAGGTCGTGCCCTACAGGTCCATATAACTCTCTACCTACACTATTCTGATATGCAAAGTTCCTTACACCCGTTCCAGGTATTTTTCTCGCTATCAGAGGCTCGGTCCTCATTTTTGGTGAGATAGGTTTCACCCTACCCTGTCCACTGAAGAATGATGAACTTCTCACATTGTCCTGTGCCATTGGCACCTCTAGTCCCTTATAACTCTCAATGAAGCCTGCCTCACTATCATATAACCACTTCTCCGTGTAATTGCCAATGATAGGGATCGGCAGCACTAATGTGGTAACTCCAGGTGCTACACTGATACTCCCCATACTCACAGCATCAGTACCATCTCTCATCTCTGGAATGGTAGATACTCCTCCTTTCAGGACTATAACACCAGGTTGATAGACACTGACACTGATACCTGTGATTAACTCGGGACTAGGTTGCGAGGGACCAGGTGTTCCTCCAGGACATACCAAGTTTGCTTGAGCAGTGACGTTCACCACCCCAGCAGTCTCGTAGATATTAATGTCTACCCCCTCTCTCCTCATGTCGGGTAACACAAAGGGTCCAGGGGCAGGCAGCATCTTCCACATACCACCAACGTTGGTAAAACTAGTGCCGTTAGGTATGAGGATTGCCATTATTTCTCTAGATTTTTTAAGCGGGCGTCTACATCATCCAAGTAATCTGTTACTTTCTCATGTGCGTCAGCACCAGGGCGTCTATACATGAGTTGTGGAGACTTTAGACGTTCTACTTCAGCTTTCAGTTCCCTGATCTCCTGGAACGCTATCTCCAGCACTTCCTCCAGGTTCATTTGCGATTTCTCGGAGGAGCTTGAATCTTTCATCTGATTTATCTGCATTCTTAAATTGCTCGGCGGCGCGTTTCTCAAATTGTTCACAAAAGTCGTCAAATTCGTTGAGGACTTCTGCTTGCCTATTCAGGTATCCATCGTAGTCTTTCATGATTCAACTATACAGGTAAAAATTTTCTGGGCGATTTTTTTGTATATGGGGGACCCGTAATATTTATCTTGCTTGGGTAACACTTTGTAGGTTAGGAAGAAGGTACTTTTTTGGTACGGCGGCGGGCGTACACCCGTACTAGGGGCAAAATACTGCCCCCTGTCGGATTTA
>CEVG01031856.1_pt1 | contig 13873 bp, 11 predicted proteins | sample 356511 | NCBI WGS metagenome assembly CEVG01 (sample SAMEA2623426, study PRJEB7988) | marine metagenome | biome: marine biome (ENVO:00000447); feature: surface water layer (ENVO:00002042); material: "saline water (ENVO:00002010), including plankton (ENVO:xxxxxxxx)" | depth 5 m | reverse complement strand
GATCGTATAAAGTCATGATTGAACCAGGAAGAGCATTAGTGAATAATCCGGGAGTCATTTTATATACTGCTGGAGCTATTAAAGATGATCGAGGAGAGAAACCCTATATTTTGGTAGATGGCGGTATGTCTGATAATCCAAGGCCAGCACTGTACGGAAGTGAACACAAACTCTTTAATATCTCTGGTGGAAAAACTGGAGAAGACTTAGTTCATTCAGTCTCTGGTAGGCACTGTGAGAGTGGAGATTTATTAGTCAAAGATGCCATGTTGCCAAGTGATACTATTTCAGGAGATATTTTAATGTCTACATCCACTGGTGCGTATACCTTTTCTATGGCAAGTAACTATAACCGAGTGCCTAAATCTGGAGTCATTGCAGTTACTAATAGTGGAGTTGTTGAGTTAGTAAATAGGCAGAGTTTTCAAGATACTTTTATTAACGATTTGTAATTGAGTGCTTTCCTTACAAGGAAGAAGTCACAGGTTCAAATCCTGTAGCGCCCACAAGGGTTTTTCAGAAATCTTTACATATAAAAAGTAAAAAGACACACAAAAGACACACATTTTATGAAATAATTCTTTATAAGGAGTATTTGCTCAATGGATGATAAAACAAAAAATAAATTGAGGCTTAAAGAAGTTCAAGACAAAATAAAAGAAGCACACTCAAAGGGCAAATCAGTACCTTTAGGACTTAAACAAGAGGAAAAATTTTATCTTGACGGACATGTAAAACCATACTGCATAAATGCTGGCTGTGAAAATGATGTAGCATGGCGAGAAAAAAAATATTGGAGTATGAAAAGTGAATGTAGTAGATGCATGAACGCAAGAAAAAAAGGAATAGATATTCCGGGTGTTCAAACTGCTAAAAAAACATACTGTGAGAACAGAGATAACATTTTAAGTTTTCCTTGTCCAGTCAAACCTGAGGCGTGGGAAGGTGAAAATTATTTTAAAGATAGTTTAGATCTTGACCATATTGATGGGAATCATGATAATAATATACCTGAAAACATTAGAACACTTTGTAAGTTATGCCATACTTTCAATTCTAGATTAGAGAAACAATGGGATTCGAATAAAGAATCGGGTAGGGATATTGAAGGATAGTTTTTAGGCAAATTACTAAGGATTCAAGAAAACAGTCATACAGTTTAAGTATCATTCAAATATGAAGAATTACTCTAAAGAAGAAGTAGAAAAAATATTTTCAAATGAAGACCTGTTTATTAAAAATTTCAATTCATTAACTGATAGAGAAAAAACCTCTTTTCTTCGTAAAGTTGGAAAAATAAATACTCAATATAAAAATTTCGATATTTTTATCGAATCATTTAAATCAGATAATGAAAATTTAAGATTTGAAATTATCAAAACATTATCAAAAATAACCGACATAAATTTATTTTCTTTTTATAAAAAAATAATTTACATAGAGAAGACATCTGACATCAGAAGGGAAATTGTTTCTGCTATTGGAAGACTTAGAAATAAAAAAACAATTCAGCTATTAATTGATTTAATAAAAGATGATGATCCCAATGTAGTCCTTCAAGCGATTAGAGGTTTACTAGTTTTTAAAGATGATCCTTTAGTGCATAAAGAACTAAAAAAATTAAGCTCTCATCCAAATGAAATTGTAAAGTTGATAATAGAAAATGAATTAACTTCTACTGATAGTAATAAATCAACTAATCATTCAGAAGTGAATCCAAAATTAAAAAATAAAATTGTTAAAGGAGATTCTCTAGATGTACTAAAAAAAATCGAAGAGGATACATTCCATCTGACTTTTACATCACCACCTTATTACAATGCTCGCGATTATTCAATATATAAAAGTTATGAGGATTATTTAAAATTTTTGGAAAAAATATTTAAAGAGGTTCACAGAACAACAAAAGAGGGAAGATTTTTCATATTAAATACTTCTCCAGTAATAGTTCCAAGGTTTTCTCGAAACTATTCAAGTAAAAGATATCCTATCCCTTTTGATATCCATCCATTTTTGATAAACATGGGTTGGGAGTTTATAGATGATATTGTCTGGTCTAAACCCGAAGCAAGTGCAAAAAATAGAGTTGGTGGATTTCTTCAACATAAAAAACCATTAGCTTACAAACCAAACGCAACCACTGAAATGGTAATGGTATATAGAAAAAAAACTACAAAACTAATTGATTGGAATTTAAAACAGTATTCAAAAGAAGTAATTAATGAAAGTTTAGTAAAAGATGAGATTCACAAATCTAATTTATGGAACATTGGACCTTCCCATGACAAAGTACACTCAGCTGTATTTCCAAAAGAGTTGTGTGACAGGATAATTAAATATTATTCATTGTCTGGCGACTTGGTACTCGATCCATTTGCAGGGTCAGGGACATTTGGGAATGCTGCATTAGAAAGAAAGAGAAATATTTTTTTAATTGAAAAAGATGAAACATATTTTCAGGATATGAAAAAAAGATTTAATTTAGATAATCAAAATACAATAGAATTTATTGAAAATTTTAAATAAACAGACAAACAATATCTTTAGATATAGTTATTAGATTTTTTCTAACCTCTCATTTTCAATAGCAAATGTTGAAACAAGAAGTTCCTCCGCATTTCCTCTCCCAGTATTTTTTCCACTAATTGTTCTTTTTGTATTAAATTTATAAGCATTCAAACGTTTATTTTTCTTATTTTTATCAACAAATAATTCAAGTGACATTTTGTTGAAATTATTAGTAAAAATGACATTATTATTTTTATTCTCTATTAACTTTGAAAAATCATTACTTAGCTTTATGTGAGATTCTTTATCAAAACCTTCAACACTGTAATCAGTAAAATTAGCTGTTTTCGAATTTGGTATATATGGGGGATCTAGAAAGATTAAATTATTTTTTGTTTTTCTGCCACGTCCTTTAAAAGGCTTAACATTACTGTAATCATCACATGTGAAACTGACTTTTGATAAAGCATCTCCCACTGCATCAAGGTTGTTTTCATCAAAGAGTGTTTTTTTAACAGCACTCCCCATTGGAATATTGAATCGGCCTTTTGAATTAACTCTAAACATTCCATTAAAACCAAGCTTGTTGAGTGCTAGAAATTGTGCAGCAAGCTTTGCCTCTAATTCAGAACTAGTTTTTACACTATCTGCTACAAAATACTCCCAACTATCATTGAAACTTTCTCTGAATTTGATGTACTGTTTTTTTCTCTTATCAATGTCTGTATTTAAGTTATTAAATTTTGTTTCAATTTTCTTTGCCTCTTCTTTAAGAATATCTCTAGCACTCTTATTAGATATAACTTTATAAAAATGTACAACTTGAGGAACTACATCATTCAAGTGTGCATCTTTTAAGAAACCTTTACTACATAATGAAAAAAATATCGCCCCTCCTCCAAAAAAAGGTTCGTAGTAGGTGTATGGTTTATTGATAAATTCTGAAGCCGACTGAATTATATCTTCAATTTCCCTTTTTCCTCCAACCCACTTTAAAACAGGATAAATTTTTACTCTAGGTTTACTCATTACAATATTGTAAATAGTTAAGAAGACAATATTTTGATAACTTTTTTAAATTTTTTATGTAAAAATAAGATATGGCTGAATTATTTGGTGATATCGATGAATTACAAGATTCTGAAAAGCGCACCATAAGCTACTTTGCAGATTCACTTAATTCTGATTGGACATTAATTCCACATATAGAACTTGATGAAGGTGAAATTGATTTACTTGTTATGCACAAAACTCTTGGTGGTTTAGTTTTTGAAGTCAAGGGTGGTAGGGTTTTTGTTCAAGAAGGCAGTTGGTATTCACAAGATAGATATGGCAAAACCCATTCTATAAAAGATCCTTACATACAAGCTGAGAATAATATGTTTACCCTTAAAAAATACTTAAAAAAAGTAATGATGTATAACTTGTCTTTGCATTATGCCGCATGCTTTCCCGACATACCATATTTCGACTTCAAGGCACCACATGTTGATGAGAAAGTTCAAACTTTTTCAAGAAAAGAGCTAAAAGATAATTTGCAAGACAGAATAACAAAAATTCTAGACCAAGACAAAAAACCTAGACATGTTCCCGATGTAGTCGAAAGGATAAAAGCTGAACTAAAACCTTCAATTAACTCAAACTTTTCAATACTTTCTCAGGTGGACTACATTAACTCAAAAATACTTGAGTTAGAGGAAAAACAGTTCGAAGCTATGAAAATGCTTATGAATTTCCCAAAACTTTATGTAGAAGGTAGTGCTGGAACTGGAAAAACTCTTATAGCTATAAATTTTGCCAAAACACTATTGGCATCTGGTAAGAACGTACTTTTTGTTTGTTATACAAATAAATTGGGTGAATACATTTATCATTCAACAACCCAACAACCACTTAGTCCAGAATACATGGGTAAAATTTATGCAGGCAGCATAATTTCATATGCTAGAAATTTATTTCAAAAATTAATTCAAGAAACGGAAAATTATGATGTTGTAAAAGAACTGGGCGGTACATCCTCTTTGGATAAACATTCTGTGATTGAAGCTAAGAACATAATCCAAAAAGCTAGGAGCATGGAAAGAAGAGGCTTTATTGATAGTGAATTTGATAACTATTTGGTTGAAAATTTATATGTTATTCATGATTTGTTAGAAATACGTATAGATTGTGTGATTATTGATGAATGCCAAGACTTTAAAGAAGACTGGCAAGTTGCACTCAGCATGATACAAGATGAAAAAGACAAAAAGTTTTTTATGTTTGGCGATCCAGAACAAACCGCGATAGAAAACTGGAAAATTATTGATGGATTTTCCGAGAATACAATTTTTTTGAAACAAAATTTAAGGAATACAAATGAAATTAATACATTTGTTAATACCCTGTTCAATAAAAACGTTGATAGCTCTGATATAAATGGTGATGAGGTTGATCAATATGTTTTTTCGTCTCAAGATATAGCATCTCAAATTAACGAATTAGAAGTTCAACTTTCTAAAATATTAAATGAGCTAAAAAATGAAGGTTATGAATTAAGTGATATAGCAATACTAACTACTCACGCACAAAGAATTAAAGACATTAAATCCATTAAGGTTTTCGGAAAAAAACTTTCTGAGCATCCTGAGATTGAAGTTACAAGTTCATTGAAGTATAAAGGTTTGGAAAAAAATTGTGTAATTGCTGTATTTCCTACCTACAACTTTAAAAAAGAGGAAAGATTAAAAAATATAATTTATACTGGACTCACTCGAGCAAAAGTCAAATTAGTATTATTAATTAGTGAAGATTTAAAAAAGCAATTAGAATCTCTAGCAAACAAAGGTGTGCAATGAAATACTCTCCATTAATAAAAGAAATTTATAGGCTAAGTAAAAAAGTTTCAGAAGATCTACCTTTTCACGCAACAGGAATTGAAAAACAGTTACAAGAGGCATTGGCATATGAATTTAGAAAGTCAAAAAAAGAGATTCAGGCAATTAGAGAGTTTTTTGGGGAGATTTATTATAGAGATTTTCCAGTTAAAGACTACCGGCCAGACTTTGTTATCTTTCCAGATAAAAATTGGAAACTAGATAAAACAATAATCATAGAAACTAAATTTGGTGGCTATTCAGAACTTGCAAAAGGAAGAGAAGAGTTATTTAGATATTTGTATTCATCTGAGCAGTCATCTACAGATTTACTAAAAAATTCTAACTTGGGACTTTTAATTTTATGGGAGTCTACTTCTACAGATACCCCAACGGGAACATCAATGAAAGCAATGGAAGAGCTTAAAGATCAAAATATTGTATCTTACAAAGCACCCGAGTTTCAAGTCATAGTTGAATTATGGGAAAGAGATTCAAGAAATAAGAAAGCATTTAATAAATTACTAGGTCTTTAATCTAGTTATCCAAAAAGTCATTTTCATAAACGTTCTTCAAAATATTAAAGAGTTCATCATTAAACATGAATTCTATTTTTTCCTCATCTAGAAGATTTATTATTGTTGATGTTTCTCCAATGCTCATTTTTTTTGGATTTGCAAACTGAGGATTTATATTTCCTTTCTTTGAATATGTAAACGGTTTTTTATTTTTCCACTCATCTAAGTCTTTCAAACGAACTCCAGAAATCCACTCGTGTACATCTAATTGTTTTAAAAATAAATCTACCCAATAGACCCCATTTTCTTTATATGGCAAATCAAGAATGACCCCAATTGTTGTTATACAAAAATTTGGGAAAGACCAAAAAAATGCTACATCACCTGTTTTTATATTTTTTATATTTCTTGAAACATAGTAGTTGTATAGAACGTATTCAAAATCTTTGTCTTGATCAATTAAAATTTGGAAATCTTTTAAAGAGTATTTCCAACCAATCCATTTGGTAATATCATTTTCTTCACTCCAGCCATTTCGATTCGAAGGATTGTTCCCAAATAGCCAGTAGTTCATTTTTTAATCAAAACATGCCCTAGTGATTTTATTTCAAGATGTTTATTGTAATCAATTGGAATTTTGCACGCATCGTCCTCTTTAGAAAGAGGATTAATTAAGTAATGTTCAGGAACAAGTAGTTCACTGCCAATGTTTCTATATATTTTTATTAATTCCCTTATGTTTAAATCAACAATATTTATTTGTTGTCCTTCCAGTTTAATTTCTTCGTTACAAAATAAACTTTTCAGTAAAGACGGAAGCTTTCTAGGGTTAATTAAATGTAGTTCACCATCCTTTTTGAAAGACAATCCCCATAATAAATCATTATTGAATAATCCACATATTTCGGTATCACCAAAATCTAGATTTTGAGAATTGTTTATTAAATATTCTTCAAAAACACCAGAATTAAAGTTTATAACATTTTCTTGTCCTGCTTGGTATTCTAAATTTTGAGAATTTTCTCCAAGCATTTTTAACAGTTCTAATAATTCTTTTCTAAACATGTCTCCCAAAGGAACTTGTGATCCCTCCAGATCCCACCAGGAAGATAGTTGTTTAAAATCTTTACCTTCTCTTAGCTCATTTATAGAATCAATTAAATCTTCTGAAATGTCATCATCATGCATTATTGAATCAACCTGATCTTCATCTACGACTGGAGGGAAAGTGCCAACTGCAAGACTCCCTAATTTTGCTCTTTCAATAATACGTATATACATTCTTGATTCATGGTTTGGGTACCAGTAATTATGAATTTTTACAGAATCTTTTTTCTGCCCTAATCGTGCAACTCTACCAATTCTCTGTTCTAAATCTGCTGCTACCCAAGGAACATCAATATTTATCAATTTTGATGCAGCTTGTAAATTCAAACCTTCTCCAGCTGCATTACTACAAAAAACAATATTTATTTTTCTACTCTTTAAGCTGTCTGTTATATCATCTCTTTCTTTTACCTTCCTAGCTTCTGTAAACCCATCAACAAATATTTTCTTCTCGCCTCCTGTATATATTCCATATCCATTAAATGTTTTTTGTTTTAAAAAAAGTTCTAACTCAACTTCTTTAATAACTTCCTCAAGAGTGTCTGTGTACTTTGAAAATATAAGTATGGATTCATTAGGATCCTTTTCGTAGCTTTCTTTAAGTTCATCAATGAGATAATTTATTTTTGGATCAGGATTTTTACCTTCTTCACACTCACTTATAATTTTGTCAGAGAAGCTTTTTATTTGTTTTAAAGAAAGCAGCTCATCTTCACCAACTGCCACAACTCTTTCCCAATCTATATAATTTGGGTCAAAATTTTTCACTTCTTCACCATAAGTATTTTCGATAACTTCTTCAAAATCATTTTCAAGGTCTTGAATATTTAATAAGGATCGTAATTCTTGCTCTGAAAAACTGTCGTTTTTTATTAGTTCCAACTTACCTTCAATGGTGGATATCCTATTTTCAATAGTTTTTCTTGCTGACCAAAAGCTAGAGGAAAACCTCTCTTTAATTCTTGAAAGCATAAGTCTTCGCGGTAGTTTACTGTCTGGCATCAATACGTTTTCAAACTTGTAGTAGTGTTGGTTCGTATATTTCTCTAATGAATCAAAATAATTTTCCATGTCTAGATCAATATCATCCGATTTAATAGGAGTATTAAAAAAAACTCTTTCAGGTATCTTGTACGTTTCAGGAAATTTTTTAAGATTTTCTTGAACATTTCTAGCTGTGAATAGCCTAAGTGGATGAAATAATGTTAAAAATTTAATTAGATTATCTATATTTTTATGCAACCATTCAAAATCAGGAGATTCACTTAAATCCAGGGCTTCAAAGTAAGAATAAATTTTTTGCATATCTTCATTAGATTCGTACAGTTCTATATTTGTAAGATCAACAACTTTTTTTATAATATTGTGCATCATCATGATTTGAGAAAGTGTTAACTTAATTCCTCTATTAAACAGAGAAAATATTTCAAATATTTCTAAATACTCATTCTCAGAAATATAATTGTTTATTCCTAGAAGTTCTAGTAAGAAATATGGTTCAGTGAGCTCTTTTCTTAAAGGGGTAGCTGAGGCGAATGCTATGTGTGAAAAATCATCTTTATATTTATCTAATACTCTTCTGAATATAGTATTTTGTAGATTGCCTGCTGTATTCCTGTATTGCCTTGCCGCGTGTGCTTCATCGACAATTAATAGGTCAGGAAAACTATCAGAGTCTTTAAAAATATTATTCTCAATATCTTTAATAGCCATAAATCTTGACATGATTGCAAATGGCGGGAAATTATTACTATAAGTAAGTTCACCTTCTTGTGATACACCTTCAGAGTCATCGTCTAAATAAACCCAGCTTTTTTTACTTCGGTCATATCTCAAAAACTCTTCACCGAAGTGGTCAGATAATTCTTTCTGCCATTGCTTTATTAATTGTGCAGGGCAGAGAATTAATACATTTTTAATGAGATTAAATTTTTTCATATATGTCAGAAGGAAGCCAAGTTCAAAAGTCTTGCCAAGACCAACTTCGTCGGCAAAAAGAATTCTAATCGGCCACATTTTTTGAGCTTGCTTAACTGCGTTTATTTGGTGGGGGTATAAAGATGAACTTGGTACATTAAACTCTTGAAAAATTGGAGATTGGCAAATATATTTCATTAAGTTTTCCTGTTTTTTATTTTCCCTACATTCTTCAATATTTTTTATAACATTTTCTATTTCAGGGTTTCCAAGTTTGTTTAACAATTCTTCTGCAAACTCAACAGACAGCTCTCTAACACTCTTAATCTCCGGGTCTTCTTCATTCCAAATTCTCTTAAAATCTTCCTCATCAGTTTGGTAATCAGGATCATCATCATAAAAATATTCCTTACCAAATTTCCAGCTAGTAAATAACTTGTGATCTTCATAATTTCTTTCAATAGCAGCTTCAGTATGGTTTGATGAACCTTGCCCAACCATGACATTATTTTCCGCATCTTTAATTATGTATTTTTTAGGATGAAATAAACCATTAGTCATTTCAGCGACTTTCACTCGTAATAACCCTTTTTTCATAAGAAACGCTAAAACAGCAACTGTATCAGTCTCTAAAGTCGTGCTTAATAGATCGCAATGATCCAAAAGTCTATCCTCAAATCTTACCAACTGTTCTTCTTGAATTTCTGATGTAGCTGCAGCTCCAAGTAGTTGCACATCTTTAATTTCATCACTAATTACAATCTGCATTTTACAATTTTTACTTAGAAAATAATCTAGACCTTCACAAATTGAAAATAAAGATCCTGTATTAAAGTAAGCGCTTAGTGCATTGTATTCAACAGCTCCATTTTTTAAAGCTGGATTGAGGAGCTCTTTAAAAAAAGACGTTCTACCTGTATATTTTTTTTTGATAGGTTGAATTTGCTTAAAACTCAATATTGAAAAACCTTTTCTGCCTCTTTAAATATATCTATTATTTCTTTTTGATAAGCACCTTTTTTTGAAGAGATGTTCCCTTTTCTTATAAATCTTTTTAAAATCTCAAACAACCATATCCATTCTTGAATAGAGGGATTTTTGTTTGAATAGAATTTATCTATTTTTTTTGATTCATCAATAGAAAATCTCATCCAATTTTTTGAGTCTTTACTTAGTTCTTTAAAATAATGCTTATCTATTTTTTCCAATATAGCTATAAATGGATAATTCACTTCAATAAGATCTTTCTTATTTAAACTTTTTTTAATGTTTATGATATTTGGAATTACAGATTTTCTATTTGCTTTTCCTTCAAAACTCTTTAACAAAGTCTTTCTTTTTGATTTAGGAACGCCTGATATATGATACATAATCTCTAAATCTTTTGTGTATTTGAGTAAATCTTGTATTTCTTCATCTTTAAGTCTTGTTAAATAATAAATATTCTGAACTTTAGTTTCAGTTTCATTTAACTCTGCTGCAACATTTCTAATTTCATTAGAACCAATTTCTTCAAAGACTATTCTTAGAGACTTTATTGCGGCTAAAACTTCAGTGTTGTTCAGTGAGTTTTTATTTGCTTCTTCAATATTTGTTACAAGCCTCCAAGATTGTTTAATATTTTTAAAATCACTCACTTTTATGCTTTGTATACATTGATTAGCCACGAATTTGAACAATTCTGAGCTTCAACTATATTCATTCCTTGAGAAATTAAGAAAGCTTTTATAACACTTTGAATTATGAAATTTAGAGAAAGATCTGCATAAGATGAATTCACTTCTTGGTTTACCACTTTAGTTATGTCTTTATTGAAACTTTCTTTTATGTTACTCAAATTATTATCGACCAGAATATTTATAGTGTGCTCACCTTTGTCAGGATAGTAATCATAAATCTTTGTTCCATCCAAAGTAGATAAATTAACTTGAATTTTATATTCTTCATCATTAAAAATAAACTTTTCTTTATTAAGAGGTTTAAACATAACAACTTCGGGTTCATCATCACCACCTCCCGGAGGTATATCGCCACCACCACCTCCTCTCGGAGTTATATCTCCACCACCAGTAGTTCCTTTTTTACCAACTAGTTTTACTAATTCTTTTGGAGGTTTGTAGCCTTTAGTTTCAAAGTGTGACCACCATGTATTTAATTTCCATTCATTAAACTTTTCAACATTATCCATAAAATCCTGATTAAATCCACGACTAGAATTTGTTAGGTTATAAGGAACAAAATTTTTCATAAATTTGGCAACTTCAGTATTAACTTTTTTTGAATAATCGATATTAGTTTTTTTCTGATTTACAACTAAATCAGAACACTCAATAAAAGCCTCAATTCTTGCATTTTCATCGGACACATACCCACCAATGCTTTTGGTTTTATTTTCATATCCCGATCTAATTTTTATACACTGTCCACGCCTATACACAGTAACACCACCCGCATCACTAGTGCCTCCTTCGTAATTCAACCAAACAGAACCAGAAATTTTGACAGGTATTGTTGTCGAAACCCCATTAATTTTTTCTTTATATTCATGCACTTCGTCAAAGTCAACTCTTGTATGGTCTTGAGGGTTTTTCCCTTCACCTAAAGGAGGATCTTTAACAATTGACCCATTAAGGACAATTTTGACCGGAAGACCAAATGTATCTTTATAATGGGTTCCTTTGATGAAAAACCTCCAAGATATTCCCAAATAGTCTGAAAGTCCTGCGGGATCATAGTTTGGATTTTTAAGATCTGATATGTACACACCGGTACCGCTCTTATTTTTTGTTAATTTTAATATTTTTTTTAAATCTGTTTCTTTTGAAGACGATTCAGGGTTGTACCCTTCTTCAATTGAAGTTAAAAAGTCATTCTCCTCTCGCATTTTTTTAAGCGGAAACACATAGTGGTATGCTTTTTCGCCTTGTCTTTTACTAATCATTTCAAAATGATTTCCTAAAGAAGCTACAGCTGCTTTTAATCCAGACCCATACATGCCCATCATTTGTTCATGGCATGGCCTATCTTCCTTTACTGAATCTCTGAGACCCATTCCTGCTTTAAGCTGCTCTTCATTCATTCCACCCGCATTGTCTTCAACAGAGATAAAACTTGTATTTGTTGTGATTTCAATTTTTAATTCAGGTCGAGCACTTCTTTTTCCACACCCTTCCTCAATCCATGAATCAATTGAATTAGCAATTATTTCATTAAGCGCTTCGTAAAGCTCCATATCGTCAGCACCAAAATCAGCGAAAAATCCAGCACCAACATTAGGTTTATGTGTAGGCATACCTTAATTTACCAAAACTTTTTTACACACTCAAATAAAAGCGTTAACTTACATTTATGGAAAAAAAATGGACCGTGTACGTTATGCAGACAGATAAAAATTTTCTTAAATCAAAAAAAAACACTTATTTAAATGAAACAGTGGTTAAAAAAGCTGTTTATGTAGGCATTACTTCGAAAACAGTAGAAGCCAGATTTTTAGCTCACAATGGGAAAATAGAAGGTTTAAGAGGGCTTAAGAAAAAGTATGGAAAACCGTTAATGATACTTGAAGAATTTACAAAAGAAGGGTTTAAAAGCAGGTATGATGCAAATGATTACGAACGTTTTTTGTGGAATCAACTTAAAAATGATTCAAGATATCTAACTGTACAAAAAACAGCACCCACAGAAAGAGGAAGAAAAAAATATTCAGACAACTTTTAATTACTAATACTGTCTAGTAATTTATTTAATAAATTTAACCTTTTCTCTTGAAAGCTGCTGAGATTATTAGAATTAAGTTCTAATTTTGAAATAACATGACCAATCATTCCTTTAGCTTTTTCATGCTCTTTATTACTTATGTAGCTTTTTATTCTTCCAATAACAAGTTTAAAGTTTTTTTGTAATGCCACCTTTTCTTCATCAAGCTGAATATCTTTGTATGTTTCAGCAAAGTTTTCTAAGATATTTACTTTGCTGACACTTAAGTTTCTTGATTCAGGAAGCTGTAGTGCTACTAAACATAAAAGCGCAATTGGCTTTTTAGAATCTAAACTTTCATTTTTTATTTTATCAATCAACAACAAAAGATACGTATACAATTCACCAGAGTCTTCTGTAATCAAGATTAAGAAGCGACAGTAAGACTTCAGTGTGTACAGATCTTCTTCATATCTACTGATTAATTCTAAATACTCTTTTTTCAGTTGATCTATATCTGAAAATGGAGAATGAAACTCAATAATTTCATCAAAAGACATTTCTTCTTCTGATGCAATTTCAACTAAGTCAACCGTTGCAGCACATTTAATTAGTCTAGATTTTTTATCAATATTTTCTTTTAATAACATTATTGACTGTATTGGGAACCCCAGTTCTCGTAATAAAGAAGCAACCTTTACATCATCTTCTAAATTGTTTGCTTCAAGCATAGATAAGATATCTAATGTGAATTGATCAACAAGGTTTTTAACAGCTGTGTCAAAATTTAGTTTTTCTATATCTGTGTAATTATCAGTCAAGCTGTCTATATTTTTTACCAGTTGAGTACAAAAATCTATTAGTTTCTCTCTTGAACTAATTAAAAGAACTGGAAATGATATATATTTTTTGAGAAACACTTGCTTTTTAAAATCAAAACCAGATTTATACATTTGATTTTTTAATCTATAGTTAAAATCTTCAATCCCTTTTTGAATTAATTTATCAAAAATTTCTTTATTTTCAATTTTTAAAAAGTCACTTTTAAAATCTACTAGCCAGTCATTAACTTCAAACCATGTAATTTTATCTTCTAAATAACTTTTTATATCAGTTAATGAATCAGGCACTCTCCAATAAACTGGCTTAGAAGATTTCATTTTGTTTTATTAATTGGAATTTCTCCAGTCAAATTATCTAAATTCTTCTGATATTCTGACTCCTTCTCTCTAATTACAGCTCCATTTGGATTGGTAATCATCCTATCAAACT
>CEVG01026982.1_pt1 | contig 13898 bp, 16 predicted proteins | sample 356511 | NCBI WGS metagenome assembly CEVG01 (sample SAMEA2623426, study PRJEB7988) | marine metagenome | biome: marine biome (ENVO:00000447); feature: surface water layer (ENVO:00002042); material: "saline water (ENVO:00002010), including plankton (ENVO:xxxxxxxx)" | depth 5 m | reverse complement strand
AGTTACCATATCCGTTAGAACAATTTAATGCTCTAATCTCCGAACCATTGAATGCATAAAAAGCAGCATGGTTATAGTAAGTAAATGTGGATACTTGCTCAGATACTGCACCGTTATTACAAACTAAACCATAACCTAAATCGTTTATCTGTGTAAAGTTTTGTGCAAGTAAAGATCTATTTCCAGAAGTTTGTAGGAAAATATCTCTATAATATTTGCCATCACTAAACTGACTTTGGTCGTAACCCGTACCACCATTTGAATCAGCGTCTAAATAAATTTTACACCAACCATTACCGCTATCATAGTCTGAAATAGCATTTATTTGATATCTACGTCCCTCTACATAAAAAGGACATGGTAATAATGGAGGTCTTAAAAATAATCCTTCCCCTGGTAAACTTCGTATCCAAAGCGTAAAGTTATTAATCTTACCATTTTGTAATCCACCTAATGCTGCTCCTGGATCTATTTGTTCTGGTACATAAACAGGTAGGTTAGCAACGTATGCATCTAAGAACATACCTCCAGCAAAAGTTTTCTTGTTTTCACTTTTACTAAAACTTGAACATGCAAAAATATATGGTGACTTGGTTAAAATTTGTCCAGCTGGGTCAAGCACAGTCATAAATCCGCCGTGTCCTTGACAACTTACATTTGAAATAATAGTTCCGTCATTCATCAAGAATACATCCATCTGATTATTTCTTTTCGCTGGATTGTAATCATTATTGAAAGCGTATGTAACCCTACCAACTAAATTTGTAGCAATAGTACCTGTGCCTGATTCTGCAACCCCGCCTGTTAGCACTGGTGCTTGATATGTTGCTGAGCCAGTATTTTGTAATATACTACCTGAAGGATAACTGCCTGTAAATAATTGATTAAGGAACACGCCTATTTGTGTTAATGAATCTCTAGTAATAGCTTCTTGTCCTAAAAATCCACCATCTGCATATTTGGCAACATAATAGTAATAGTATTCGCCTGCTGATTCAGTAACGAATTCTGCGCCACCTCTTGTGAAATCTTTTCTTAATGCGTCTACAATTAATCCAACATCTCTTCTACATTTTTCTACCCCATGTACATAATTAACAAAATTTGTGTTAACAAAACTGATAGTGCTATTTTGTATGCTTAGTACTTGACTTGCATCTAATATAGCTGTTCTTGCAGCAGTAAATTGTGATTCTGCGTAGGTAAAGTTTGGAAGTGTTTCTGCCGGCAGTCCAGAAGTGCTATTAGCAGTTACAACATCTTCAACCACTTGTAACAAGCCGCTGTATTCTGCTTGTTCTGCTGTTGAGGATGCTTCAAGTGTTATATTTTGTGCAACATCTGATTGTAAGCTAGTAACAACATTATCTACTAAAACTTGTTCGCCTATAGTAGAAAGATAATTTAAAGCACCTGCTACTGCTGTCCTTTGAGCTGCATTTGTTGTCCAAAGTTCTGTTGCACCGTCATAGTAACTTTGTGCTATTCTTCTAACGGCACTATTACCGCCATATTGTAAATCATAACTTGCCGCATCAATAACTCTTCCAATTTCAAATTTTAATCTAGTAGCATCTAATGCCGCGCCTGAATGGTTTGTGTTTACCCATTCTGCAATTTCTGCTTGAAGAAATGTATTGTTTGCCTGTAATTGTTTTCTTGCTTTAGTTGCATCTGCATTGACGTCAGCACCTGTAGTTCCAACTGGATAATCGAATTCTAATGGGCCTGCGGCTGTACCTGTGTTAACAGAACCATTTGTAATAATATCTATTATTTCAGTAATTGAATCATCTATCCTAGCAATACCTTGTGGCGTTAATTCAACAGCTGCAATATTTCTAACAAGATATCCTACATATCTAATAGCACTGATTGTTGCTTCTTTATTTGCGGCTACCGCTGTAGCTTGTGGTGTTTGTTGATAATACAATCCTCTATTGACAGCATTATAGTTTGTATTCAATGCCATATCATTGGCAATGTCATTTAAAATTAATTCTACTCTTGTACGCCAAGTTGGTTCATCGTAAGTAATGTTTGGTTTATTTGCATCTACCCATGCAATAACTTCTTCTTGGATAAATTTTTTGTTAAGCCTAATTATTTCTGCGGCTTTAGAGTAATTTCCTACATTAGTTATGCTTGGGCCTATAGATATAGGTCTGTCAGCATCTGTTAGATAATGATAACCAAAAAATCCTTGTTTTACGTTTGACTGATTGAAAAATGGTGTACCAGTATTTGCTGTACTTAATCCATCAAATTCAATGTCTCTGTATAGGTATGTGCTTGCCCAAGGTGATTGTGAAGCTCTATCTTTAGGCTTTATAATTACACGTCTATAATCGTCACCTCTGACTGTAACATTTTCAGGAACTTTAATCGGATAGTCTTCTTCATAAACTCCTGATTCAATATGTACAGTTATTTGTTTACTCTTACTTGTGTTTCCATATAGGATACTTTCACCAACTTCAAAATCTTTTGGAAAAAGTAATTGAACTTCTAATGTGTCGTTGTTTCCATTAGTAGCATCGTTAGAAGTAAGACTAACAATTTTTGCAACTGCTCCTGAAAGTTTTCCTGTAATAATTTTTCCTGGCAGTAAATCGTTATTAGTTGGAATACCTTGATCGACAAAATTTTGTGCTCCGTTATTTAAAACAACTTTGTAGTTACTACCAAACACTTCATCTGAGCCAGAATCAATACCGTTTGTAATAATATTTGTAATTAAATCAAATTTTGCACCTATAGCAACTCTTGCTGTGGCATCACCGTCGCCTCCTACGTTTACCCATCTAGGAACTTCAGTTTGATATATAGGACCGACTTTACCTGTTGTAAATGCTGAATAACCAGCGAGTGTACTGAAAGGTGTAGTTAATGCTTCATCTTGGAATAATTCAAAAGTTTGATCTGTTAATTTTTTAATATAAGCTGTCTGACCATTTATCTGTGTCATACCGCCGGACACAACAAAAGTAACCTGATTTTTATCTACTAGGCCATGTGCTGTAGTTGTACCTACAACAGCTGGAGATGCAATACTGATACTTGATACTGTCTTTTCCTGGTAAAGATCTTGTTGTAGTAGTGCAGTTATAAGATCCTTTTTAAATGTAATAGAAGCAAGTGTTTGCGTCAATTGTGTAGTAATTGCCTTTCTTGCACTTGCAGTTGAATAGTATCTTTCCGCCGCGGCCCTTGTTAGAGTATTTGCATTTAATCCTCTGTTGATATCTAAAGCAATACTATCAAGAATAAGTTTACTATCTAGTTCACAACGTTCTATATCATAAACATGATTAGGAAAAGTAAATTTAATATATCCTGTCAGTTCTTTAATTATGAAATCTCTGTTATTTTCTATGATCCTTCTTGTTTGCTCATACACAGGTGCAACGACATCAGCTATTGTTACTTCAGCATCTTTATCTCCGTTATCTCTTGTGATAATTTGTTTGTAAGGTGCTAAGTCAGCAGTAGCTGGCGCAGAGGCTCTAACTAGTTCTTGAGCTTTTTGCATTGCCGCTTTTATAGTTCTGTAGGCATATGTCCAACCTGTACCTTCTTTACCTTGTGGTACATTTTTCATTAGGTCATCACCAGAAGTAGCAACAAATAAATTTGTTGAGCTAGAATAAGCTGTATTATCTACATAAAATTTTGTTGCGGCTTGCAAATCTTCTTGACCATTAGGTGCACCACCGCCTGCTAATTCTCCAGGATGATCATTTAAATAAAGTTCACCTGTCATTGTGTCGCCTTGTCTGCGAACAATGCTCTTACGTGGCATAGCAACGTTATTTAAAAAGTTACCTGCTAAGGTAGCGTCATATGTATTATCAACTAGGGTATGTGTATCTGCAGCATCAATCGTACCTGATACTGCCACCTTTGACGTATTAGCTATGTCTAAGTTTTGACTAGCGGCAGTAGTAGCATCAGTGTGCAACGTAAAATTATTTTCATCAACTCGTCTAATATAATAAACGGTGTTTGTTGTCAATCCTGATGGATCTGTATCTTCTGCATTAAATTTATAAGCAGTACCGTTTATGCTAGAATCAAATCCATGATTCAACACTTCTACATTATTGTTTAGATATCTATTAATAGTCAAAGTATATTGACTCACACTAGCTGGCTCATCATTAATTCTGACAGGAGAATTTCCAGTAGCATCATTTATTAGATATCTGCTATCTGCATAACCTTTATTAATTACAAGGTCATCGATTGTAATTGTATTATCACCATGGCTTGTTGCAAATTGTTGAGCCGCGGCGTCTGTGACTGACACATTAGCAATTGGTAGATTGTTTGCAAGCAAAGGACCACCTAGGGTAGGTGTCAAGTCATCTGACATTTCTGTAAATGCAGTTGAAATAATTAATTTACCAGCTACATTGTAACTGAATACAATAGTATCTTGTGCGCCTCCACCTAGGGCAGAGTTAGACGCAAGTGTAGCTAATTGTATTGCAGTACCTGCATCATTAACTAATGGAACTGTATTGGGTGTAAGTTCGTTTGGAGTATCTGCCAATGCGGTAAAATTAATTGTGCCGCCTTGACCAAAGACCGCATATAGTTCGGAAAAGTTTTCGTTAGTTTTACGAAACGATTCTCTAATACTATCGCCGGTGCCGTCGTTACCCTCTACACCAATGTTTACTTCTTGTCTAGCCATTTATTGTACTCCGTTATATTGCTGTTTCTGCAAGTTTATCCATATCAAAATTAACACTTACACCACACCCACATGATGATTTTGCGTTGGGATTTCGTACTTCAAAATTAGAACCTATTATTGTTTTTACGTAATCTATTTCTGTACCAAATAAGAACATCATACTTTCATTACCTATTACAAATTTTCCAGTACCTGCATCCATTGTAATATCTAGCGGTTTAATTTCATCTGCTGATTTTATTGTACCCCAATCATATTCAAAACCAGCACAGCCACCGCCTTTTAGGTTTAAACTAACGCCATAGCAGTCGTTTTCTTCACATATTGTATTAATTTGTTTTTTTGCTGATTCTGTAAGTGTACAAACGTTCATTTTGGTTCCTCGTTATATTGTATTTATAAGTTTATTCTATAATCTTTATGTAAATATAATTATGTATATTAGAGAATTTGAAGAAGAAACAAGGCATACTAGGCGTTCTAAATCTGGTAGAAAACATAGTTATAGGCGCAGTAAAACAATAGTAATACTGAGATGCGATAATTGTGATGTAGAATTTAGTCGTGAGAGAGGAACTATGGATCCAAAACGGTTATCTAATAACTATTTCCACGTCTGTCATAAATGTGATGCTAAAACTTTTGCCCAAAAAAAGGGAGTAGAAAAGAAGCAGATGTGGAATTTATCTGCTTCTAGTGATATACCTATTGGTAAACTTTAGTCTTCTTTTTTGTAAATTGTCCAGGCACCGTATGCTATTGCAATACCTGCGGCTATTTTAGCCAATGGAGATAAAAACAATACTAATAATCCCATAATAATTAGTACTGCACCGTCCCAGGAAGTTCGTTCTTTCTTCCTATCTTCTAACCATTTTTTAATCATTACTCACCCTCCTTGTATTTAGATTTGTAATAGCAGAGTCAAATCTACTAATTTTACGTTCTATTACTGCAACTGATGTGCGTAATTTTCGTAATTGGTCATCTAAACTTTGTACATACTTATGAGTAGGAACTTGGTTTTCAAAACCGTCTTCACTCACCATAACTATATGATCAACACCCTGACCTTTGATTCCGCCTGTTACTCTATTAGGATTTTTACCCGATGGCTGTTTCGAGCTGTCTTTGCTCTGGTTGCCATACATCTTGCTCAAGTAATTCATTTTGTTTTCCTTTGTAATATTTATGCAATTCGATACTGGCCAAATTTTTAAATTTGGATTCTACCATAATGTCTGCATAGTCCAAAAAGGTTAATGCCCAGTCATTTACGGCACAATTCCACATCATATCACTATGGGCTCTCAGTTTTCCCTTCTTGTGCCCTTGCTCTTCCAGGGTGCGAAAGCATGGTCTAATTCCTTTACTATGTAGCGGGAGAATATCCTCTCTGCTAACACTATAATGAATAGCAGGACGCACACCACGCCAGCTATCAATAACACGTTTGAATCTATCATCTGTTGGTTCAATGTACTCTCCTCTTGTATGGCACCAATGATGGTGAATATCTAACACCAGAGCGAGATCCTTTCCAAGCTCAAGACTGTGTTCGATTCCCCATTTGTTTTCGTCGTTTTCGATTGTAATACAATTTCTTGCTTCCGGTGTGAGGCTCTTAAGTGCGTCCTTGATACCGGCTGGACCTTTGCGTCCTGATATGTGGACATTGCACTTGAAGTCCTGAAACTTTTTACCGTAGCCCATCCACCTAATGACGTCCGTGTGATATTCAAATTCTTCTATGCTCCTCTTTACAATGTCAGGATTATCTGACGCAAGTACAGTAAACTGACCAGGATGCATAGACAACCTGACATCAAGTTCACGAGCCTTTGCGCCGACGTCAGCAAAGTGCCTTTCACAATATTGTCGTACATCAGGCTTCCGCCAGAAATAAGACCAAGTAGGCTCAGTATATACAGGTAAGACGTCACTTCCCAACCTAACCATTCGTAATTCATTGTCTAATCCTCCTACGTACTCAATTAAGTTGTAATAACTTTTAATGTTGTGGACCATGATATCCCACAAGCGTTCTTCTGCAACATCTCTAGTTTGCCTGTTTAGCCAGGCAACTGTAGTGCTACGAGTATTTAGTGGTCGCTGAATTTCTTCCAGTAATTTCTTCTTGATCGTCTGATCATCGTGCATAAACTTGCATGCAAAGCCAATACGTTTTATCATAGTAATAATATAGCACCTTTTGTTATATAAGTCAAGTCAAACGTTCTCTCATTTTACGTCTACTCAAAACATTTTTATTGAAAGCATAATCACCTAATCCTTCATAGTATCCTTTCTTTTCAAGTATACGGCTACCATTATCCAAATCTGTAATTCTTTGTATCATTACCATAGTGTATAAATCACCAAATTGATTTAACAACCACTTATCTTGTTTTTTATAATTTAACAGACTATTAATAGCATCACATCCACCCACAAGTTGGAGACCATTAATTATGTGTATATTTGTCAATGCGGCTACAATCACAATATCCTTTTCATCATTGAATTTTTCTAATTCTTCTGTAACCATTCCCCAAAAATTATCTAATGTGTAGTCTCTTACTTTAACAACTTTTGCTTTGTCATTTAGCCACGCCGCTTTCGCATAAGGACAATATTGAAATGAGTTGCCATTTTTAAAAGGTTGTGGATTCTTCTTGTCAATTACATCAATCCATTCACTTAGGTATGATTCTAATCTATCTAAAGGATTCATTTCCAATTATTTACCACCCATGGATCTTTACAGTTATGAGGATTGGGATCTCCGTGAAATACAGCAATTAAACAATCAGGCGGCGGTTCAACATGTTCAATATCTTTGAATACTCTGCTTCCTTTAGGTGCACCTGGAGCAAGTTCTTTTGATCTTCTGATTTCCCATTTCCAACTTCTTACCCAATTATCAGGAAAAAGTTTTGCAGGTAGTTGTGCTTTTATAGAAGCATCATAAAGCCAATCTTGATCTCCAAAAAATCTTGCTTGAACTCCTTTGTAATCTTTTGAATAATCTTGCCATAACTTTGCAAGTTGTCCTTTTCTATATCTAATGACAGAACTATTATATTTTTTCCAATCAGGACGTAAATGGCGTGTAAAGTCTCGTATAATACACCAATCATTAGGACTGTATATAAACATATTATCTATATTATTCGATATTACCACATCTAAATCTAGATATAAGATTGTTCCTTGTATAGGAAGTTGGTCGCTGAAAATATATGGCTTACACCACCAACCAGATAAAAACCTTGGCAATTCTATTATTTGAATATTTGGATTGATATCATTTGGGTTGTCAGTAAGGCAATGAAATTTAAAAGGTAAGTTACAATATCTACTTACCATATTGTAAAGTGTGTTTACATAATCTGCTGAATATTTTGTCCCGTGTTTTACACATAAAAAATTGACATCGTCTGACAATTTAGCAGGTTCAGATGTTATAATTGTACCAGATTTAGCAGCTCTTTTTTCTGCTTTTTGTTGAGCTTTGAGACGTCTGTATTCTTGTTTAGAATATTTTGACTTGTCTAGCTTTCCCATTGCTAGTCACCCAAAACATCTTTTATCTTGACAATACTTTCTACAACATTATAAAAATCTTTTAGGTATAATGCATTTGGACCATCACTTGGGGCATTATCAGGGTCGGTATGTACTTCTAAGAAAAAGTTTCTAATACCTAAACCAGCACCTGCTCTACATAATCCAGGCACATAATCACGATTACCACCACTGCTTGTACCAAGCCCGCCAGGCTTTTGAACAGCATGTGTAGCGTCTAGCACAATAGGAACATTATAATTTTTTAACATGTAATCTAAACCGGTAAAGTCAACAACTAATGTGTTATAACCAAAACTGGTTCCTCTTTCGGTAATCCATACTTCTTTTGCACCTTCTGTCTTTGACAACAAATTCTCGACATCCCAAGGTGCTAGGAATTGACCTTTTTTAATGTTAACAATCTTTCCTGTTTTACATGCTTCTCTAACTATGTCTGTTTGCCTACATAAGAATGCAGGAATTTGTATTGCGTCTACAATGTTTTGTCTTTTCAGATGCTGTACTTCCATCACACTATGTACGTCAGTCAAGATTTTCAAATCATTTACTGTATCTTTAAGTTTACGAAAAGCAGTCATTGTTACGCCCATGCCTAAACCTCTTTTACCTGTGATATTTGATCTGTTGGCTTTGTCGTAACTTGCTTTGAAATAATAATCTATACCAAATATGTCGCAAACTCTTTTGCACTCCTGTGCAATCTCTAAACTTTGCGGGAAAGATTCATGTTGGCAAGGACCTGCAATAATTTTCATTTATCCATCGTCCTTTCTTGATCCCAAGTCAATCGCATCTTTTTTATATCCATCTTCTTCAAGTCTTCTTTTATTTTCTTCGTTAAACATTCCTGCGGCAATAAAAGACACAGCCGCAAGCATCGGTATTACATATACCATTTTGTCTGTCAAAAGTGCAGTTATGTAAGTTGGTATTAAAACTACAAGTGCTTTTATAAATCCTTCTTTAAGATTCTTGTTTTCTATAAATCGCACTATTGGCTCCATGTTCCATACATTCAACTTCTACAACAAAACATCTGTCGTTTGTTTTTTCTCTAATTAATTTGTCTGCAAAATTAAAAGCATGTTCTGCAAATTTTTCTGCACCTACTCCATCAAAGAAACGTATTTCACAAAGTCCTGCATCTTCTAAAACATGGAAATGATGTAGTTGAGGGTCGTTTTCATCTAAGCAAAGTTTATGATCAAAGTTATCTTCTAGCCAAGCCTTAAGTGGTTTCAATCCACCAAAGTCAACAGCCCAATTTTTATCATCTAGTTTATTACATCCAAATGTAAATTTAAATCCTAGTGAATAACCATGTAGCAAACTACAATGAGAGTGATCTGCATTCGGTTGCCTAAACACCGCACTCAGTCCAATGTTATGTCCGTAAGTTTTTGTACTAAAATAACTCATATGTTCTCCATAGTATTATGATATATTACTTATTATATAATAAATTATCTAAGTTGTCAAGTGAAACATTTTGTTTTTTCCAAGTTTCTGGCAATTCCCAGTCTTTATTTTGGTAAATTACAAAATTTAATTTAGGAAACCATTCAAATACTTTTGATATTTGATGTATCCAATATCTAGGGTCAACTGCATTCTTATCTTTTGCATCATAGCTTTTTGTATCTTTGTAAATATTATTAACAGTTTTAGTTTTACTGTATAGATCAAAACCAATTAAATTAATAACATTATAATCATAATCTGTTTTACTTCTTTCTTCTGTAATCTTTGCTGATAATAAGACTGCATATGGACCACTACCCCAATGAAAGGGTTCATCCCATCTTTGTGTGCCTTGGTGTATTAAATCTGGCACATGCAATACACCTAAAGTTTTGTATGTGTCTAACCAATCTTTGCGAGTATAAATTTTTGTGTTATAACCGATTGCTTCCTCAACCATTCTACGATCAACACAAACTAAATGATCAACTTGGTAGTCTCGAATAATTGCATTGCAACCTACTTTTGTGCCTTGAAGATTATTTACGTTTAGTTTTTGTCGACTTTCTCCGTTGCCTAACACCCACATATTCTCTCTCGCCTCTAAGAAGTTCTTTTGTTTCTGCTAAATCCTTGGCTATTTTTGCATAGTTTGCTTCTACATTGGAAAGGTAATTAACTAGATTAAACATTTGCCATACAGTCCATGTCCAGAATGCAACAGAAATTAAACCAAATGCAATTAATATACAATGTAATACACGATCTTCAGTTCCATCTATAATGAAGTCTGAAATAATCAATGTAAAAAGTGCAAGGATAGGAAGTGATACTGATGCAGCTTGCCATACTTGTATTTGTTTTTTAAACTTTGGTATCAAGACAACTTCCTTTCTTTTGCAAAATTACTTTGCCAAGTATTTACTATTTAACATGTATGGGGGGTTGGTTTACGACCTAACTTGATATCTGACCGAATGTTTGCCATTCGCCCGGAGTTCCGCCTCTAATACATATCCAACCCACGTAGCTAGATGCTTGTGGATTGTCGTTCCAGATTATGTCGCCTTTAGCATAATTGCCTTGGGTAGGTATGCCGTCACCAACTTCGAATTTTTTACTTTGTATTCTTACTGGTCCTGCTGTTGTAAGAGCAACATCTTCTTCGTAGTTCTTTACTCCGATACCTAGTGTACCAATAATACTAACTTTATCATTAAGTTGTATATTGCCTTCTGCAGCAATTTGAATCCTTGTAGTATCATCAGTGACTATTTTTAAATTAGAGGTGCTCCATGTACCTACCTTAAATTCGCGATCATCTGCCGCAATAATAAATTCATGGTCCATAGATCCTATGCTTAAATCACCATTAGGTGCATCTATGCCAATACCTAATCGCATAGAATCATTATCCCAGAACAAATATTCACCAACTGTTAAATTACCAGCAACCTTTAGCGATTGTAAAGTGCCTACTTTTCTAAGATTACTTTTAACTACTGCTGGACCTAACTCTGTTTCTGCTAGTACACTTGCATTGTTAATTTTATAATCTTTTCCGTTTTGTAAATCAATTGATTCTGAGCTGAAAAATCTATCTTCGCCCTCTCTAAACATTAGTTGGCGGGTAGGACCAGCGCCTGACCATATAAGCCCTTTATTATATGGTGGCTGATTGTTCTCGCCTTTAAATTCTAATGGAGTCGTTCTTTCAGTACGTGTATCTGATGTAAGTTCGTCTACATGAAGTTTACGAGCAGTTATCTCACCTTCTACTTTAAGATTACCGTCAATATGTAAAGGATTACATATATTTTTTACAGAAATGGATTCAACAACAATTTTATCATTTTCTACTGTTAAAATTGGTTCACCAGCATAAGTTGCATTGTCTTTGATTCCTGTACTAGCAAAATTAGCTATTTTGCCACCATTTATCTTATTGCCACTTATGGATCTGTCTGTTATGTCTAAAGCAGGTGCAGGTGCATTTAAAATCTCTTGATTGATTGTATCGCCTAGATCTGCTAGTATCTTGTGTAACTTCTCGCTCATGTAAGTATTTATCAGTTTACTTTGAGAAGCAATGTATCTGGATTACACCTACCATTTAATTTTGTGTCTATGGTTTTGATATCATCTAAAAAAGTACGCAGTTTTACCTTCCCTGAAGACTTAAAAGTCTGTAGTTGTTCATCAGGTTTACGTAAAGTTTTTTGTATACTTTTTTCTTCATCAAAACCAATAATAGTAGTGCCTTTCACACTTAGTCCTGTGCCTTCACGTTGTTGTCCTTGCGGATCAATATTTTTTGCTATGTACTTTCCTATTTTACGTGTTTTAATATTAAACACCCAAAGCTCGTTTGCTTTAACAATTTGGTCAGGCATGATACTGGCGATTTTATATTTGTCGTTTGTCTTACAATATTTTAATTTTTCTACAAGTTTTGTAGCACTTTTCGGTTTTGCCTTCCTAGGTTTACGTGTTGCTTTAGCACTATCAATAACAAAATCTAAAGCTAAGATTAAATTGTCTATTGCATCTGTATACTTTTTAATATCAGCTTTTTTGTAATGTCCGTACCCTTCTTTTAACTGGAGCCACATATCTTGTGTATGTTCGTCCATTTTCTTCAATTGCCCGCTCGTAGGATATCTTTCTAGTTCTTTAAAATCATCTAAAGCATTTTCGTAGAAAGTTTTTATTTTCCTTGCATGTGCCTGTGTAACATTTTTATTTTGAAAATGCTTTTTAAAATCAAACCCTTTTGGGTCGAAAGACTTTGGGTCAACTAACCAACCTTCTAACCATTCTTCTAGTGCTTCTGATTGTGCATATGCTTGGTCACGTATACGTTCTTGTATACTAGGTTTATACACATTTTCTAATTTCTTTTCTTCTGCTTTCTTTTCTTTGACAATACCACTACCTTCACTGATTAATTCTTCAATATTTTTTCGCATCCATTCTGTTGAAGGACGAATTCTACCCATAGTGCCAGCAAGTGTTTGCCAATAATCATCTTCTTTCTGATTAAAATCAGGACAGCCATCTGTTAACATTTTAGCACTGATACAAAGTGTATGTCCTATACGCCAATTAGGTAATGACTTGAGAGCTTTTATATCTGCTTTTGTGTATTCTTCGTTTGTAGACATCCAAGCATATAAGTGAGGATGTAATTCAACTGCTTTGAAATTAGTATAGTACCAATCTCTTGTCGCACTTTTAAATCTATGAAACTTCTCACCATCCCATTCTTCCCAGCCATCCCATTTAGGAGCCTGAGACTTATTTACTTTAGGGCGTGAATATCTAGTGGCTTTTTTCTTTTTAGTTTTAATTGATTTTAAACTCATGACTTGCTTTCTACTAAGATGTTATATATTTACTATATAGCCGTTAAATTGAAAAGTCAAGTATTTTCGACTTTATTCGTGTTCGCCGCCAGGATCACCAGCTGGTAATTGAACTTTATGAGCTGTACCATTTTTATCTCTATAAATGGTATACATTCTTCCTCGGCCATGTGAATGGTATCCTTTTCTAAATTCAAACACAGACGGTTTATGTTCTGCTATTTTAAATGTGCCTACAGTAATCACAACTGCGGCAACCAAAGCAACGTGTGCCAATGCACTAATACCAAATGCCATAACACTATCTGCAATCAAAATGGCAAATACTGCTGACCACATGAATGCAAGAACTTGCATTATCATATGCCTAACTTGTAGATCTGGAATATTCTTTAAAGGATTTACTTCTGCATCCATTACATGATTCCAACAATCATAAATCCATTTTCTCATCATACTCTCCTAAGATACCTGTACTGCAATATAAATGCATAATGCAATAATAGTTAATTTACCATAATCTAGATCTGCGGCTGTACCTTCTCCGTATTTCTTTTTAAATGCTTCTATTGTATTTTTCATTTTTTGCTCCATTAAAAATCTCCATCTATACCATTAATTGTAAAAGTTTTACCTTTGTAACCTTCATCCATTTTTTCAATGTCTGTCATTTTTTCTCCGCCTTTACGTTCACGGGGATTAAATTTTTTCTCCTGCTTCGAATCCTCTAAAGCATTTGAATCTTGGGAACCTGAGACTATACGTTTCAGAATCTTGAG
>CEVG01068211.1_pt1 | contig 13920 bp, 14 predicted proteins | sample 356511 | NCBI WGS metagenome assembly CEVG01 (sample SAMEA2623426, study PRJEB7988) | marine metagenome | biome: marine biome (ENVO:00000447); feature: surface water layer (ENVO:00002042); material: "saline water (ENVO:00002010), including plankton (ENVO:xxxxxxxx)" | depth 5 m | reverse complement strand
ACCCAGTAAACCTCGTCTCGCATCTCTGACAGCAACCGCTCGACAGCATCTGCGTAGATTGGAACCAACCGAGAGGTGTCAATTACAGCCACCTCTTTCTTTTTCTCTATGCGGTTCCCCTCTTTGTCGTACTGTTCGGGGTAGTTTCGCATGTCCATTTCGACTGCTGACCGCATTTTGGCTACAAGCCAGCGGTCTGTGGCTTCTTTTGGGTACTCATCTTCAAAAAATTCGGCGTAATAGTTACGCACTACATGCTCAAGGTCACTTCCCAGCACCCCTTGCCGAACCTTTTGACCGCAGAAACGAACCATCCAAGCGTCAGTTCCGTCTCCTTCCTGTAGTTTCCTACCGAGAACGGCGACACGTTGTTCGGTCTGCTCCCACACGGTTGCATTTGCATCGGGTGTATGGATTGAAACATTGGACAAGTCCAGCGTCTCGAACGTCAGCGCATCTGTTGACACGCTTGTTGGTGCGCCACGCCATTGAAAATCTTCAAGGTCGTCCCACCCAAGTCCATATCCAATGTCCCACTCGTATGTGTGAACAACCTTTCCTTCTTTGTCCGTCTTGACTGAAGGCGGCATAACCACATACCCGCCGTCTCCACGAAGGTCTAGCCCATGTACCGAAGGCCAATCGTAGCTAGTTCCCCCAACTTTATTCTGAAATTTTTTGCCGTGACCACCGTGCGCAAAGTAAAAGTGCATGCCCCGTGTGGTCTTTACAGCAAAAGGCGACACAAGATTGTTCTTGTTCGCGTAGGCGACAGCCTCTTCGTTGTCGCAATCCAGCACTACAACGCCCGATATATCACCAGTAACCAGTGCCAAGTTAAATAACTTGACACGGCTACCGTTGGTCGTGGGCGCACCATTTTCAAACCAATCGTCAACTTCCTCTATGGTTGTTGGGTTTGTTTGGTAATGCTTCCATTCGTTCAATGGCCGTTTGCTTGAAACAGAGAGGGGGAAGATTGTCCACCCCATCTCCACAGCTTTCACGGCTTGGTCATAAAGAGCCTCACTCAGTGTTTCTATGTTCATTCGTGTCCTCAAAGTAATCGTCTAGGTTTATGTCTGGGTTTTGATATTTTAGGATTTCAAGTTGCCACGTTGTCATGTGGCGTGTCTTCATCATTCTGTACGGTGCCGTTCGGTGCTTCCCCAAAGCCTCCGCAACCGCTCGAACGCCTCCGCAATCATCAATCAACTGCTTTGCGTTGAACTGCATACCTCTCTCCTTTTCTTCCGTGTGTGTTAATGGCGATACATTTACACACATATATAATATCTTCAACATTTGTATCATGTGCGGTACAAAGTTTTGTACGCGATACATGTTGTATCACAAACGAAACTGCTATAGGGTGTTTTTACTGAAACTAAAACGGAGGCGAAAATATGTCCGATTGGGATATGCTTAGTAGCGGTAGCGAGAGCCGTGAAACCTCAAGAATGATTGAGGATTACGAAAATCTCGTAAGTCAAAGAGATGAACTCGATGACAAAATCAAACGTATCGAGAAGCAAATCATCGCAGATTTTCCAGAAGATTTTGGGGAACACTCACGGGTGGTTGGCAACAAGGTTCTCACAATAAACCGTCAGGAACGGTACACTTGGAACCAAGACCTTCTCCATAAAATCTATCAAGACGAGGAGATACCTGACCATGTGAAGCGTAGGCTCACAGTGGACAAGAGAGTTTTCCAGCGTCTTGACCCAGAACAACAAGCCCCACTTCTTCCTGCGCTTACACGCAATCCGGGGCCAGTATCAATCAAAGTTACAAGGAGCGACTAATGTTCAAACCAATGAACACGGCAGACGAAGAGACTGCACGCCGCAAAGTTCTTTTGTATGGACATCATGGGTGGGGTAAGACCACGCAGATGTCTCATTTCCAAAAGGAATACGGCAAAGGATTTATCATTTCTGGTGAGAGCGGCCTGTCATCAATTCGGGATGGGGGTATCGACTACCTACCGTTCCAAACTTGGGGTGGCCAATCGAACCCAGACAAGGGTGAATACAGCTTCATGGACATTTACAAATGGACACGAAGCGATGAGTTTGCGCAAGCTGGCTACAAATGGATAGGCATAGACAGCCTAACCGAGCTTTCGTACCTGTCATACAAACACGCGAAAGCTGAAGCCATAGCTGATGCAAAGGCCAAAGGCAAAAAACAAGAAGACGGTTTTGCTATTTGGGGGAACCATGCGGCACAGATGATAGGCGCATGTAAGGCGATTAGGGATATGAACCTTCATGTTATTGTCACATGCCTTGCAAAAGAAAACACCAACGAGAACGGCGAAACAGAGTATTGGCCAATGGTGGATGGCAAGGCAACGATGCAACAGCTTCCCGGAATATTCGATTGTGTTTTCTGCGGTGTTCGCGTGACACACGAAGAAGAAGGTAAGCAAAAGGTTCTTCGCTACATCATCACTGATGAGGTGAAGGGCTGGCATGGTAAGGTTCGAGACGAAAAACGCCGTCTCAAGCCAGTAGAAAAAACTGGTAATGTTGTCGATTTGCTGAAGCGTCTCGACATGTCAGATGATGAATACAAAATGTTAGGAGCATAAGAATATGAGTTCATTCAAAGACCTTGACCTGTCCTCTGTTGAGTTCTCAACACAGGCACAGGTACTAAAACCCGGACGACACGAAGTGTCCGTCACTTGGGCAGAGTGGTATGAGACGAAATCGGGTGGCCGTGCAGTCAAGTACACGCTTGGCAATGATGATGGTGTTATCAGTGGCATGATAAACATTATCAACGCCAATCCAAAAGCTGAAAGCATTGGGCGCGAAACCCTTAAAAAGTTACTGACCTTCGGTAATCATCCCAACCCTGATAAACCCGGAGATATTGCTACGCTTCGTGGGCTGAAGGTCGGTGTGTCTGTGGGCTTGGATAAGTACACAGATAGTGATGGCGTGGAACGTGATGGTTCCAAAGTTACTGGCTTCTTCAAGCTGGGAACTACACCCGTTGGCAACGCTTCCTCCGGCGATGCCACGGGTGCGCCTTCCGACTTGGATGATGACATACCATTTTAACCGAGACGAGGGCGGGGTATCTCCCTTCCTCGCCCTCACCAACCCACACGGAGTAATACATTGGGTATAGATTTTGTTTACCGTCTCGATGAGGCACAGCGGAACCAGAAGAAAAAAGAAAAAACACGTTCCTACATTGGTGCTTCCGGCATAGGCAACGAGTGCGAGGCGGCTATACATTTTGCTCTTCGTGGATATACAGACACCCCACCAGACCCAAGGCTCGCAAGAGTTTTCCGAGACGGCCACCGTATCGAAGACGATGTTGTTCGAGACTTGAAGTTCGCTGGCATCAATGTCATGGAAAAAGACCCCATGACAAAGAAGCAATGGGAGTACACAGGATTTGATGGCCATGCAATAGGTCACGCGGACGGGCTTTACGAAGCGCCAGACGGTGAAATATGGCTGGTTGAAATAAAATCTATGAACGACAACAAGTTCAAGAGCTTTGCGAAAGACGGAGTAAAGGTATCGCACCGCAATTACTACGCACAGGTGCAGTTCATGATGGGGTTAGCGAAAATACAGAAGTGTTTCTTCGTGTCTTACAACAAGAACACGAGCGAATACGCTGAAGAAGAAATAGAATTTGATGATTTTTATTACGCTTTCCTGTCACAAAGAGTAGAGAACATTCTGGCTGGCAGTTGTAAAAGAATTTCAAAAGACGAAACAGATTGGCGGTGCCGTGGGTGCTTCAAACGTGAGGTGTGCTGGGAAAACAAGCCAGTACCCAAGACGAAGCGCACATGTGCAAACGCTTTGCCAGATAAGAATGGAGACTTTACATGCAAGAAGGGCTGTCAAGAGGCGTGCCTCCACTGGAAACGGTGGAAGCCACTCGAAAAGGATTAATATATTTAGCTTCGCCGTACACGTTAAATGGTACGGCCAGCGAAACACAAAGAGAAGAACGGGTAGAGCAAGTGACAAGGTGCGCCCACATGATGATGTCGATGGGGATGAATGTATTTAGCCCAGTAACACACTCATATTATGTTGAGCAATCAAGGTGGCCACTAGCTTTTTCAACAACAGAATGGTTGCAGATAGACTTTGAATACTTGGGTTCTGCTGTGGGTATGGCGGTTTTAATGCTAGACGGATGGCAGAAGAGTATCGGTGTTACAAGGGAAATAGAGTATGCCCGTAAGCACCACATACCCGTCATGTTTATTCAACCTGACAAATTTATACTTGAAGGTGAAGAGGATGAGTGAGATTGCCCTCGAACTAAAGGCGCAGATTGTGGCGGTAAAGGAGCGCATCGAAGAGCTTCGATGGGAATACGACCGTGGCTTCCACAACGAAAAGCGTGAGGATTGGGAGATTGAAATCAAGAAAGCGAAAGATAAACTTCGCAAGGTTAGGGCAGAGTTACTTGAAATAGAAAAAGGTAAATTGTCATGATGGTTGTAGGGTTCACTGGATTTATCGGTAGCGGAAAAACAATGGCGGCAGACTGGCTTTGCTCGACAGCAGATTTCAAAAAGCTGAAAATGGCAGACCCCCTCAAGACGATGTTAAGGTCTGTTGGCCTTGACTACAATCACATTGAGGGTTCACTCAAGGAAAAACCAAACTCGCTTTTGTGCGGAAAAACGCCACGGTTTGCAATGCAAACCTTGGGGACAGAGTGGGGACGACAGACTATTGGTGAGGATGTATGGGTAAACATGTGGGCGCATCAAGCCCAAGAACTCCTCAACTTAAACATAGGTGTCGTAACCGATGACGTTCGGTACGAGAATGAAGCTCGCATTATTCGTGAAATGGACGGTTACGTTATTCGTATTGTGCGCCCTGATATACAGCAATCAGGGCATATATCAGAAGAGCAAGACTTCAAAGTGGATTTCACCGTACAAAATAACGGTTCCCCGGAGGAACTGACGGCCAAGTTATATCAAATTCTTTGCTGACAAGACGAAATATATAAGACCAGCTACCATTGCAACGCAGAGCACTATGCCTGTAGCAACCATTATGTGTTCTAGGTTTTCCTCCGCCTGTTTTCTTGCCGCCCTCTCGTCTTCTTTTCTCTGACGAGCAACATCAGCCCTCATCTTTATCAGTTCTTGCCAGCCGTTGATGCCCCTAGTTGCCAAGACAATCTCTCGCAACTGCTTTTCCATATCCTCGGCCTGTTTTTTAGCAATGAATGTTTCCATCGCCTCTTCCTCAACCGACATTAGTTTATTTTTTACAGAGTTTTTTGCTTTGTGGTGGTCGTTTTTAACTGCCTCGATGGCACCCCACGCTTTCGCCACATCTTTGAAAAGAGACTGAGCGTCCTTTCCTATTTTTATACCCGCCTTTACCGCGCTAAAAGCGGCGACTGCGGTAGCCAGCGGTTCCATAATGTCCTCCTATTTCTTTTTCCAGCTAATCCTTTTTGGCCCTTTCTTCTTCCGTGCCGCGCTGTTGCACTGAGCTTTCGTGGGTCTGCAAGCAGGGTAGCCCTTGCGCTTTTCGCCCTTCTTGCGACCGCACGGCTTCCCTGTCTTACAATCTATCCAACCCTTCCCACGGTTTCTGCTAAACCACTTACGAAGGCTATCACTTCCCTTTCTTGCCATTCTTCGCCCTATTCCGAAGCACATACCTATTGATATGTATCGTTCGGTTCTTTGATAATCTGTTGCCAGAAGCCCAAGCCCTAGTCGCTTCTTCGTAGAGCTTGGCTACTTCTTCGTTTTTCTTGGCGGTCACTTCTTTTTACCGCCTTTGCCTTTTTTCTTTCCGTACATTTACTTCTTCCTTTTCTTTTTGTTGCCCCAATTTTTTGCGCCGACCTTTCGGCATTTGACCAAAGCCCCAGAGGCATAAGCACTAGGCCAAACTTTATAGCGAGCCTTTACCTTATGGTAGCAAGCGTCCTTCTTAGACCCTTTTGACCGCGATGATTTTGATTTTTTTGTTCGACTTGCCATTGTCATTCCTCATTGCTACGCATGGGCAAGACGAAGCCATCATGTTTCCGTACTTACCACCTTTTCCATAATCTGTTGGCCGAGCGTTCTTCGGCATTACATTCCCTGTTCCCTTGTGCATTATTTGCCACCTCCTTTATACCTGTCGCCAAACCACCAAGAGATGCTCATGCCTGTCAAAAATATGACTTGGCTTGCAATTTCGTCTTGGCCGTTTTCCGACAGATTAAAAAACAATATCGCTGTTAGTATAATAAGCATAATTGTCAGGATTGGTCGTACCAGCCTGAGCAAAGTAATGACCCACCTGTATGGCTGACCGAAGGATGCGTCATGTTCATACGATGCTGAACGCATTTCCGAGAAGGCTTTCGTCTCTGCGATAACTGCCTCGCTTTCAAGCTCTTGCGCCCGTGCGCTAATCTGCATTTCTTGTAGCGCAAGTTCGTGCTTGTTGTTTTCCTTCAGTATTTCCATCTCTTGCTTCTTCTCGAAGTAGCCAGCGGCCTTCCCGATTACAGTCCCAAGGATGCCAGTTGCGCCTCCAAACAGCGCAGTCATTAGGGTTTCCATTACATGCTCTCCAGTATTATTGCTTTAGCTTTTTCCATCATCAGTATTACTTGGGCCGGGTCGCTTTCGCTTGATGTTCCGTAAAAATGCCCGTCCTTGAAACCCAAGACGATAACACTTTCGAGTTCATTGCTGTCAGCTTCCAGAAGAACCTCAGATGGCGCTACATCAAGATGCACCTCTATCTTTAGTTCGTCTTGCTGTTTCATTGGGAACTCGATTATGTTGTCTACCATCTTGCTTTCCTTAATCTTGCGTCCATGTGGACAAATGTTTTGTAATTACCGCCTATACCCATAAAGCCAACCTCTTCTGCGGCCTTGATTATGTCTTCTTTTGGAGCGACAAGTGGCACATCAAAGGCGTATGCTGGCTTGTCAAACGTAGCCCTGTGCTGTGACTTGGGTGCTCCACCTACACGAGCATTGTGAATAGGGCATCTTGTGCATGAGTTTGGTGTGAACGGTTTGCCTATCAACTTGCGGAACTCTGAAAGCATACCCAAAGCTCTCTCATCTACATTGAACAACGGCTTGTCTTGCCTAGACCAAGCACAGGAGCCATCACAGCCCCTGCATCTCAGTTCGTTGTATGTAAAGAACTCTGTTGCGTACTTGCTCATATCTCTTTCCTAAATTTGGCCAATGGGTCTTTTGGCTTCGGCCCATTCTTGTTTGTGCTTCTTGGGTCGCCCATCAAGTCTGCCGCGCCTTCTCTAAAGCTACGCATACCACCAAGCACTGGCACTCTTCCGGCTATTGTTCGAGCCGCTTGACGTTGTTTCCCAGCACTTTCCCCGTCTCCGAGAAGTCCTTGCTCAATGCCAGCACCGACATTTATAACATCCATAAAGTTGCCTACGCCGGGGCCGAGTATTCCACTGGCTATTCTAGTGGCTCCGTATGCACCGTTATCTAGTTGCTCTGCGGAGTTGTACATAAGCTCTGCTAGGAAGCCGAGGCCACCTACAGCAACAATACCTTCAAGCCACCAGCCTATCAGTTCGTCTGGGCGGCCAGCATAATCCTTGGGGTCTACGCCCATAGCCTTCGCAATGTCAGCAAAGATTGTGTCGCTAATCTTTCTGTCACGAAGCTCCCGGCTTCTGTCGTCTTTACCGCCACGAGACTGCGCCAAGTCTTTTAGTGCAAGCGAGCCGCCACCAAAAGCAGAGCCAGCCGTCACCAGAGCCAGCAATGGCCCAAAGTTACCTTTGTAGGTGCCGTCTGGGTTCTTTCCAAACGCCTCGCTCATCACTCCGCCTTCGCCGAATACCATGCGTTGCATCATTACTGGGAAGGACTTCAACTGGAACACAATCTTCCCAACTGGTGTTTGCGCCCAAAGTGGTATGTCGTTCGGGTCTGGTGTAAAGATTGTCTCTGACGTAAACCGCATGATTGCATAGCGTATCTTGTCGTCTCGCACATGCTGTGTAACATCCATGAGTTGCGGCCCTTGCGGGTCGCCGTAATCTTCCAGACCGTATCTGGCCAAGAACCTGACTGCCGTCTTGTATCTTGTCCCAAACTTGCCCTGCTGGGCCAGTCGTCTTGCTGTGTCAGCTTCTGCCTTCATCGCATTAAATCCAACGATTGCAGAGGCTTCTCTCATGAAGTTAGTCCAAGGTGTTAGCAATGTTGCATTGAAAAATGCGTTTGTGAACCGCTGTGAACCTTCTCCAGCCATGTGTGTCATGCGGTCATGGATTAGGTTTTCAATGCCTACGCCAATATCTCGTGCCGCCTGTCTGTATGACGGGTCTTTTTGCATGATTTGTCTCATGCCCTTTGCCCAAGCCGTAAAGTTGCCGCTACGAATTAGTGGTAGAACAGCGTCTGGTGCAGATGTAAGGGTTGTCCACCCCAACAGTGTCACCGCGTTGAAGCCCCTGACCTTGCGGCTGACATTATCTACAAGCTCAGTGCCGTCTCCGCCGTCAATAGGACGCTTGTTGATGGCGTTGAACATCTTGTCCATTTGTTTAAGCAACCTTGCATGCGCTGGCATTGGGAAGTCTGCCATAGCGTTGACTATGCCCTCTACTCTTTTGCGCCAGTTGTTTCTCATGGCGACATCCATGCTTGTAAGCTCGCCGTGATTGAACAAATAGTCTATGGCGGCAGATTTTTGCGCGGCCTTTTGTGCGCTCGTCCCGCCTACCATTTGCTGTACCTGTGAAAGGATTGACCTGATTTCGTCATCAGTCTTACGCAAAGGAGGAATAACAACATCTTCGACTTCAGCCTCAACCTCCATGTCTCTTCGCACGCTTTTGACAATCTTGCTTGTTTGCAGAACTCTTATGGCCGCATCTAAACCACCCTCTGCAACAGCACGGTAGCTCATGAAGCCGTGGCCCTGAACGCCAAACTCTCTTGCCAAGATGAGCTTCCGAGTAGTTTTGTCGAAGTACCGAGTGACGAGACCCTCAAGGTCATTCACCAAAAACTCCTCAAATTCTGGAATTTCTTCTGGGTCAAGGTTAATCATACGCTGATAGAACGGGTCAGACTGCATCTTCTTGTTGAGGATTGGGTCTGTATCAATGCGCCCGTCTGTATCAAGCATGCGCTCCATCATAGCTTTCGCCGCAAGCTCCGCCTCTGCGCGGTCTGCGCTCATGCCAGCCTGTCGCCTGTCTCTGATGAACCTGTCTGTCATAAGATTTAGGAACCTACGAGGGTTATCCCTAATCATGCCTGTGTCCCAAGCCTGTGGCAGATAGTATTTTTTACCAAGCCTTAAAACATCGCCCACATTATATCCAGCGGCTCTTAGGTCTACTAATTCCTGAGCAAAGACATCCGCTAGTTGCTGTGCGATTGCACGCTCGCCAGTTGAGAGTGAAGACAAATCGTCTTGACGCAATGCACGCATGATACGGTCATGTGAAGCTGGCTGGCTTGTCTTTCTTGCTGACTTCATCAGCGGAGCCGCCAGTCCTTTTGACTTTTCAAAGAACCGTCTTGCAGAGTTTCCATAGTCAGGCACACTGCGCAGTGCAGTCAGTGCTGGCTGAAGTCTTTTGGCTAAGTCAGCATTATGTTTTTGGAAAAGCCCAACACCGTTTGAAGGCTTTAGTATGTTGCCAATCCAAGCCGCCCCATTTTTTCTGAAAAAGGCTGAATTTTCACCAAGTAAATTACCTTTGTACGCATTGCTTACACCCTCAATATCGCTTGGCGTAAGGTCTTCGCCTCTGGTAGTCTTGTTTATAAACTCTCTTACAGCCTTTGGCGCACCCATTCTTTCAGCCGCGTTCAAAATTGACGCACGCATTTGTGGTATATCAACGTCTGGGTTGTCAATGATGGCCTCTCCAAGCTCTCCCAAGAACCCGTTGTCGCCAAGACGAAGCTGGTATATCTCCGGGCTTTCGTAGTCGAATGTCTGGGCATCAACATGTTTTACCTGTGTTGGCTCAAACAAAACCATAGCTTCAATCATGTCTTGACTGTTAGGGTTGACCTCTGTGATGCGCATGCTGTCGTACCCAAGGTCTTTTATGAACCCGTTTATCTCTGCCTTTGCGTCATTTTCGCTAATGCCTTGTTCACGCACGCCTTCAATCAGTGCTTCGTACAAGTCCTCACCACTAAAATCTCTGGTGCCTATACGTTGCATGACCTTCATGGCACCATCAGTAGGTATAACACCCCTCTTGGCCATTTCATCTATAAGCCAGTTTATGCTGTTTGTTCCTTCGCCAAATCTGTAGAAGGTGTTTGCGTCCATGTTGAAAGTCTCGTCTGCCCTAACCAGAAGAGGTAGAACTGCTGGCTTTCTTGTGGCACCCGTTGCTCTTTCCAGAGCTTCCCAAAGCGCATCTTCTTCAGCGACCTTTTCTGTAAGCCTACGCTGGTACTGTGATAGCTGGTAGTCAAAGCCGTCTGTACTGTAGTCTTCAAGCTCGCCACTGGTAATACGCTTTGCTCTGTCGAGTGTCTGCTGGCTGTATTGCGTGCCGTCCATTTCGCGTTGGATGGTGTTTATTTCTTCACGCACGTTTATCAACATGCCCGATATTTCTGCACCTTCCGCACGTTTGGCTGGGTCATCTGTTGCCTCGTTAATCATTCTTTCAAATGATGCCCTGTGTCCTATGACCGAGTAGTCTTCGGCAACGCCCTGTTTCTTTGTGACGTAGATGCCGGGGCCATAAAGAGATTGGTTGCCTGAAGGCTCCAAGACGACATCCGGGTTCTCTGCTCTGCTAAACGCCTTGCCGTTTGGCGTACCGTGATAGTAAACAAAGTCCATAAGGTCTTCGCCTTCTCGTGCGCCAACAAATTCTCTAGCCGCAATCCTTTGCCCGTCAGACATGTTTGCAACAGTTTCCTGTGCGTATCTCGGAGCAAGGCTCGCTGGCATAGCGTAGCTGTCCGTAGCCGCCACTGCCTGAGAAGTTGGCTTCTGCACACGCTTTCTTACACGGAACATGTCGCCATAACCTGTTAGGTTCCTAAACTCTTGGCGCATCGTCTTGTTTCTAACCATGCCGTTTAGGACGTAGGCAATCATTTCTTTAAGCTCATTGATGATGCGCATCATGCCGTTTTGTAGATTGGCCTCACCAAATGCGTCCTTTGCGGACACACGGCCAGCCATCCACTTAGCAAACTCATCAACAAAATACTCTTCTGCCGCCGCTTCAGGCCCGTAGTTTTTGACAAATGTGGCCGCTGTTTCGTCTCCAGCATCCAACTTGTCATCGAGGAACTTTCGTATCTGACGCATCTTCGGCTCATCAAACTTCGTGCGCACAAGCATGTGACCAACCTCGTGTAAGGCTGTTCTTATCTGTGTGCTGGTGTTTACGTTTTGCGCACCAGATGCCACGATACGGAGAGGAGCACCGGGCTTCGATACATTTGTACCTAGCTTTCTGAAGTGCTTTCTCAATGCGTTCATCAACGCAGTGTTCTTGTTGGCACCTTCCATGCCCAGATACATTCCGTAACTCTCATCCATTATAGCCCTTGCAGTCTTAGCACCCTTTGGTGCTTCACTAGCTACATTTCCTATGATGTTTTGTAGCTCGGCAAAGGTTAGGAACTCGGTCTGATTGACCAAATCCTTTTCTGTCTTGCCCATAAGATTGAGAACACGGTACAAAATTGTTCTGCCTGTGTACTCAACTCTCTTGTCTCTGTGTGTTATAAGGCCAAGAGCGTTCTTAACGGCCTGTGGCGCACTTGATGGGATACCATTTTCTGTTTGCGAACCCACATTCTGGTGCATTTCTGTATCAACAGCTTTGTGAACAGAGCGCAGTAGACTTGGCATCTCTACAGTTCCATGAACAGCACCAATAAAGCTCTGGTATTCATGTGCTTTCTTTAGGTTCCCTTCATCCATAGCCCTTTGCATGCCGACAATCGCCTCATGTAAGGACATTGTTTCTTTCTTGAACCTGTCGGAGAACTCTGTCTGAAACTCCATTGACAACTTTTCCAGAGGAGTTAGCTCTGGTATTGCCGCCATTCTGTTTGCAATCTCTTGGGCAATCTCACGTTTTTCTGGGCTGGACGCTTTCGTCTTCTTGTACCTTTTCATGAGGCCCATGACGCTTTCGCCCTTCAGGCTAGGTGTCTCTGCCCCACTCTCTGGTGCTGACATCTTGCTAGGCATGCCAGATATTGCGGCCTCCATTTTGGCCAATGTATCTTGCACACTTTGTTCTGCATTTTCAGCAACAGCTTGCTTGCGCTTCTGCGCACGCTTCCTGAATTTGTTTCCTCTTGCACTGTCTTGTGTCGCTACCTCTTTCCCTTCAGGGGTAATCTTTACACCAGCACCTGTGTCTGTCTTGCCAACGCTTCTTGCGATACGCCTACGAAGCTCTACTTGTGCTTCATTGATAGAGCCAAGAACGTCATTAGCGAGCAGTACCAAGCCTTCACTTGCATCTTCTGCAACAGCGGCGGTAGCCTCCATGACTGTTGAGGTCATTGACGCTTTGTTCAGTTCACCGAAGTCGTCAGCCTTTTGTGCGGCTATCAGCTTGTCTATTTCGTTGAGCCTATCCTCTTCGCTAAGTACCTTTTTAGGGTTCTCTGCGAGGTGCCTTTGTATGGCGTACATTCTTTGTACAAGGTTTTGTCTCACGAAATGAGAGTTTACAAAGTCATGCTTCTTGGTTCCGTCTGCCGCCTCGCCAATCTGCCTTGCATCAAAGAGACGAACACGGGTAATCTTCTTCCCGGTATTCCTGTTGGTAATCGTCTTGTTACCCGGCTTGCCGGAGTATGCGTAGACTTCCCGGACAAACCCACGGAGGGCATCTTCGATAGCGTCCTCGTTGCCAGTGTCTATTGCACGCTCTATCTCAAGACGAATATCCTCGAACACTGCAAGTTTCTGTGCCGGATACCCAACCCTTGGCCCAGCCTCGCTGTATTTTTTGGCGACTTGCATGAACTTGTTCACACTGCTGTCGTCTTCTGGAAGTATTCTTTCAAAGATAGGCATCAAGTCTGCGTCAATAGCATCCGCGTCTTCAATGAAGAAGGCACGCATAATCTTTTGAACCTTTTCAGCAACCCTTGTCCATAGCTTCATCAGCGCAGTTGTTTCGCCCGCTCTCTTTTGCGAGATTGCAAACTGTGTAAACTGCTGTGCAAAGAACTCTTGCGGAGAACGCAATTCGTTGCCGCCAATCTCAGGCAACCTCTTCTTTATCATCCCCATATCAACGCCATCTGCGGTGATGTACTTGCCCATAGCATCCCAGAACGTAGTCCGCTCTGCTGGGGTCAACACGTTGAAGTATGCCCAGTGGCCAATCTCATGGATTGTTTTTGCAAATCCGGGAATAACATCTGGTGAAAGGTCTTCTGCCACAGATATAGAGTTAAGCTCTGCGGTGTTTGCGTAATTAGCTGGTCTGTGCGAGTAGCCGTTAGGGTCTTGTATGAACCTTGGCATGCGGCTGTCGCCCTCTGACAGGTTGCGAAGGACAGATATGACAGCGTTTATTTCGCCAACTGGCCGTTCGCCCATGACAGCGGTTAGCTGACGCATTGATGCGTGCCGTGATGCGTTTGGCAACTTAATGCCATGAGGAGCGTACTGGTCGAGTACGCCGTTCAGTGTACGCAAGTGCATTACAAAACGCTGGTAATCTTGCTTGCTTGCAAACTGTGGTGAGTTCCAAGGCAACCGCTCAAGATTTACTATTTCATCATGTAGGTCATAGACGGTCTGGAACCTACCTTGTAAATCTGCTGGCAAATCCTCTTGGTCTAGGTTCATTGTCCTCGTCTTGTTCAGGGAAACTGGCTGTTTCGCTGGGTCTTCGAGGTCTGGGTCTTGTTCGAGTAGCTCGTTCT
>CEVG01042790.1_pt1 | contig 13921 bp, 9 predicted proteins | sample 356511 | NCBI WGS metagenome assembly CEVG01 (sample SAMEA2623426, study PRJEB7988) | marine metagenome | biome: marine biome (ENVO:00000447); feature: surface water layer (ENVO:00002042); material: "saline water (ENVO:00002010), including plankton (ENVO:xxxxxxxx)" | depth 5 m | reverse complement strand
GACAAGCACAGTCAGGACAGTGGAGATATCCAAACATGTCAATAAAAGGGTCTATTGCTAGAAATATAACAAGTTGGTATCCAAGTACTGCAAGTTGTTGGAACTCTAGTAAGGTATGTGCTTGTTATGAAGCAGTAGGTTGTGTGCCTTTTGTACCACCAGGACAAGGTGCTACACAAGCAATGGGTTGTCCAGATGTTAGAGACGTTGGTTCAAGAGGTGGATTAGGATATGTTAGAATTTTATGGAAGGCAAGTAGCTAATACATGATAACAATTAGGAATAATAGATATGGCAACACTTAGATCATTATTATCGTCAAAGAGCGTAATAACTGAAGGGGCGAAAGAAACAAATTTAGAATATGGTAGAGTATGGGGATTTACACCTAACAACTACTCAGAATATCCACATTGTGCTAAATGGTACGGATGTCAAGTAACCTGTGATAGAACAACTCCAGTTGAACTTGAAATTGAGTTATGGGGTGCTGGCGGTAGAGGTAATGCTTGTTCCTGTTGTTGCGGTGGCGGCGTAGGAGGAAATCCAGGCGCATATATTCGATTTACAACTCCAATGGCAGCAAACGGATGGATATTCATCTATGGTGGTCGTCAATGTAACTCAGGAAACAACTGTATGTGTGGCGGACAAAGTGGTGCCGCATGTATATACATATGTCCAGGAAGTACATGTGCAAACGACGGCACCGGCGCCATCACATGCCAATATGGTTGTATGTGTGTTTGTGCCCAACCAGGGTATGGAGGACGTACAATTTGTATAAATGATGGATCAATGATGTGTTGTTTAGGTTCAAACGGTGCATGTATTACACCAAACGTTGACTATGAAGGAAATGCAGTAGGCGATGGATGCGGTATGGTATGTAATCTAGGATCAGGAAACAATTGGCCGACAGCAGATGGACTAGCAAAATCTTACCTTGGGGGAGATACAGCTTTTGCAACTAATGTAACATGTTGTTGGGGCCAAGCTGATAGGGTGGCTTGTATGTATTACGGTCACTGTAACCCATGTTGTTGGAATTGCCACAGACAAATTATCCACTCACCACCGATGTTATATTCTACATGTGGAGCAGAAATGCAAATCAACCACGGATGGCAAGATATGTATACATACGCAGGATCAGCCTTTGGTAACATGGACCATGCTACACAAGGATTGGATAGAGGACCAACCTGGGGCGGAAGACCTACAAGTTGTTGGAGTGGTAACAAAATGTGTGAATGTTATGAATGGACTGGATGTTCTCCATGGTGGAGACCAGCTATGCCAGCACCAGCTACATTTCCATGTAATGGCGTGAGAACGCATGGATGGTCCGGCGGAGGCTCTATAGTTAGAATTAAATATAAGGGTACACCTCCAGCCCACGATTAGGAGTAGTAACTTACTATAGTATGATAAATAACAATACGAAAGGTACTTAATTAAGGAAACAGATATGATTACAAAAACTTTTACATACACGTATCCAAATGAACCATGGAACCCATCTGTGTCCGAGGGAAAAACAGTAGATGTTACATGGACTGGACTACGTTACCATATAATTAGCGTAGTTGAAGCTACAGGAGAAGTATTTTCCATTGAAGGTTCACATGACGTTAAAAAAGAACTAGAGGACGATTTGCCAAATCATGTACATGAAGGTCATAAATTTTACTTGGTAGATGCAAATGATCACCCTGAAGCAATAGCATTGATGCAGGGCGATGACACTATACCAGCCAAAGATGAAACAGGAGGTATACCTGATTACAAGTTTGAAACACCAGGTGATGACCCAGATTATGAATACGAATATAGAACGCAGAACTTTATGCAGTCAATTCATAATGGAGCTAGTGCAATGAAATATGATGGCACTAAATTTACAATGCCAGGTTATCAGGAACATCCTATTGACAAAGAATCTTTATTTGATGGATATGATGCAGAAGCAGCACGGATTGATGAGGCTTTAGCAGATCGCCCAGAGAACTTTACTGCGGCACAAAAAACAGAAATGCAAGCAATGTCAGCATGGTTAAAGACAGTGAGAAGTAACTATGCAAGTATTGATGCTTGGAAAATTCCACATAAACAAATTAGTTTTACCTGGGAATAAAAATAAACCATAATTAAGTACAGCCTTTGGTCTCAACCTATAAGTAGTAGTATAATGTTTACTACAAACCTAAAAAGGAATTATAGATGAGATCAAAGGCTTTTTTTGTGAACGGTGGCTACGGAAGAGTAGTAAGTTCAATACCAGCTTTCGAATTATATGCTAAAGAATCAAATGACGATGATTTTATAATCGTATGTGAAGGCGGCACTGATGCATTTAAAGGTCATCCAGATCTAGATCATCGTGCTTATGACAATTGGCACAAAAATTTATTTCAAGAAAAACTCAAAGATAGAGATATTATTTCTCCTGAACCATATAGAATTTGGGAATACTACAACCAAAAAGCTAGTCTTGCTCAAGGTTATGATATTGCTATTAATAACAAAGGTTTAAGAGAATTAGACAAACCAAGAATGTTTCTTTCCAAAGAAGAAATGTTAACTGGTAGACAAATTATCAATCAAGTAAAAGATAGATTAAAAAAAGATAAAGTAATTATTATACAACCTTTTGGAAGGGCAATACAACATGTAGATGGATCGTTTGTTGATAACACTGGTAGAAGTATTGAATTCAAAGACCTTAAATCACTCATTAGAAAATTGCAAGAAAACGACTTTGCAGTAATCACAATGGCTGAAATGGGATTTGATTTTAGCAAAGATAAATTTAAAGAAGATGTAGCTATGCCTGAACAGGTTGCACTAAGGAACTGGACAGCTGCAATAAAATATGCAAATCATTTTCTTGGTTGTGATAGTGTAGGACAACATTTGGCATATATGGTAGATACACCTTCTACTGTAGTATTAGGTCCAACATTTCCTATCAATGTTTCTTATCCAAACTGTGATTACTTTAATATTGTTGATTTAGGAATGACCGATAGAGTTTATGATCCTATAAGAATAATGCCTGACGAAACTACGTCAAGGCATAACGAACACTTAATGACTATGAGTCCAGAAATAGTCGATTACGTTATAGACAGAGTACTAGGTAAACCAGAACCAAAGGAAGACGATGAGTAAAAATAATTCAAAATGGATTGCAGGAATTGCAAGAGGACATAATAGTGGAGTATGTTTATTAAAGGATGGCGAAGTTGTTTTTTCTATAGAGGAGGAAAGACTTAGTAGGAGCAAGTATGATGGTGGACCATTAGCTTCTATAGTAAAAATTTTAGATTATACAGACAAATTAGATTATCTAGTAGTAGCCCATACACAACCACTTACAGAATCAGCTGGCAGGTTAGAATTTTCAGGTGATGATGTATATACTGGTATGTGTAGAAAACTTGGTTTGATTGATAGGCATTCAAGAGGTAAGCACCCTCAAGTAATAGATGTAGCAATGGAACATCACAAGTTACATGCAGGATGTGCTTTTTATAGAAGCGGATTTACTGAAGCTGTGGCTGTAGTGATAGACGGAGCTGGTACATTTATTCCGATGGAGATAAACAGAGAATCAACATATGGTTTTGAAACTGAAACAGTTTTTAATTGTAACTATCCTGCTGATTTTGGTGTTGTCTACAAGCACTTAGGCACAAGAGGTCCTAACACAACTTCATTCTTGACAGAAAAAAATGCTGATGGTACTGAATATGAAATTGCAATTTCTGATAGAGCAGGTATTACAAAAGTATATGAAGCAGTAACACAATACTGTGGCTTTAGTGCAATTGAAGCTGGCAAAACTATGGGCTTATTTCCTTATGGAAAAGAGAATAAAAAAATTCCTGCTTTATTTGACGACCTAGGAAAAATACCGCTGTCTAATAGAAATTTGATTGTTCCTACATATCCAAATGCGGCATTAGTAAATGATGGATTATACGAAGAACTAACTCCTGACGGAGTAGACAATGGCAAAGCTGATGACTACGATAGAGTAGACTTAACATTGATGCCAAACAGGAGAGACATGGCTTATGCATGTCAAATCCAAACACAACAACAAGCAAGTGATTTGATTAGAAAAGCAGTTACACAGACAGGTAAAAAGAAGGTAGTATTAAGTGGAGGTTATGGTTTAAATTGTGTAGCAAATTATCACTATTTGAAAGATTTAGAAGACCTTGATATCGAACTTTATGTAGAACCTGTAAGTAATGATGCTGGTACAGCAATGGGTGCAGCATTGATAATGTATCATGAACTAACACAAAGCACAGAAGTTTCTGGACGTAAAGGTGACAATTTATATTTAGGACCAAAGTATGATTTTACATTGCAACAATTAAGATCCATAGCAAAAACTTATGAGGCTGACGTAACAGAAAATGCCACACATGAAGATGTTGTAAAATTAATTACTGAAAAAAATATTGTTGCAATTTTTCAAGGACAAAGCGAAAATGGACCAAGAGCATTAGGAAATAGATCTTTGTTATATGATCCGACAGACCCAAAAGGCAAAGATCATGTTAACGAAGTAAAGAGAAGAGAATACTTTAGACCTTTTGCAGGAACAATCTTAGAAGAAGATGTACACGAATGGTTTGACTTACGAGGCATGAAGAATTCACCAACTATGATGTATGCTGTAAACTGCAAGCCAGGAGTAGAAGAAAAAATTCCTGCAATTATACATGTAGATGGTACGTGTAGAATACAAACTGTAAGCGAAGAACAAAATAAACACTATTATGATTTAATTAAAGAATTTAAAAAACAAACAGGCTGTTCAATTATATTTAATACCAGTTTTAACCTAGGTGGAGAACCATTAGTAGAAACACTAGATGATGCACTTAGAACACTCAAAGAAAGCAAAATAGAATACTTATATCTACCAGAATACAAGCATTTATTTAAAATAGAAAACGAATAAATATTGTATAATGTTTAAATTAGATAAATTTTTTAGCAAAGGATTAAAAGATAGTGTGCTTCTAACAGGCACAATATCTCATAATGGCCCCTGGAAGCAAGCGTATACAGATACTCTTATAGATAGATTTCATGTAGCTGACTTTTCAAGTGCTGAGTATACAATATCAGCAGATTTTGATAAAGATAACAAAGAAATAATAAAAGTATTGGTAACTGCAAGTTTAGATGAAGCTAGTGTGATTGTATATGCAAGAAATAATTTAGGCACCAATTTAATAGACATATCAGCTACTGTAAATCAAAGTTACGTAGATATAATAGTAAATCCAACCACAGGAAAAGAGGGTGCTAAAATAATTTATACTGCCCAGTATTATCAGAATCAAAATCCTCAAGTTATCTAACATTTAGATTATGGATAAATATGTTAAAGCCAAAAGGATTATTGAAATATGCCAACAGTTACAAATAAAGCGTTAGAATCAGCATACGGATTTAAAAGTACTGGATTTACTGTTGATGCACAAGGTAACATAACTGCTAGATCGCTTGTTGAAACACAGGGATCAGAAACTTTTGATTTAGCTACTCCAGCAAATTTTACAATTACAGAAAATGGTTCAAACACAGCTTATATTTGGACTCCTGGCGGAGAAAGTGCAAATATTACAATGTATAGAGGCGAATCATATATAATTGATTTATCTTCACTAACTAACGCATTTTATTTTTATAACGGTACAGATCAATATCACACAGGACTTACACATTCAGACGGTGGAATAGGGGCAACAGCATTAGGAAAAACTTCAGGCAGATTAGTGTTTGCAGTTTCTTCTACAGCGCCAGATAATATTACATACAGAAATTTAGCAGGCACTATTTCAGGAAACATTAGTGTAGAGGATCCTATAGGATCATTTACTACTGTGACTGTAAAAAGCACAAATGATAGTAATGCAACTAACAATGGCGCATTGATAGTAGCAGGAGGTTTAGGTGTAGGATTGCAGTCAAACTTTGGTGGCACTCTAAATGCATTAGGTGGTGTTACAGGAGACTTAACTGGATCTGTATATGCAAATAATGCTACATTATTAGTAGATAGTGCAAGCGGAAATATTGTAGGACCAATAAATAATAGTACAATTAACAACACAACAATAGGAGCGACTACACCGTCAACAGCGGCTTTTACATCAGCAACAGTAGCCAATACACCAACTACAGCTACATCAGCAACAAATAAAAAATATGTAGATGAAACAGTATCAGCTTTGGCTATAGCACTTGGAACATAACAGATGGCAAAGACACAAATAAAAGATTACGTATTTAAACCAGGTATAAGTAGACTTGCTAACCTGTACCCTAATGGTTATAGTTTGTTAAACAGCAACAAAGCATATCTTCAAGCAGAAGCTACGGCATACATAACAGCCCAAGTAAATGCTGGAGCAACTGGGTTTTCAGGCTATACTTTTGATATTACAAAAACACAAAAAGATGTAGGACTCATTATAGATGCATACCTACATGATTTAAGATATGGTGGCAATCAAGAAACAAGCAAAAATGCAAGATTCTTTTGGGAAGGAGCCACTGCACAAATCTCAGGTACAAGACAAGCTGAAATAAATTATCATACAGAAATAAGAAACATAATTAACAATTTTATTTTAACAAATACTGCTCATACAAGTTTAAGTGCATCTAGTCAAGTGATTGATAACAGTAAAACAACTGAGTCAGGAGTCACTGCTCGAATAACAGAATTATCTAACATAATTATAAATGTAATTACTACAGGCTTATCTGCTTTACCTACGCATGTTCCTACAGGTGCAGGTACAATTAAATTTCAAGGCAGATGCGAGCTAGAAGATTTACTATTAATTACAAATTCAACTACAAATGAAGTAATATTTAATTTTTCAAACAACGAACTTGGCGGTACAATTTCACAAGACCAATATTCAACAGATACAGATTTTCCAAAATTTTTACAAATTACAGATGCTGTTACGACATTAACGCTTAACAAAGACACGTCAGCACATACTGCAAATGATGATTTGCAAATATTCAAAGAAGCTCCAGAACTTGCTGTTCGCCCTTATGATTTTGGTGTTGATGCTATTGAACGTATGCGTCATGCATCACCATTGGCTATGCTTGATGCTGACTTTGAATATGGACTACAACCTACTAAATGGTCAGCTATAGGAACACTTAGAGGGTATCCTAGTATATATGAAGTTCCTGGAACAACAACAGATGTACAATCAGTTGTAACAGATGCTAGTGCAGGTACTTCAGGTGTAGGTCAAAGTTTAATTACAGTTACAACAGTTTCGCCGCACGGTTTTATTGAAGGCGATCCTATTACTATCAAAGCATTAGAAAACTCCGTTGCAGGAGCGGCAAGAGCTGAAGGCTCTTTTATAATATACACAGTACCAAGCACAACTAGTTTTACATACTTTGCTAAAGCAAAAGTAGGAAGTACTAACGGAGAAGTTCTTTATACAAATTATACACAATTAAGGAAAGCAGGATTTTACACAGGTGCAGCTATTGGTAGTCCACAAGCCGCAGTGGCTATTCAAGGATTTACAGTGGTATCACAGGGTGCATCCGGAACATTAACAGCAGAAGTAATAGTTCCACAAGGTGAAACACGTATACCATATGACGGAACATCACCAACTATTGGTGCTCCTTTAGTAAATGCATCCATACCAACAGGTTCACAGACTACAGCAGTTATAGATAATTCAGCAGGCGGAGGTTCGTTTTTAACTCCCGACATTGCTACAGATACACTAATAGGTGCACAATCTATTACACTACTAGATGCAACTGGTGTAGTACCAAATTTGGCTTTTGATAGAGGAGACGGTGTTGCAACGTATGTTGAAACAGTAGATCAAGGCACAAATGTAATTACTTTATCAAGTGCATTAACAGCCCCTTTGACAGCCAACACAGCTACGTACAGTGGAGTACAAGCAAATAATTATACTCCATCAGGAGCAAACTTACAGGTAGAAATAAGTTCTAACGGAACTGCATACAGCGTAGGTAACATAACTAATCCAGGACAAAATTATGAAGTAGCTGATGTCGTAAAAATCGTAGGTAATAATCTTAGTGGTACAAGTCCTAACAACGATTTAATATTAAAAGTAGAAAGTGTTGATGCTGTAGGAGGAGTTACATCTTTATCTATAGTGTCAGGCACACCTTTTGATGGTACTGCAACCTATACCGGTTTAACACCAACAACTAATGGTGGTCAAGGTGGTGGCGCAAACTTTACTGTTGATTTTACTAATAACACGTTCCAAGCAGTAACAATTACTGCACCTGGTGCTGATTATATAGTGAATGACAGAATAATTATTCCAGGTTCAACATTTGGAACAAATGGAATTGATGGTACACATGACCTTGTTATAACGGTTTCTAGTGTGAATGGTACTGGTGGAATTACAGGTACTACTCAAACAGGTACAGCACCTGATGCAGTTAATGATTTTGCCATCACAGACGACAGCACTGAAATGATTATGTCCGCACCAGGATCACATCTGCTTGTTGGTAACTTTTCAGCTGGAGATGCATCACGAACAGCAGGCACGTATCTCAATGTGTCAGGTACATCTAGTGGATCGGGTGTTGTAGGAACTTTTGATATTACTATCAATGCTTCAGGTGCTGTATCAAATTTGGATATAAAGACAATAGGGTCTGGCCATTCACAAGGCGATACAATCACAATTCAAGACAGTGATTTAGGCGGTGGTGGCGCTGCTAATTTAACCTTTGTGGTACAAACAGTAGGAGCAGGTACAGGACAAAATGCAAGTTTCACAGTAAGAACAAATGGCACAACATACGGTTTGGTAAATTTAGTTGGCGGCGATAGTTTTATGAGTGGGGAAACAATTACAGTACCAGGAAACATTTTAGGGGGTTCAACTCCTGCTAACGATTGTGTAGTAAAAATCACAGGTATAGATTTAGGTAGCGGTGCTATAACAGGATTTTCACCATCTGGAACAGCAGTAAATGGCGCACAGTATACTAATCAAGCAGGAACCAAATTAATAGGATCAGGCTTTATTGCAGACATTAGCACATCTGGAGGAGTTTATAGTATTGACTTTGATAGTCCAGGTGATGGCGGTTCTAATTACGGTTTGAATCAAACATTTACTATTCTGGGCACAGACTTAGCAGGTTTATCACCTGCTAATGATTTAACAATTACAATTACTGGTGTTGTATCAGATGATTCAACTGCAAGAGGTGAAGTGACTTCTGTGAGTATATCAGGAACTGCATCACAGGGAGCATTTGGTGCTACTTCTGTAAATTCTAGTAATAGATCACCAAGCGGCACTAGTGCATTATTTAATGTTACTAGGTCATCACAAGACTCAACCGGAATCTACGAAAGTATAAGTTATAATAATGGTGCTGGTTATGTTACAGGAGACAAAGTTGTTGTTCCTGGTAATTTACTAGGCGGCGCAACTCCTGCAAATGATCTTACAATAGTATCAACTAATGGCAACTTCGCATCTTTTGATGTTGTATCTGGACAGCCTGCACAAGCAGATATTTTGAATTTATTATGTACATTTACAATGACAGAAGCTACTACTTCACAAATTGCTGCAAGCACAAGTATTAGTTTTGAAGCATTAGCAACACTAGAGATAGACTTTCCAAATGCACACGGATTAGTACCCGGCAGTAGTTTTATTGTAACCACACAGTCAGATGATGGGTCAAATAATCATAGTCTAGCTGACGGTACTTTTATTGCAACAAATATTCCCGCTGTAGATAAAATTAGATATCAAGCTAGAGCGGCAGGAACAATTGATACAAGTGCAAGCGATATTATTGCAATCGTTTATCCAAAACCAGACAGCTTTTTTATACATAGACCATTTGATGGAGGTGTGCAGTTAGGTACAGGCGGGCCACAACATGGCGCACAAGCGATACGTCAAAGTAAAAAATATATTAGATATCAATCAGGTAAAGGTATTATGTATACCACTGGTGCATTATTTGCACCTAGTTATGATCTTCAAAGTGTTACTGCTGATGGTGTAGAAATAAATTCATTAATTACAGTAGTCACAGATGATCATGATCATGGAGTACAGATTGGCGGTGTAATTAGATTACTCGGTATAGAAACTGAAGGATACAATAGTGGTCCAGGTAATGGAAATGATTATCAACCTTATGAAGATTATGAAGTTGTACAAGTAACAGATGAAAGAACATTTAAAGTTAGAGCTAAACGTAGACTAGGAAGCACCACTCCTGACCTAGGGTTTAACGCACAGATGAGTGTTGTTACATGGCACGGTGCTACTGTTAGAGCAGGAGTATTTGATGATCAAAACGGAATTTTCTGGGAATATGATGGAGTGAATATTAATGTTGTTCAACGAACAGGTACATTCCAATTAGCTGGTACTATTGCAATGTTAGCAGATGCTAACTTAATTACTGGTACAAATACTAAATTTACAAAACAATTAAAAGCAGGAGACAGGGTCATTATCAAAGGAATGACCCATGTTGTCACTAACGTAACAGACGACACAAATTGTACAGTTACTCCAGACTTTAGGGGTGTGAATGATATCACTGGCGCTAAGATGATGTATGTTACAGATAGAAAAGTTAAACAACAAGACTTTAATATTGACAAATTAGACGGCACAGGTAAATCTAAATACAATATGGACCCTGCAAAAATGCAGATGATTGGTATTCAATACAGTTGGTACGGTGCTGGTTTTATCGACTATATGGTACGTGGAGCAGATGGAAATTTTGTATACTGCCATAGAATGCGTAATTCAAACGTCAACACAGAAGCATTTATGAGATCAGGTAACTTGCCGGTTAGGTATGAAGTAACTAATGAAGGACCTCCAGGACAATTAAGTGCAGCTATTGATGCTACACAAACTACTATCCCATTAAAAGATGCAAGTTTCTTTCCAAAAAGTGGTACAGTTTATATTAATAATGAAATAATACAATATGACGGAATAAGCGGAAATAATTTACAAAACTGTGTAAGAGGCACAACATTTGCCAATTTCCAAGCAGGAGCACAGAGAACATATTCTGCAGGGACAGCAACTACTCATGTTATTAACACAGGAGTTGTGCTTATTTCAAACACGATTACTCCTTTAATTAGTCACTGGGGTTCGGCATTTATAACAGATGGTGGGTTTGATGAAGATAGAGGATATATTTTCTCCTATCCAGAAACCAACATCACTGTCAGTACAATTAAACAGACAGCATTCCTACTTAGACTAGCACCTAGCGTATCAAACGCTATTATTGGTGACCTAGGAGAACGCGAACTACTTAACAGAGCTCAGTTATTGCTTAATGGTATTGAGGTTACTTCAGAAGCAGGTGATGGTAAAGGTATTATTGTTGAAGGTGTTATCAATCCACAGAATTACCCAATTAACCCTGTTGATGTTGGTTGGAACGGACTAGCAGGACTTGCACAAGGTGGACAGCCTAGTTTTGCTCAAGTTGCTTCAGGTACTTCTGTTAACTGGAGTACTGGTGTATCATCAACTACTGCAAGTGCTACTGCTCTTGCAACAACAACAGCGGCAATTGATTCAGGAATATATACTTCGTATAACAACAGTAGATATGTGTATATAGGTGCCGCTGACTATAGAAATACTTTTGGGGATAACAGTTTAGATCATGTATTGGGAAGAAACATTTCAGGTACAAGAGTGCAAGCTGGTACTGTTATAAATGGTGGATACATTAGCCCAACAGGTACCTATGGATACTTTTATCTAAGTCAACGTATTAGTGGTGGTAACATTGCCCAAAATCAAACAGATCACTTTACGATTACTTTGAATAATCCACAGACGAATTCAAACAAAGCATTATTCGATCAAACTTCTTGGGTAAACGCAGGAGCGGCTAACGGTACTGCAGCTACAGGCGGAAGCGTTACATGGCCAGCTGGTTCATTAGTATCTAGTGTAGCATTAAAAACATGGGCAGGCACTACTTATTATGAAGTTATTTTTAACAATGCATTTACAGGTACACTTGCAAATGGATCCGGCACAGTAGAATTTACATTTGAACAACCACCGTTTGCTCTTCCAGGAGAAACAGTATTTTCATTTATTGCTGTTCCAGGAGAACGTTCAACACTAGATCTTAAAGATTTGAAAGAAATTACAAATACACCATTAGGTGGTAGAGGAACATTTCCAAATGGGCCTGATGTGTTAGCTATTAACATTTACAAGATTGCTGGTTCAGACACCAACGCTAATATTTTGCTTAAATGGGGTGAAGCTCAGGCTTGATCTAAAGTATCGACAAAACTTTTTAAATCATCATATACTTTTGTTTTAGCTTTTATTTTTTTATAGGTAAATCTATTTAGAAGTTTTTCAGTTTCTTTACCATAACCAGTACGAACCAAAATAGGTTTTGCTCCTATTTTCATTGCGGCTTTTAAATCGGAAATTTTATCTCCAACATAATATCCTCTAGAAAATCTAATATCAGGATGTTCATCTTGACATCTTTTAAACATACCTATATTTGGTTTTGCAAATTTGTCGTCTTTTCTATTAGTTTCACTGTAGTATAATGCTTCAATAAAAGCACAACCAGCTTCACCTAGCAATTTAAACATACGATCATGTACTCGGTTAACATCAGCTTGTGTCATTATGCCTTTTGCAATACCACCTTGATTGGTTATAATTACAACTTGAAATCCTAATCTTTTGATTGTAGCGACTGCTTCTAAGCTACCAGGAATAGGTTCAAAATCTTCTGGCTTAGTGACATATGTTCCTAGGTCTACATTTATAACACCATCTCTATCTAATCCTATAACAATTTTTTTATTTCTGTCGTTACTTTGGATTAAGTTTGGAATGTCCGAGGACCATCTAATTATCGGTTGCGGTACTTCCGTCACTGGTATCTGTTGTTCGTTCACTTTGACTATCTCCGGGAATAATTCTATAATTATCTTCTACTGAGTCAGGTGTACTGACTTCGGTTATGCTACTACCATCTTCTAGTGATTCTAGTTGATGAGGTTGTAACGGTGGATTATGCCAAGTTTGGCCTTCAATTAATTCTTGCTCATGCAATGTAGCAGTTTTTGTATCAATCCATCTTATTTTGAATTTACCATTATTTACAAACCATGTTTCATCTTTTTCACGATGAAAATGCATAGAAAATTTATTACCCTTCTTTTCAAATACCATAATTTTACCACAGTACTTGTCATTAGTTGCCCAAATTAGTTCGTATCCCCAACCTTTTTGTACAACACCACTAAGTCTTTCAACTTCCATTTATATAATCCTTAATATCTATCCATTTATGGTTTACTACTGAATTTAATTTTGTTAAATCTGCACAAGTATATTTTTGATATTGACTTTTTAAGTTATCTGGCATAGGTATATATTTAATCTCGGCGCCATGCTTATCGGCTATTGTTCTGGCTACAGCATCAAAACTTTCTGGCTTGCCTGTTCCTACATTCCAAATATCAGTCTTATCTACATCAAACATCTTTTCATGAATTTGACAAACATCATCTACACATACAAAATCTCTTTTGTAATTTTCGCTATTTTCAAAAACCTTTATAGTTTTATTTTCTTTAGCTTGTTTAGTAAATTTTGTGTAAGGACTTGCTTGATCACCTTTATGATCTTCATAAGGACCATACACATTAAAGTATCTAAATCCTTGCACAATTACTTTAAAGTCGTCAATATGCTGTTTTACAAATCGATCAAACAGATATTTGCTCCAAGCGTAAGGAGATTGCGGTAAAAGATTTCCTTCTTCTTTGAAA
>CEVG01034840.1_pt1 | contig 13931 bp, 12 predicted proteins | sample 356511 | NCBI WGS metagenome assembly CEVG01 (sample SAMEA2623426, study PRJEB7988) | marine metagenome | biome: marine biome (ENVO:00000447); feature: surface water layer (ENVO:00002042); material: "saline water (ENVO:00002010), including plankton (ENVO:xxxxxxxx)" | depth 5 m | reverse complement strand
CAAGTAGTCCTTCGCCCTTCATTGCAACATTTAAAGCAGTTGCTTGTTCTATTGGGTCACCAGCCAGTGCTTTTGGAACAGTTTCAGCGTCTACTTCTCCCGATGCATCTGTTGACTGAGCTGTGTCTGTATTAGAGGCTACTGATTTTTTATACGTTTCTTCATCTGGTAAGTTAGGCCCACCACCTCTACCTTGATCAATTACATTACCATTTGCATCAAAGCTCTTAAAATTTCTACCTTGTCCTGATCCAGAAACAACTTTATAAACTGCTTCACCTTTTGCATCATCAGGTGTTACATCTGAAACTTCACCTTCCTCGCCGCCGACGCCCCCTTCTGTATCGTCTCCTCCCGCATCAGCAGATTTGGCTGTGTCAGATTTTGCACCCATTGCTGTTGGACCATCTTTTAATGTTCCAGGTATATCATCGTTATAAGGAATGTTGTTTTTGTTTAGATAGTCCGTTATTAATGTTCCTTGTCTATCTGATACGCCAAATGATTGTTTTATATTTCTCACTAGTTTTTTAGGATCAACTCTAGGATTAATTTTGCCCACTGGATCTGCAAGAATAAAAATCATACCATCTTGTGTTTTTGTATCTATAAAATATGGTCTTTCGTCTAATCCTAATTCTGATTTAAGTTCATCAGGTACAGGAATAAATCTACCTTTGCCAGCGCCTCCTGCATCAGCAGTTTGTGCGGCTCCGGTTTCTGCACCTTTTGGCATTTGTGACATGTCAACTTGACCTATTAAATCAGTCATAGGCTTCGGAAGATTAGCTTGATATTCAGGATCTTCTAAAACACTTTTAAGTCCTGTAAGTAGATCATTTAACTCTTTTTGTTCAGCATCACTTAGAGCTTCAAATAACACACCTTGAACTACATTGCTAAAATATCTAATGCTTTCACCTGCTGTAGTACCTTTGGCTTTCTTTTGTAATTCGACAACTCTTTTAAGTTGTGAGTAGTAGGTATATGCTTTTGGAGCATTACCAAGTTTCATAATTGCACCAATCGTGTTAGGACCCGCATCACCGTCTTGCTTTGTACCTAGCATTTCTTGGAATTGTTTTACAGCATCAACAGTTGCACGATCATATTTTCCTGATACAGTAATATCAATACCAACTTCTTTTAGTCTGTTTTGTAATTCTTTGATTGCACCAACTTCATCTGCGTCATTAGCAAGACCTTTTTTACCACTCTTAGAAAATTTTAACAGTTCGCCTTTTTCAAAGTCAGCTAATTTTTTATTTGCAGGATCAGTTGCTTGTGCATCATCTGCATAGTTAGGATCATATAAAGCTGGATCGCCATAAACATCTTTATCAATGTCTTTGGCTGTTTTATCTGTAGCTTGTGCATCATCTGCATAGTTAGGATCATATAAAGCTGGATCACCTTGCATAGTATCTGCTGGCCCGTCTATTCCTGCTGTACTATCGCCTGGTTGGTCTTGTGGTGGGGTTTTTATAGAAAATGATTTTTTATAGTTTTGCAACCAAATTCCATGTTTGTTAAGTGCATCTGAAATTTCATCATCTACATCATCACCAAACTCTGGTACACTACCTAATTCTTTTGCTAACTGTGCAAGTTCATCTGCTTCGTCATCTGTAAGTGCTTCAGCTAAAAAATATTGTTCTAGTAATTGATCTGCTAGTGATTTTGGTCTCCATGCTTCAGATTTTTGTTTTAAGTCTGCTTCAGCTTTTGCAAGAAGTTCTTTAAATCTTTTTAATTTTTTCTTTGCATCATCTAATTTTATATTTGAAGGAGCATCTGCTTTTTTACCAGCATCTGCCTTAGCCGCCATACCTGCACCTTGTATATCTGCATCTTTACCAAAACGTGCTTGGAGCAATTCTACAGTTCCGTATGTACGAATTTTTTTGCCGTCTTCAATCTCATCAACATATGGCTGATCTTTTTTTATGTTAAAGTTAACACGACTTCCATTATTTTGTAATCTGTATTCTTTGGCTGGCGGAGAATCTTTATCCATTGCATCGTCTGCCGCACCTTTCATTTTTAATTTGATATTAAATTTTTTTGCAATTTTTCCTGGAAGTATGCCCATGTTGTTTTGACGTTCTGCATCTTCTTGACTTCCGCTACCTGATTGGTATCGATCAAACTCGTCAACATCAGTAGTAACAAAATTTCCATCGTTCATAAACATACCGTCAAGACGTAGACGTTTTGCTATTTTTCCAAAATATTGCCTTTCTAAAAAATCATCAGTAACAACAAAGTCTTTAATTTTTCCAAGAAGATTACCTAAAGATAACTTATCTTTATCTCTAGTGTTGTCTAACTTTGTAGCCATATTGAAGCCTTTGTTTAGCACAAGGTCTCTGTCAATCATTTTACCTTTACTAAAACCTGCAGATCCTCGCAAAACTTTTGCTACAATTTTGTCTAGTTCTCTGTCGTATGTTGCTTCGTTGAGTTGTGTTTCTGATACAATGTCAAGTAATTCACGCATGTTAGCTCCCTATAGGACTTTTTGCATTTTCTTCATTTCCAATATCTTTGGATTCACCTGCTTTGACTCCGTCAATTGGATCTATTTCCCTATCTTTACGAGCTGTTTCTAATTCTTTAAGCAGATCCATAATCCTGTTTTGTCCTACTTTGTCTTGACAATCTGGATCTGCCTGTTCCATTTCTGGTGTATTTAATTTTGCTTCGTATGGTTCTTCTTTAGGATCGTCTGGCTGATATTCTTCTACAGGATCACCTTCACCTCGTACAATTAATCTTTCATGACTACAAGGAATATTATCACTTAAATATTTTTCTAAAATATGTGCAGTAATTGGATATGTCAATTCTGCTTCGTAATGTGTAACTTCCATGTTTTGAAGTTTCGGAAAGTCCATTGGTTTTTCTGAAATTGGTCCTGTTTTAACTTTGTTAAACTTGATAATTTCATATTTGTTAAGTGCGTTTTCCATTTTATCTTCGCAACCTTCTGGTAATTCGCCAGCGATCCGAATTTTAAAATGGTATGTTTTTTTTGATTCTGTTAAATATTCTGTAAAAGTTTTCATTGTATCAGTCCTATATTATCTATTTATCCATTTTCTTTAGTTTTTCTAATAAACTATTACGGTCTGTTACTACATATCCTTCGCCTTGCACTATATCACCTTCTGGCCCGCTTTCTTTATCTAGTTTTTCTTTTTTTAATTGCAGTTCAACCATTTTAAGTTTCTTTTCTAGTTTTGCATTTTTAGCATCTAAATTTGTTTTTAACATTTGTCCAGCAACTTCAAAAATCCTTCCGCTATATCTAGATTCAACATTCATGCCTAAGTCCATTAAATCTTCATAAGCATCCATACTTTTAGTAGCTACTTCATCTAGCTCTGTATCACCTAAGTCACCAAGCCCTTTGACTTGAGGTAAAGCGGCTTGTATTTTATCAAGTTCTTGGATACTACGCATAGTATCTTCTTGTTCAACTATAGCAGTTTCTTTTTTTTCTTTCCTGCTTTCTTCTACTATTTGTTTAGAATCTGGCAGGTTTAGTAAATCTTCTAATTTTTTAGTCATTGTAATAACCTTTAAATGCTAGTATTATTTATTTTATCTCATGCCTTGGTGGAAAATATCTTTCTCGGTTATTACTCTAAAACGTAGTCCTTGTTGTTTACACCAATGATTTGCGGCCCCCCATTTAGCTTTGTTAAGTATGTAACTGGCTTGATTATGTCTACTATTACCAACTTTCTCTCTTAATGATTGATTTTGTGGTTTTACTTCTATTAATTCGGCATGAGTAGAACCGTTTTTGTCTGAATAATTAATAAAAAAATCAGGAACATAAATTGTGTTTTTTCCTGTTAATGGATTTCTATATGGAATTTTTATTGCTTCAGAAGCCCACTGTGTTACGCCCGGGTGCTCATCGCAAAAACGCATAAAAGCAAATTCCCAACTGCTTCTATAAGTAGGCTTTTTGGTACCTACATATTTGCCAGGATTTTTACAAACAAATTTTCCCTGTGCGAATCTTGCCATATCATACTACAATATTTCTTTTTTCAAAATATTCTATGTTGGTATCAACTTTAAAACCTAAAGTAGATCCTTTATGTCTTTGGAAGTTAAGAACTTCTGTAACTACTCTACTCAATTGTACTTCCTCTAAACCCTTTAAGGTATCTAGTAATTCAAATGTTTTTACATTATCTAATTTTGCTTGTTTTAACAAACTTTGTCCAACACTAATTGCAGAAGTTTTGTCAAAACCTCGTTTTGTAAAAAATCCTATTACAGCATCAAATTCATTACTTGGAAATTCTAGTGTTTTGTTATAGTAGTTGTCAAAAAATTCTACTACTCTTTGTTCTGATTTCTGTTCTTTAACTGGTAATTCTGACATTGATTATCCTTTCGGGAATATAGTATTAGCAACACCGCTTACGTCAACTCCGCCTATACTTCCTATTCCTTTTTTCAATACACTAAATCCCTCACTTCTTACACCCTCTGAACTAAGTCCTCTAACATTTCCTATTAACTGTGCCGCCGCTAATCCTGCCGCTAAAGGACTACTAAATCCTTTACCTGTACGTGCATAATCAAATAAATCAACACCAACACCTAAGATACCTCCAAGTCCTAAATTACCTCCGCCTGCTAATGTAATTGGGCTAGGTGTTTTATCATAATGTTCTACTGATCCAAAACCTTTTGGATTTCCATCTGCTCCAGCTTCTACCGGTCCTCTATCATACCATACAGCTTCGTATCTTACAGTCATTTGATTTTGCATTGTACCTCCGCCGTCTGAAGCATCAACAGAATCATGCCCCCAATTTTCTATAATTGGATTGACTAATGTGTATGTGGTATAAGTTTTTCTAGTCATTTGACTAAGTTGTATATTTGTAAAAAATGGCTCTGAACTGTTGTTGTCTAAACCATAACGGTAACCATTGTAGCCTGATCCTAAATATGTATTATCACCAGGTTGCGAATTTGTACTATTTGCTACCTTATTATATGCAACAGGGTATACACCATAATTACCATCAGCATAGTAATATCTATAATAGGCTTCTAATAAAGCTGTGCTTATACCTAAGTTGTCATCGTGAAAAGTAATGTTTACAGGATCATATTGAATACTTGTTTGAATATTTTTTATTCTATTATAGCTTTTTCTACTATCTATTACAGCTGAGTACTTTGGTAAATCTGCGGCTTTTACTAGTAATCCTGCTTCTAACTTATGTCTGTTTTCAAATGTAGGTATAGCTTTTAACGCTGAAGGGCTAAATGTAAACGCTACGTGATAAAGAAATTTTACTTTAGGTGCAAGTCTAAAACTATCTTCAACAAAAGTTCTAGATGCATGTCTAGCATCTCCTAAATTGCCTTTAGGATTGAATAAGCCGTCTCCTAAATTATCTAAAAAACCGTTAAAACTTGCCATTACTTTTTGCTCCTGTATAGTATTTATCGATTGTTATTAAGTGGGTATATAAAAGAATAGGGGTATTGCAATAATACCCCTATATGAAATAGATTAGGATTTAGTGTTAGTATTAAGCGCCACCGCCTGTTACTAGCGTGTTCACTGTTCTGCCTATTGCAGTACCAATTCCTGTACCTTGTGGTGATTGTACAGCATTGTCATATCTAACAGCTAATGTTACTGTAACTGGTTCTGATGTTGCATATGCTAAAGTATTATAATTTGCACTTTCTAAGTAGCAACCATACAACTCAAATGTTTCTAATACAGTTGGAGTGTTAACTCCGTTACCACCGTCTAGAATTTCCATTCTAGTTGTAAATTTGTAATCCTGTCCGGAAGCCGCACTTGATTGCTCATAAAAGTCAAATTGTTTCTGTAATTGTTCGCCTGTAAGTTTTTGTACATTGTTATTAACATCTTCACGTAAATTAATTGTAATTGGTTCCCAAGTATGTTTACCAGCCAAATATACACGTGAATTATAAATGTCAATAGTCATTTGATCAAAACTAACATTAGGACGAGTTACATCTATAACTTGTTTTGTAAGTTCTGTTGTTGGTGTTGATACACCAAAATTTTCTAAAGACACCCTAAACCTATACTGAAGTTTAGGCATTAACAAGCCTTGGTTACTAGCAGAATCTCCGCTTGCCAAAGGCACTGTCATTTTTGATAGTGTTGATATCGCCATTATATTGCTCCTAATCTACTATTATTTATCATAATTACAATCCTGCTATTTCTCCAGTATTTTTAAGTCTAAGTGGAATGTAAATAAACTCAACTGCCTTAACAGGTTCAACAGCAATATCTAAGTAAAGCTCGTTTCTATCAATTCTTGCAGGTGTATTGTTTGATTCATCACAAACTACTAAGAAATCATAAAGTGCTCTTTGACCTACAAGTTCTAATAATAAACTTTCAGCCGCTTGTTTTATTTCATCTCTTGTAATTTTATCATTTGGTTCAAACAAGTAAGGTTTTGCAAGAACATTAAGTTGGCTACGTAGATATATTACCAATCTAGATACATTGATTCTATCAAGAGCACTTGCTGTAAGTTGTCTTGTTTTTTGACCAAAGTTTACTAAACCAGCACCTGTAATAAACGTAATTGGATTTACATTATTTGCATATAAAGTATCTCTCAAACCTTCGTTCAATGCTACTGATTTAAATTCGCCTTCTGCATCAATAAATCCTGTTGAACTTGCATTTGATATACCGCCTCTTCTTGTGCCTGCTGGTGCAAACCATGGAAAAGAAACTTGATCACTAAGTGCAATAGTTCTAAGCATCATATGGCTTGGTGGTACAACAACGTTTTTACCAAAGTTATCACTTGTAAATCCACTTGGATAAAATACTGCCAAGTATGGATCTGCTGTAACCAAACCGTTATCATTATCTTCCACTGCATTGTTAACATTAGTTGCCCAATTGTTAATGTCAGTTGCATTGGCTTTTAATCTAAACGGTGAATCTCCAACTATAAATGCTGTTAAGCCTCTATCGAAGTTAAGTGATTTCATTTCGCCAATTAGTTCTGGATAACCAGGACATGCCATCATGTTAAAGATTCTTGACTCGTCATCTCTAATATCTTCATTACTGTTAACTAGTGCTTGAAGTGCTTGTACAACAACTTTACGCTGAGCTTTTCTACCAAAGCTACCAGAACCATCTGGTTGATTAGCTGATTCTGTTACCCAACGATTTGCAAAATAACTTGCCATTGATTGATCGTTGTATCTTGTATTATCAGTTGCTGTGTTAATGTAGTTTCTTCTGTATTTTTTAACATTGAAACCACTTCTTCTAGTATTCCATAACAACATGCCTTTTGGATATAATGCAGGATCTGGAGCGTCTGGATCCATGTAATCACTTGCTAACAAGTCATCAATATCTCCAGCTGTATTTGAGTTAGCTCCTTGTGTGTTGTATCTTGCATCAGCAAACAGAATACCATTTTCAGTTGTTTGGTCTGTTGTATCAACAGCAAACCATCTGTTTGCAACTGGTAAATCAGTTCTGTCTGCATTATGTTTGTAAAGTTTTGGATAGTTTTCTAAGTCTGAAGTATCAATCCAAAGATCACCTGTTACCAATGCAGTACCATCACTCTGTGTTGTTGGTGCTGTTGCACCTACAATAGGTCCTGCAGGATCTGTTTCTTTTGTAGCATCTACATTATAGTAAGGACTTGCTGTTGCGGCTTGTCCGCTTGATCCGTCATATAGATAACCTACAAATTCACTTCCATTGTGTACAAGGATGTCTACTTCATCAACAGTTGAATTGTACCATAAAGTACCTTCTGCTGTTGTTGCTGTAACTTCACTATCACTAGCAGTATAAGAAAGAACTTTCCAAAGGCTAGCTTGTAATTGTAAAGGACTTGTTCCACTGTCTGTACCTTGTACATAAGATAAGTTTGGAGTGCCTGTGTTTGCATCTACAAATGGTGTAAACCCAGCTTCTGTAAGAACACTATTTGTATCTACAAATTTAATTTCTCCGCCTAAAGCATGTGATATTACAACTTTGTTTTGAGCATTTACAGTTGCAGTTACATTTTCAATATTTGCATCATTTATAGCGCCTGCTAAAACATTTGCATCTGAAGCCGCTCCAGTATATGTACCTGAAACAGTAACAGCCGCATTAAAAGCAAGTTGTGAATTATCAGTACTTTGTACTGTAAATGAAGCTGTTCCACTGCTAATACTTCCAGCAATAATTTTTGCACCTGTAATTGTTGTAGGTGCAATTCCATTTCTACGATATAATTTAAAAGTAGCTAATGGTCTAACATCTCCAGCTACATTACTTAATACATACAAATCGCCAGTGAGCATGTTTGCTCCGCCGCCTGTTTTGTCCATGTTAAAGATAGCTTCGTTATTAGATGCATATATGCTTGGATTTGAAGTTTCCCATAATGCTGTGCTGTCATTCCATTTCTTAACAACGTATTTTGCACCCAAGTTAGGAGTAGTTGTTTTCATCCAAACACTACCTGTAGGTCTTGTGTAAGTATCTCCTGTTTTCCATTCTGGAATACTTGTGTGTTTTGAAATTTGACAAATAGGTGGATAATAAGTTCCTGCTGTAATTCCTAGCTCTGTTAACCTAGTCGAATCACCTGCAATAATTATTTCACCACTTAGCGTTGAATCTTCAGATAATGAATTACCATCACTGTAGATTTCTAATCTACCATCTACCGCCGCCGCTGTAACTCCAGGAATACTAAGTCCATTAATTGTACTTGCAACATTTGTTACAGTATCTGAAGTATTAACTGCAACCGCAGTTTCATTAATAGTAATATTTGCAGTGCCTGCAAATGAAGGATTAGAAGTTGAACCTTTTACAGTTGCCCAACTCTTAGTCCATGCATCACTTCCTACAAGTACCCAAGTACCTGAAGTGTTTCTGTAGTATATTCTATTTAAAGTTGAAGTTGCAACTACAGCATAATCACCAACGGCGCCGACTGTACTGGCAGGTATAACGCCGGTGTATCCGTTTGTGCTTAATGACCCTGTATTGCTTGTTTGTGTTTCATCTGTAATTACAATCGGAACTTTATTAGTAAAGTTTTGTCCGCCGCTTAATACTGAAGCACCATTCCACTCTTGAATACCCCATAGTGTATTCTTAGTGTCAAACCAATATGTTCCATCTGTTGGATTTGCCGCGGGTGCTGTTGCACTTGCTTCTAATTGTCCTACGTCTAGATCTGCTCTTACAACATAAGCTCTGTTAGCAATACCCAAGTATGAGTAAGCCGCTTGTAATCCATATTCGTTAAGTTCACTACCGTGAATTGGATTGTTGGTTGTGTCTGTTTTGAAAACTGGATCGCCAAAAGTATCTACTAGATCTCTTTGCGAAGTTAATAGGTAAGGTTTACCTGCATTTGCTGTTTGGGTACCCGGTGCAATACCTGTGCCGGAACCGTTTTGTTTGTTTGCCGCAGTTGCGACGAATAACATTGGAAGGGTACCTGGTTCAGCTGGTGTGTAAAAACTTTCATCAACAACGCTAACCTGTACGCCTGGTGATACTAATCCTGCCATTTTATTTCTCCTATCGTGGATATGTACATTCTACATGTATTTAGCAAATTGAATGGAAAAATATGTAATAAAACATATCAAAAAGGGGTTGAAAAGGTGAGCTAAATACAACATGAGACCTTTATGTGTATGTGGTAAAAGACCTGCCGCAGTTAATTATAAGAAAAACGGAAAAACATTTTATAGAAAAAAATGTGAACAGTGTTTAAGGAACGGTATTGGTCACGGCATACCCCTGTGGGAACAAGCAGGATATGATAAAAAACCTCTCTGTGAAAAATGCGGTTTTAAAAGCAAACATTTAGAGCAGTTTAATGTGTATCATATAGACGGTTCTTTACGTAACACATCATATAGAAACTTAAAAACAATCTGTGCAAACTGCCAAAGAGTATTACAAAAAGAAGGAGTTAAATGGAAACAAGGAGATCTTTTACCAGACTTTTAAGGTCTTCCAATGAGCCGTCATTAGCTAATATTGCACTCATTTGTATATTTGCCCAAGCCCATTCCGACTTATGAACATCTTCGGGAACTTGTCCTAAGTCTTTATATAGTCTAAACCATAAAGGATCTGGTCCTCTACGAACCTGCCAAACGTGTCCATTTAATGCATGTATCATTTTAGCTTCGTTTTCAAATCTCACATCTGGTATTACATAATTCGCATCAGGATTTTCTAACAGATGTTTTTTTACAAGGCTTACCCAGATACCATCAAAAAAACCACTACGCATACAATCAGTACCAAATAATTGAAGGACAAGGCGCGGTGTAATTGTTTCACCAGTTTCTTTTGACCAAAAATCGTCTTTTTCTTCTCGCCATTTTCTCGAGTCATTAGTATCTCCTTCTAACATCTGTCTATCCCAATTAAACACAGATGCAACTCCATCTTTTAATTTGTCTGCAAAACTTATTTTTTTAAAATTGTGTTCTTCTACAAGAATATCAGCGACACTACCTTTGCCACTTCCAATGAGTCCACAAATACCAATAATCATAATGAATCCTTATACTGTAATTAGTATAAGAGATTATTCCTAAAATGTCAAGTATTTTTTATTACAAAAAAATTATGAGGCATAATTTGTAAACTACAATTTGTTTTATATGTATATTCATCTACAGCTGATACCACACCTTGCCAAGTAGTATTATAGTCATCGCCGCAAACTATAGGCACATTAGAGAATATTTCTAACCATTTTTTCACTGCACTGTAGCTGTGATCATCATCTAAGTACACTAAATCCCATTCTTTGTCAAAAAATTCACTTTCTACCCAAGTATCGCCTGACATATGCCATATTTCTTTAATATTATTATATTTTGCATGTCGAGTAATTATTCTATCAAATATTTCTCTTTGCGTAAATTTATTATCTCGTACTCTTTGTGTAAATTTCCTATTTTGCTTTGGTGTGGTAAATTGACGCCATGCTGTATATCCAGTTTTAAAATTATCATTAAAATCTAAATTAAAATTATCTAAAATATAATAATCTGTATTTTTTGGTATTACATCTAACCAAGCCCATGTACTCCTACCATAACCACAACCTATTTCTAAAATTTTTGGTTTATCAGGTAATTGTTCTATTAATTTTATATACTGTGAGTGTTGTAATGTTGATGTCCAGCCAGGTACTTCACTGGCATATTTACATTTTAAAAATTTTTTAGTTTTAGCCAATTGTAAAGCCGTATCCCATACCACCAGGAATAGCTGTGCTTACTTCTTGTTCTAATTTTTCAATCTCAGCGGCCGCTTCATTTTTAAGAGTGTCACCATTGAGTTGTCCACCACCTTGTGGACCTGCAATAGTAGCAAATTTACTTCTTGCTTCACCTAGCATGTATTTGCATGTAGCTAGTGTATAATCTTTTATCCATTGTTTTGCTAGGTAGTCATCTAATAGCTGATCGTCTGGACGATAGTTGTAGCACATTAGTAGTAATGTTTCTTCTGTTCTTGATCTTTGTAAAATAGTTAATTTTTTTGTTGCTGTATTCCATTTAAATTCAATGAAAGAACCAAACATTCTTCCTACAAGTTCTTGATACTGCGAAAACATATTATAAGTTGCTAAACCACCCATGTTAGAACTAGCTAACAAGTAGGTATTTGTATATGCTAAATTGAAAGGTTCAAATAAAGTACCACCATCTCCACCGCCTGATCTTGATCCTATGCTTCTTCTAAAAATTTGTCTAACTTCTATTATCTCATTTGGCAAAGTATATTCGTTTTGATCAATTACAGTTGGCATAAAGAAATATGCTTCTTCAACAGAGTTATCTGACCTTTGTCTAAATCTAGTTAATGCTTTGGTAATTGCAGTTTCGTAGTGAGCTGGATCTAATTCAACATCAACCATGCCGCCGCCCAGCATATTATTGACATAATCGAATATCTCTTGCTTCTTTGTTGATAATGTTGCCATAAACTATTTCTCCATAGTATTTATCGTTCGATAAATATGTATATGCCAAGACTATCTTTATACAAACCAGAAAAGGGCCGAGATTATCAATTTATAGATGACCGTATCTATGAAATGTTTACTGTGGGCGGAACAGACGTTCATGTACACAAATATTTAGGTCCTAAACAAGTAGCATCAGCAGACGCAACTGCTGATCAACCTCAATATGATGTATTTCAAGAAACAAATATACAGGATTTACTATTTTTAGAAAACAGGGATAGAAAGTACGATCAAGACATATACACTATAAGAGGTGTATATAATGTGCAAGATATTGATTTTAATTTATCGCAGTTTGGATTATTCTTAGCTAATGATACACTTTTTATGACTGTACATATTAATAACTCAGTGAAAACTCTGGGTAGAAAATTTATTAGTGGAGACGTAATTGAACTCCCACACTTAAGAGATGAATACGCATTAGGCGATTTTACAACTTCTATGAAAAGATATTATGTTGTTGAAGAAGTCAGTCGTGCTTCGGAAGGTTATAGTCCTACTTGGTATCCACATCTTTATAGATTAAAACTAAAGCAAATAGTAGATAGCCAGGAATTTAAAGATATTTTAGATAAACCTGCTGAAGAAGAAAATCCAGGTGGTGATACTCTTAGAGATTTAATGAGTAATTACAACAAACAAAAAGAAATTAATGATGCTGTTGTAAAACAAGCCGAAGCAGACACCAAACAAAGTGGATATGAAACAAGTCATTTATACACTGTTGCAACTAAAGAAGATGGCACTATAGATATTGTAACAACTGATACTAGTGAATTAGATGCTAGTACTGCAAATGAACTTGCAGATAGAGTTACACAAACTCCTAAACGTAAAGGATACGACGGATATCTATTAGGAGATGGTATTGCACCAAACGGTGAAGCATTTGGACATGGTATAAGTTTTCCAACAGGACAAGTAGAAGGCGATTATTTTTTGAGGACAGATATGTTACCTAATAGATTATTTAGATATGATGGCCGTAGATGGGTCAAGATGGAAGATAAAGTCAGAATGACAATGACTAATACCGATACACGTAATACACAAAAAACTAGTTTCATTAATAATGTAAAAACAAATACAATAGCAGATGAATCAGTACAAGAAAGACAAAGTTTGAGCAAAGCTCTAAGACCTAAGACGGATAACTAAACATGCAACACTTTTATGATGGACAAATACGAAGATATATTACACAAATTGTAAGGTTGTTTAGTAATTTTTCTTATAAAGATAATCAAGCAAAACTTGTAGAAGTACCTGTTATGTATGGTGATATGACTAGGCAGGTAGCTTCTATTATAAACAAAAACAGTGAAAATGCTATTCCTTCTGCACCAAGGATGGCTGTATACATTACTGGCTTGGAATTAGATCGTAATAGATTAGCAGACAGTAGTTATGTTAATAAATTAAATTTAAGAGAAAGAGCGTATGATGAAACAGGAAAAGAATACTTAAACACTCAAGGTAAAAATTATACTGTTGAAAGACTCATGCCCACTCCTTATAATTTAACAGTGAACGTGGATGTTTGGTCAACAAATACAGATCAAAAATTACAGATCATGGAACAAATCATGATGCTGTTCAATCCTAGTTTAGAAATACAGACTACAGACAACTATGTTGATTGGACCAGTTTGTCTGTTTTAAATTTAGAAACTGTAAATTTTAGCAGTAGAAGTATTCCAATGGGGACAGAAAGTGAAATAGATGTAGCTACATTAGGTTTTAGTTCACCAATTTATATTTCACCACCTACAAAAGTTAAAAAACTTGGCGTTGTTACTAATATCGTTACAAGTATATTTGACGAATCTAAAGGAACAA
>CEVG01063433.1_pt1 | contig 13941 bp, 13 predicted proteins | sample 356511 | NCBI WGS metagenome assembly CEVG01 (sample SAMEA2623426, study PRJEB7988) | marine metagenome | biome: marine biome (ENVO:00000447); feature: surface water layer (ENVO:00002042); material: "saline water (ENVO:00002010), including plankton (ENVO:xxxxxxxx)" | depth 5 m | reverse complement strand
TTGGAATAAAGTTTATAAAAAGGTTCTATCATTTCTATAAAGGGAATGATCAAGTAACATTTTTCTTTTTTTCAGATACAGACCCAAGCGGCTATCTACAAGAAGCAATAGATATAGAGTATTATCACGACCAACACTCCGACTGGGTTGAGGGTACAAACTCTAAATTCAAAAACATAATGAAATTAAAAGACAAAGATGTTGATTACATTTATTACTTAGACGCTGACACAAGTGTAAATTCAAACTTTGATATGTCTAATCTGATTGGCGACCTAGTTGGAGGTGAGCATTACGGAAATAGAGACTGGATGAAGGACTCAAAACCCTTTGATAGAAACCCAGCCTCCAAAGCTTATGTACCCGAAGATACAGATTTACCACAGATGTATTACTATGGCGCTTTCTTTGGTGGACAGAAAGATAAATTTATAGAATTGTGTGAACTCCTGAGAGAGTGGCAGCTAGCAGACGGAAAGATACCCCACGAACCGCCGTGGAATGACGAGAGTTACTTGAATAAGTATTTTCACTACAACGAGCCACATGTTGTAAAAACAGAAATGTTTCCATTTTTGGTCAGTGACAAATCTGGAATAGGATACACAAGAAGTATGACACTAGATACATCTTCGATAAAGGAGCAATTAAGACAAAATAAAAATAAATTAATAAACATTAGTGGTGAAAAGGTGCTGGTAGATGAGTAAACTGTCGGACCTACATATTCATTACATCAACTCCGAAAAGCCTAGCTTCAACGATAAGCGAAAGCTGATGGAAGAAAAATTAATAAAACTAGGATTACCATACCAAAGAGTTGCTGTTCCAGTTCAAGATGGCACAGCTACTGTTAATATAGTTTCGGGCGCACACAGGAGGGCCACACAGTTTGCAATAGATACAAACAAGTTTCCACTTTTAATACTAGAAGATGATGTTGAACTTCTTCACGACTTTCCGTTTGACCTAGAGATAAATAAAGATGCTAAACTAATATACCTTGGATTAAGCCTACACGATGCTGGTCAAGGAAGACTTGAACTCACGTCACACGACGATGAATACTATAGAGTTAAAAATTCATTGGCTGCACACGCTATATTAATACCAACACCGGATTCTGCGGAATATTACATAGATTTATGTGATAGATCAATAGATATAACTAACTGGCATGACAAGGAGCTAGCACACGACTCACAAAGGGAATTATTTTTAACACCAAAAAAAGGTCCAGTATTTTTTCAGACAGACGGGCATACTAGACCAGTAACAAATTTTGACATAAAGGACTTTGTAATAGAATAACACAACCGCAACTTGGAATCACAAACTTCTGGATTCGTGCGAGACCTTCGGACATATAAGCACACATAAATAATATTGTATTTCTTTTAGAAATAAATTAATAAAAAGGAACTTTTGGAATATGAAAAAAGCAATCATTTTTGGGATAACTGGACAAGACGGTAGCCACCTAGCAGACCTGCTTCTAGAAAAAGATTATGAAGTAATAGGTGTCACCAGAAGAGTTAGTGTAGATACAAGCTCTAGAATAAAACAATGTCTAAAAAACGACAACCTAAAGATAGTAAGCGGAGACTTAACGGACGCTCATTCTGTAATTAATATTTTAAAAGATCACCAAGATGCCGCAGAAGTATATAATCTAGCTGCACAAAGCCACGTTGCCGTTTCGTTTAAGCAACCAGCATTAACTTGGGATATAACAGGTAAGGGATGCCTCAATATACTTCAAGGGTTGACCGACCTCCAGATGACAAATACTAGATTTTACCAAGCTAGCAGTAGTGAGATGTTTGGTAGCAATTACGATACTAGAGAGCAAGATGGTGATTTTGATAGCAGGCTACCTATAGAAAAATATCAGAACGAGGAAACAAAATTCTTACCACAAAGCCCATATGCTATTTCTAAGTGTGCCGCTCACTACATGACAAGACTTTATAGAGAAGGATATGGCTTACATGCTAGCGCAGGTATATTGTTTAACCATGAAGGGCCAAGACGTGGAGAGAACTTTGTTACTAGAAAAATTACTAAATGGATAGGCAATTTCGTCAAATGGTGTATGACCAATGACGTATCGCCAAAAGGGTTATCTGACCTGTTAACCAATGAGGATGACATATATATTACAAAGGGTTTGGAGTTCCCAAAATTAAGACTGGGAAATCTTGACGCATACAGGGACTGGGGTTTTGCTGGAGACTATTGTGAAGCTATGTGGATGATGCTACAGCAGGAAAAGCCAGATGACTACGTTATCTGTACAGGTGAAACTCACACCGTAAGAGAGTTTTTATCTATAGCCTTTAATTGCGTCGGAATAGAAGACTGGGAAGACTTTGTAGTTGTAGACCCAGAGTTTTACAGACCAGCAGAAGTAGATTACCTAAGAGGTGATTGCTCAAAAGCTAAGGAAAGATTAGGATGGACACCTAAACACACTTTTGAAGATTTAGTAAAATTAATGGTAATGAGTGATCTATCATGACAAGAAGAGACTTCAACGACCCAGTTTACAGAGACTGGAGAAATAGAGTTTTTACAAGAGACAATAGGCAATGCCAAATGCCGGGTTGCAGAAAGAAGAAACATCTTAACGCACACCATATACAAAAATGGGCAAGCGCATCTACTTTGAGATTTGACGTTGATAATGGAATTACACTGTGTTACTGGTGCCACAAGAAAGTTACTGGACATGAAAATCTTTATCAATCATTATTTCAAGGTATAGTGAGAAAAAACAATGGCTAAAATTAGACCTTTTACAATAATAAAAGACACAAGAGAAAAACAAGGATATACATTTGCAGCCTCTAGGACTAAATACCATGTCTGTAAAGGTATGGTAAATAGAAAACTAGACACAGGCGACTACAGCATTGAAGGGCTTGAGGATAAAATATGTATAGAAAGAAAGGCTAGTGTCGTAGAACTTGCCAACAATGTGGGGGTAAGTAGAAAAAGGTTTGAAGCAGAGATAGAGAGGATGAAAGAATTTCCTCATAAATTTTTAGTCTTAGAGTTTTCCCTTACTGATTTAATGGACTTTCCAGAGGGTTCAGATGTTCCAGACAGAGAGATTAAAAATCTAAGGATTACAAACAAATACATGTTAAGATTTCTAATGGAGTTACAAATAAACCATAACGTTAATGTTATATTTTGCGATTCTAAGAAAAACGCTAAATGGACTGTTCTTAGCATCCTAAAAAGAATTAACGAGAAGTACAACTTGGAGTAATCATGACTGCAAACCGAGACAGTGTGGGTGAAATCCACGCCTACAACATAGACGTAAAGAGTAGAGAAATTTATATAAATGAATTTGATGACTCTGGAGAGTCTGGCGGTGTTGATCACAGGATGTTACAAAACTTTACTAAAAATATAAATATACTAAAAAATATAAGTAGAGATCCAATTACCATACATATGCAAACTGTGGGTGGTTGCTGGTATTCTGGAATGGGAATATATGATGCTATTAGAAGCTCTAAGTGTAAAACAAACTTTATTGGGTATGGTCAGTTGTGTTCTATGGGTACTGTTATTATACAGGCTGCAACAAGAAGGCTAGTCACGGAAAATTCAACGTTTATGGTCCATTGGGGTAGCAGCGAGATAAGCGGCCACTACCTTAGCGCGCAAAACCTTGCTGCTTTTGAAAAAGAATCTGGCAAAAAAATGTTAAGCATATATGCTGAAAAATGTCAAAAGACAGGTTTATTTTTTAAACAAAGTGGATACAGCCTATCAAAAACAAAAGCGTATATAAAAAGAAAACTTAATAATGGCGATTGGTACATGGAAGCCGCTGAAGCTGTTTACTATGGCTTTGCCGATGGGATTTACAAATGAGTAATAACTTAAAAAATATAGATGAAGCTTGGTTAAACCTTGACGACGTAAACAAAGAAGATTTAATCAACCCATTTAAGATGGTCTCATTTAACGATGAAGACTATCACCTACGTCTAATATGGCTAATGACCAGACCGGAGTACTTTTCTTTTCTATGTAAGCATGTATTCAACATTAATATATTGCCATCACAGGCTTTATTCTTATGTGAGATGTGGAATAGAAAATTTCCTATGCTTATAGCAAGCCGTGGATTTGGTAAATCATTTATATTATCTCTATATTCTATGATACGCGCACTTATATTGCCAGACAGAAAGGTGGTTGTTGTAGGTGCTGCCTTTAGGCAGTCTAAGGTTTTGTTTGAGTACATGGAAACAATCTGGAATAACGCACCAATTTTAAGGAGTATGTGCGATGCAAACAGTGGGCCAAGACGAGATGTTGATCGCTGCGTTATGCGTATCAACAAGTCTCGCGTCACTTGCCTCCCTTTGGGCGACGGACAAAAAATTAGAGGTCAGAGAGCTAATGATATTATTAGCGATGAGTTCGCTTCCATTCCTCGGGATATCTTTGAAACAGTTGTCGCTGGTTTTGCTGCTGTTAGCTCTGATCCTATAGAAAACGTTAAGAAAATTGCTGCAAGAAAAAAGGCAGCAGAGCTTGGAATACAAATAGAAGAAGCGTCAGACGACGCTATAGAAAAGAAAGACAACCAAATTATACTAAGTGGTACTGCGTATTACGATTTTAATCATTTTGCTGACTACTGGAAAAAATGGAAGTCTATAATCAAAAGTCAAGGGAAACAGGCTAGACTTAGAGATATATTTGGTGAAGACCCACCTAAAGACTTTAACTGGAAAGACTACTCTATTATTCGCATACCTTATGAATTACTCCCAGAGGGCTTTATGGATGCCTCACAGGTCGCAAGATCAAAGGCAACGGTTCATGCTGGCATCTACCAAATGGAGTTTGGCGCTTGTTTTACGCGCGATTCTCAAGGTTTCTTTAAAAGAACACTCATAGAACAATGCGTAGCAAACGAAGGAACTGACTCTAAAGAGTGTATACTTGACATAGAAAAAAAACCAATAGTCTTTGAAGCTAAACTCATGGGCGATAAAGATAAAAAATATGTATTTGGTATTGACCCTGCGTCTGAGGTCGATAACTTTAGTATTGTTGTACTAGAACTACATAAAGGTCACAGAAGAATTGTACACTGCTGGACTACAAATAGAGGTGAACACAAAGAGAAGGTCAAGAGAGGTTACTCTAAAGAGACTGACTTTTATGCGTATTGTGTTAGGAAGATACGTGACTTAATGAAACTTTTCCCCTGCCATCATATTGCACTTGACGCTCAAGGTGGCGGTATCGCCGTAATGGAAGGCTTACACGATAAAGATAAAATACAAGAAGGTGAGCTACCAATTTGGCCTGTAATTAATGATGATAAGCCTAAAGATACAGACGGCGAACAGGGTTTACACATACTAGAGATGTGTCAATTTGCAAAGCATGAATGGCTTGCTGAAGCAAATCACGGTATGAGAAAGGACTTTGAAGACAAGGCGTTACTGTTTCCACGCTTTGACTCTGTTAGCTTGGGCATATCGAGCGCAGAAGACCAAATGAAGGGGAGGTTATTTGACACCTTAGAGCAGTGTGTAATGGAGATAGAAGAGCTTAAAGATGAACTTGCTATGATCCAGATGACTCAAACAGCTTCTGGTCGTGATAAATGGGACACCCCAGAAACCGTTGTTGGAACTGGAAAGAAGGGTAAGCAGAGAAAGGATAGGTATTCATCTTTACTTATGGCTAATATGGCAGCCAGAATTATAGATAGGACACCAGAACAAACCGAATACAACTTCTACGGAGGGTTTGCTACAGGGACTAAAACCAAGGATAAAGACAAAAATATGTACGTTGGCCCAAGTTGGTTTACAAATTCTATGAAAGATGTCTATTAACGTGTATAATATAAATGTATTCCAATTCCATTCCAATTGCTTGGAGAAACAATGAGCGACAATCACATGATAACTTGGGACGAAGGTAATCAACAAAGCAAAAAAGACGCTTTTGATCAATTCTCCAGTTCTTTAGATGCATACGAAGGTGTTTCAAAAGCATCTCGTTTCCATAGGGACTTCATTGACGTTGAGCCAAACCGCTCTGTTCGTCCATCGTTCACCTATAGTGATTATTATGCCTTTCGGCCAGAAGAGCAAGTTCCTACCAAGCAAAAGCGCATAATCAAGATGTGTATGGATGCTTACGATAAAGTTGGTATCATTCGTAATATCATTGACTTGATGGGTGATTTCGGGTGTCAAGGCATCAATATCGTTCATGAGAACGAAAGTGTAGAAAAGTTCTTCAAGCAGTGGTTCAAGAAAATCGACGGTAAAGAAAGATCTGAGAGATTTCTAAACAATCTATATAGAACTGGTCAAACTATAGTCTATAGAAGTAATGCTAATATAACGCCAGACATTACTAAATATATTAAATCTATGGCTAATGACATTACTGTACAGCTACCAGAGATAGAGCGTAACCAAATTCCTTGGAGGTATAACTTTTTTAACCCACTAAATATTGATATGAAGAATGGTAATATTAATATGTTCTTGGGTGTTAGAAACTACGAAATAGATTCTGGTGCTTTTCTAGATAATTTTAAAGAAGGTTCTGTTCCAGCGCACGTACTAGATACACTCCCTCCAACTGTAAAACAAGCCATCAAGAAGGGTCAGAAAAAAATAGACCTAGAAAAAGATAGACTCTCTATATTCTATTACAAGAAAGACGACTGGCAAAGATGGGCAAACCCCCTAGTTTACGCTATTTTAGATGATATCGTTATGCTAGAAAAGATGAGGTTAGCCGACATGTCTGCTCTTGACGGAGCTATCTCTAACATTAGATTATGGACGCTTGGTAATCTTGACCACAAAATTCTACCCAATAAGACCGCTATCAACAAACTTAGAAATATTCTAGCAAGTAATACTGGTGGTGGTACTATGGAATTGGTTTGGGGTCCAGAACTTTCTTACACTGAGTCTAACAGTCAGGTTTACAAGTTTTTAGGCTCTGAAAAGTACACCTCTGTGCTAAACAGCATATACGCCGGACTTGGCGTTCCCCCAACACTTACTGGCATGGCTAACAATGGTGGCGGATTTACTAATAACTTTATATCTTTAAAAACCCTAGTGGAAAGATTACAATATGGCCGCGATCAATTAACTAAATTCTGGGAAAGAGAGCTTGAACTAGTTCGTAAAGCTATGGGCTTTAGAAAGCCAGCGCACATTGTTTACGATCAGATGAGTCTTTCAGACGAATCAGCAGAAAAGAATTTGTTGATTCAACTTGCAGATAGAGACATTATATCTCATGAAACTGTTCTTGAAAGGTTTAAAGAAGTTCCTTCCGTAGAAAAAATGAGACTACGAAGAGAAGACAAAGCAAGAACGTCAGATAAACTTCCTGAGAAAGCTAGCCCTTTCCATAACCCACAGAAAGGCTTTGAGATAGAAAAGATGGATAAACAAGCGGAAATAAATGAAAAAGTTGCAGAAAGAAAAGAGCAGCCAAAACCTATAAATCCAAATGGTCGCCCGCCAAACAAATTAGATGAAGGCCCAAGAAAACAAAGGGTGGAAACTCCAAAATCCACACCTGGAGTCGCTGAACTCATCTTATGGTCTAACAATACCTATGATAACATATCAGAAAATTTCAACAAGGCTTTCTTGGCAATAAACAACAAAAAGAATATGAGGTCACTAACCAAAGCACAAGTTGCTGATCTTGAGAAGGTTAAACTGGACATGCTCCTGAACCTTAAACCACTAGCTAAGGTTACTGAGGATGACTTTAAAGAAATCCTACACGCTAACAAGAAAATGCCAAGTACATTCAGAAAACACCTTGAAAACAATAAAATATCTACAGAATACATGTCGATAGATGAATATAAAAGGTCAGCAATTGCTTCATATGTTGATTATGTCTTAGCCCAAAAATAGCCGTTTTTCTAAAAATAATATTTTTTGTGTATATTTTATTTAGAGGTAATTATGACAATAAAAATTTATGAAAACGAAATAAATGACGGCATTGGCGATCTCGTTAAGAGTACCGCCAGCGTTGCGTACTGCTCCGAAGCAACTGTTCAGAGGGACATACCTGAAGAAATAGTAGCTAAAGCAGTAGCTGAAAATAAAGATCAAATAGATTTATACTATTTAGAATCTGTTTTAGTCTCTTGCGGTTGGAACAAAAACGACGATGTATTTCTCCCAGAAGCTACTTGGGCTGCTAGAAATACACCAGAAGACAAGCAGTTTAATTTTATGCACGATGAAAACGATATCATTGGGCATATTACTGGTAGTTATGTTTTAACAAAAGACGGAAAGGCGGTAGCTGATGACTCAGAGATGCCTGAAGATTTTGATATCATCACTCAAGCTGTTCTTTATAACAGTTGGACTGGTGAGGAAAACCGTGAAAGAATGGAGAAAATAATCTCTGAAATAGAGGAAGGTAAGTGGTATGTTTCTATGGAGTGTCTTTTTGCTGGATTTGATTACGCATTAACTAATCCTAATGGCGATAAGAAAATTTTAGCTAGAGATGAAGAATCTTCCTTCTTAACGAAACACCTCAGAGCTTATGGCGGTAGTGGAGAATACGAAGGTTATAAACTAGGTCGCGCACTTTCTAACATTGCTTTCTCTGGTAAAGGTTTGGTTTCTAAACCTGCTAATCCCAGAAGTGTTATTTTAAAGAGTGTTGCTTTCAATTTAGATGACAATTCTGATTTTAATATAGGAGAATTCAATATGTCAGATAATTTGCTAGAAAAGCAGTTGGAAGAAGTTCGCGCTGAACTTACTACTGCTAAGGCTGAGAATGAGGCTATCAAGGCTCAAATCGAAGAGGCAAAAGATAAAGAGTTTGCTTCCAAGGTAGAAGCTTTTGAAGCTGAAATTCAAGAAAAAGACTCAAGCATTGCTGAACTTGAGGAAAGCATCAAGAGTACACAAGCTCGCGTTGCTGAACTTGAAGATGCTCTTGCTAAATCTCAGGAAGAACTTACATCTGCTAAAGAGCATATGGAAGAAATGAAGAAAAAGGAAAAGATGGAGAAGCGTAAAGCTGCTCTTGTAGAGGCTGGCTTTGACGTAGAAGATGTCGATGCCGCTCTTGCTGCTTTTGATGGTCTTGCTGATGAAGCATTTGATTCTGTCGTTGCTATGTACGGTAAAAAGAAGCCAATGGCTGACAAACATGGTGACAAAAAAGACAAAGAAAAAGAAGCAGAAGCTGGTATGCCTCCTGCGCTAAAGGAAGCACTTGAAAAGAAAAAGGAAAAAGAAGCTAAAGCTGATGACGAAGAAGCTGAAGCAGAGGAAATCACCCCAGAAGCTTTTGAAGAAGTAGAAACATCTGAAGCTACTCTTATCACCGAAAGCTCTGATGACCAGCTTGAGTCCACTCGCGCAAGCATTGCCGACTGGCTTTCTAATAACGTTTTCTCACAAAAGTAATTAAAATAGGAGATTAAAACTATGGCTCTTAAAGCAGATAGATACGAAGAATCAACTGACATCAGTTTCTTCTACAATGAAGGCACTGCCACCCGTGGCGGTGTTGTCGTTCTTGATGCCGCTCTCGCTTCTGGCGCAGCTATGGATCAAGGCGGAAACAAAGTTAAGTATGCATCAGCATCAGCATCAGACGTTCCTGTAGGAATTCTGTTAAATGACGTTGTAAATAAAGACCTTACCAGAACCCACCTTAACCAGTTTAAGGATGAAGTTCAAAAGGGTGGTAAAGTTACCGTTATGACTCGCGGTTGGATTGTCACAAGCAACATTACTGGAACACCAAGTCCTGGTAACGTAGCTTATGCAGACTCTGTAACTGCTGGAAATATTTCAACAATCGCAGGTACAGCAGAGGCATCTGGAAACTTGGCTATCGGTCGTTTCATGTCTAACAAAGACGCAGACGGTTACGCTAAAGTTTATGTCAACCTTCCTAACCACGGCGCCTAATTCTATCAAAAGGAGATAAATACAATGTCATATAAAGAAAGACCAAGTGAAGAATTCATTACATTGCTTCGCCGCTCAGGTGACAATGATCAAAACGTAGCGTTTGCTGCGCAAAGAGAGTTTGCAAAAGCTCTTGAACTTCCTCTCCGTAAGGGCGTTTTGGTTGGCAACATTCTCGGAAACATTTTCGAGACCATCCAAGTCGAGCCAGGCGGAAGCACTGAGTATCCTTTGGATCTCATTAGCCCAGGACTTGAAGGCGAACACGTCGCTTACACCAATCCTGGTCATGGTCGCGTTCCTGAGAGATCAGTCGAAGGCGATTACGTCATGATCCCAACCTACAGCATCACAAGCAGTATTGATTACTTGCTTCGTTTTGCTCGCGAAGCTCGTTGGGATATCGTTGGTCGCGCTATGCAAGTTTTGGAAGCTGGTTTCGTCAAGAAGATGAATGACGATGGTTGGCACACCCTTCTTGCAGCTGGTGTTGACCGCAACATTTTGGTTTATGATGGTGACGCAACCGCTGGAATGTTCTCCAAGAGACTTGTCAGCTTGATGCAAACTGTCATGCGTCGTAACGCTGGTGGTAACACTGGTTCTGCTAATCGCGGTCGCTTGACCGACCTCTATGTTTCACCAGAAGCTCTTGAAGATGTTCGCAACTGGGGATTTGATCAGATTTCTGACGCAACCAGAACTGCCATCTACAACGCTGGTGGCGATGGCGCTCCTATCACCAACGTCTTTGGTGTAACTCTTCACGATCTAGATGAGCTTGGAGAAGGTCAAGAGTATCAAGACTTCTTCACTGGCTCCCTTGGCGGTGCAGTTCAAGGTAGTGACGCTGAGTTGGTTGTTGGTCTTGACCAAGGTGCTAACGACAGCTTTGTTATGCCAATGAAGCAAGCTGTTCAAGTCTTTGAAGATCCTACTCTTCACAGACAGCAAAGAGCAGGTTACTACGGGTTCGCTGAACTCGGCTTTGGTGTTCTTGACAACAGAAGAATCCTCTTGGGTTCATTCTAAGTTAGAAGCTAAAATGTAAATTTCATAGAGGGTTCCTTCTTTTTCGGGGGGAACCCTTTTTTAGTGTATAATACAATAAATGTCTATATTTTAGGAATAGGAGTCTATAATGAGTACTGCTTTGTCGGACTATCTAGAGTCTGGTTTATTACATCATATATTTAAAGGCGAGGTTTTTCTGAAACCAAACGAGATAGCAATTGCGCTTTGCAGTGGTGTTCCAGTAGATGCTGATACTGGCGAAACAATACCAGAATTGCCGAGTGGGGTTAATGGTAGTGGAACTGGTTATTCCAGAATCTCACTTGGAGATCCTTCTACTGCTGGCAATACAACTTGGATTTTTGAACAGCAAGATCATCTCTATGGAAGTGGTCTAATTAAAAATTCAGGTTCTATAGTTTTTGAAAAGGCTCTTGTAGATTGGGGATTTGTGTCTGGTATAGCTATCACCGACCACTCAGACTATGGGTCTGGAAACCTTCTGATGCACTCACAACTAGCAAACCCAAGAATTGTCTTTAAAGGCGATGCCGTCAAGTTTGATGTAACAAATCTTAAAATTAAATTTAATTAAGGTAGGGTTATGGCTGAGTACTCAGAAAATGATTTTATACTATCTTTAAATACTTTCTTACCAGACAACAGCACAGAACAAATATCTCCTAAAGATGTTAGAGATGTTTTTACAAACGCTGTAGACTCTACTCATAGGTTCCTTGAGTTACACAGTATAAAAGCATTAAATATAGAATCAGCACACCTACGCCAAACAAGAGTTGGCGAACTATCCCTCGACGGTCTAGATTTAGCTTATGAATCTGGTGCAGACAATACTGCTATTGGGTATGCGTCTATGCAGGGAAATGTATATGGAGATCAAAATACTGCTGTTGGAGCGTACTCCCTTAGTTGTAATTTAGATGGCAATTATAACACCGCAGTTGGATTTTCATCCATAGTCGGCTCTGTTGAGGGAGATGGAAACGTAGGAGTTGGTTTAAGAACCCTTTATAACCTCAGAAATGGCGATTTCAATGTAGCTATTGGTCATGGCGCTGGCTACTATATAGGAAAATCGGACAGCTATCAATTCTACCTTGGCGCACACCCCGAAGCTTCTGGGTCTTGTTGCCTTGACGGTTCTGGCACACCACTTCTTCGTGGTGACTTACAAGAACTAAAACTTGCTGTTGGCACTAATGAATTGCACAACTATGGAACACTTCAAGTTTCTGGAGATGCTTCTCCAACTGTAACTAGAACTTTTGATCTTGGTAACGACAATAGGGCTTGGAGATCTGTAAATGGTCAGCTACAGTTCACAACGTCTGATACTATTAAATCAACATCGCGCATCATACCATGTTATGACGGGCTTGATCTCGGAACCCCCGATCTTCGGTGGGACGGATTTTTTAGAGATGTACAAATTTATGGCGACTTGACAGTTAATGGAGATACCGTCTGCCCTTCTGGTTCTGGCTTACAAAGGTTTGCTGAAGGCTTTTTTATTGAAGATGTAGCCGCTCCCGCTTCTTTCTGTAGCCCTACTTCTGGTTTATTTACAGAGAAAAGAACGTGCGATGGAGTTTGCGAAGATGGCGACACTTTCTATGCTGTTAACAGAGATGCTAATCTATCTATTTCCAATGGTACATACGCTCAGTTTGCCAAACATGGAACTGAATGGAGACCGATTTGGGTTAGCTGCACCCCTACTAATCCTTCTACAACTACAACGACTACCGCACCAACAACCACAACAACTTCCGCACCAACAACCACAACAACTACTGCTCCAACAACGACAACTACGACTTTTGGACCCGGAACTCCGTAAGACAGTAAATAAAAAGGAAGGTTGATGAGGAAAATAACAATAGGTATGGCGCACCACTCGGACTTTCATGGCGCTTACTTTAGTATTCAGGATATTATTAAAGAACTAAGATTTAACAAAAGAGAGGATTTATTAGATAGACTTGAATTTGTAGTTATTGAAAACGCAAAAGATAATCAACATGCGCAAGCCGTTAAAAACCTACAGGGCGGAACAGGACTTGGTGGAAAATTCAGGGTTATAGATTTTCCAGAATCTCATGGTACGTCTTGTACTCGTAACAAAATCTTTGAAGAAGCAAAAACCGATTTTGTTCTCGTTATGGACTGTCATGTTTTACTTTGTCCGGTTGTAAAAACGTTAGAAAAGCTATTCCAATTCATAGATAAATATCCAAATACAATGCACTTGTATCAGGGTCCACTTGTTTATGATAACTTACAAATGATCTCCACTCATTTCAATGATGAATGGGGAGGTCAAATGTGGGGTCGATGGGGCGCAGCTTGGACGTGTAGATGTAAAAAGAAAAATTTTAGTGTAGTTGCTGAAAATAATATTTGTAAATTCGTAGACTTGGAGAGACAAAATCCAATAGGATATTGCGATCATTGCTATACTCTTTTGCCGCAACAAATAAATTACCCTGGACACGAATCTATTCTTAGTAAGCTAGGATTTTCAAGAATTGGGTTTGATCCAGATGAATCTGAGTTTGAGATATTTTCGCAAGGTCTTGGTTTATTTTTTACAAACAGAAAAACTTGGCTTGGTTTTAATGAACACTGTAGAGGTTTTGGTGGAGAAGAGTGTTACATTCATGAAAAATACAGAAAAGCTGGAAGGAAAGCGCTATGTCTACCATTTTTAAAGTGGTTGCACAGATTTGCTAGACCAGACGGCGTTCAATATGAATTAACAATAGACAATAAAGTAAGGAATTACGTATTAGAGTTTACTGAATTAGATTTAGATTTGTCGCCTGTATATAAAGAATTTGTAGAAGATGCTAAATTTGATGAAACTAAATATAATCAGTTTTTAGAAGAAGCAAAAACAATTTACGGAAAGTGA
>CEVG01002397.1_pt1 | contig 13954 bp, 8 predicted proteins | sample 356511 | NCBI WGS metagenome assembly CEVG01 (sample SAMEA2623426, study PRJEB7988) | marine metagenome | biome: marine biome (ENVO:00000447); feature: surface water layer (ENVO:00002042); material: "saline water (ENVO:00002010), including plankton (ENVO:xxxxxxxx)" | depth 5 m | reverse complement strand
AGATAATGCGAGTAGGATTGCCACGATACTTTTTTGGATTGACTGGTTTATACAGTCCAGTATATGCCATAAATATATAAGACCCCACGATATATTTAGCGTGTCTTTAAAAACTTTCATGGAGAGTATTGGTGCCCAGGGCGGAATGTCCTTGACATCAGGTTTTGATGTTGCGTTCAAATTCTCAGATGCAGCTTCATGGATAGAAGCAGGTGGATATTATAATAACGAATCAAAACTTATTACTATGCTTTGCGATGAAGCACAGTTACCTAATGTACAGGCAGGTGTTGCTCAGGTAACAGGAAGATATCTTGGTGAAGGTCCAATTTATTATCCACATACCAGAATATACACTGATTTTTCTTTGGGATTTATGTTAGACAGAAATTTAACACCATTGAAATTTATGAATGACTGGATGGAACAGATCTTTGGTGATCAGTTCGGCGGTGGCAGTCTTATACCAAACGCTCCTAACAGAATAAATCGCTTAAAATATCCCGACACATATACATGCACTTTAGCAATTAGTAAAACCGAACCAAATCCAGGTTCATATAATGGTCATATTGGCGGAACATATTTACTAGAAAATTGTTATCCATATTCTATTGACGCAGTTCCCTTAGCATATGGTTCATCTCAAGTAACTAGACTTACTTGCAACTTCTATTACACCAGACATACTTTCCAAGCAGGGTAATTCCAACTTTCAATTCCATAAAAGTGGGAAATTTTTTCCCGCTAATTTTTAGGTTAAAAAGTCGCGCTAAATATAGATATGAACTGAGGTAATTATTATGGCATTGCCATCATTAGGATATCCGACGTATGAGCTTGAATTGCCATCTTCGGGTAAAACCGTAAAATATCGTCCTTTCCTAGTAAAGGAAGAAAAAGTACTTTTACTCGCATTAGAGTCTTCAGAAGAAAAACAGATCACTAATGCTGTTAAGGATTTAATCAAAAATTGTGTTCTTTCCAGAATTAAGGTAGACAGTTTACCTAGTTTTGACTTAGAATATTTGTTTCTGAGAATTAGAGGTGCTTCAATTGGAGAAGTAATTAGCTTGACTGTAACGTGTCTAGATGATAACGAAACTACAGTAGAAGCGCAAATTAATATTAATGAGGTTGAAGTAGAAAAACCAGAAGGGCATGATCGTAAAATCATGTTTGATGAAGAATCTGGTATTGTAATGAATTATCCTAGTATGAAGCAATTCATTGATAGAGAATTCTTGAGAAAAGATATGCAGACGGAAGAAGTATATGGATTTATTGCAGATTCCATTGATCAGATCTTCCAAGGTGAAGAAGTATATGACAGCACTACGACAACTAAGAAGGAATTCCGCGAATTTGTTGATAGTTTGACTACAAAGCAATTTGAGAAAATTCAGCAGTTTTACGCAACTTCTCCTAAATTGTCTCACACATTTACTGTCACCAATCCAAAAACTGGAGAACCTAGTACATACACTATTGAGGGTCTACAGAGTTTTTTCGCATAGCACTCTTCCAAAATAACTTGGAGGGGTATTATAGAATGAATTTTGCCTTGATGCAGTACCATAAATATAGTTTGACAGAGATTGAAAATTGGATGCCTTGGGAAAGGGAAGTTTATACTACCTTCCTAATGCAATATTTGGAAGAAGTCAAACAAAAGCAAGAGGCAGCAAAGAATAAGCGTGGCTAACTTTTCCGCAACAACTCAAGGAGATCTTACTACTGCAATAGCGGGTTCGTTATCTGGTAGTATATCTTCCCTTGCAAAAACGAGAAATGAAGCAAAAGATAACGAGAATTTAGAGGAGTCAACTCCTGGTTCTTTATTTTTAAAAGCTTTAGGAACTCCATTTGGCGGAAAAACTTTTAATGACACGATAGGCACAGAAAATCCTAAAACAGGTGGTGCTAATGCTTTAGGTGTGCAAAAACCACAAATTTCATCGTCATCATCGCCAACTCTAAATTCTTCGGAAATTCGCAAAGCAACATCAGAGTTTGTAGCAAACAATCCTGGAATTGTAGTAAGCGATAAAGATCTCAAAGAACATGTAGTAAAAGCATTTGGTGGTGCAATATTACCAAAACTCATTCAAGCAGAAGGAAGAGTAAATAATTTAGAAAATGCAGTAAGTGCATTGAGTGGTAATTTAGTAAACACTCAGACTCTTATATCACAAAGCAATGATATACTTTCATCTAAGTTTGATCAACTAATTGGCATTTTTGGTCAACAATTAGAGTTTCAACAGAAGATAAAAGATAAAGCAGAATACGATAAGAAGGCAAACGAACTTGCTCTTAAAAAAGATGTCTCTAAAGTTAGTAGTTTTATAAAAACTGCTACAAATACAGGAGGTTCTTCAATTGACATTGCAGGTTTACTTACCTTATCAAGAAATAAAAAACTTAAATCTATCTTAGATTTTTTAGGTAACCTTACACCTAAAAGAAAAGGTGTTAGTCCTATTAGGGCTTTACTTGGTGGTTCGCAAGGTGTCCGACAGCTTTTACGTTCAAAGAAAAGTAAAGAACTTCAAAACAGACTGATGTCTGCAGTTTATAGAAGTACTAAAAATCCTTTAAATCCAGTAAAACTTAGTAACAAATTTGGACAGGGTGCAAAGAGAGCAAAATCTTATGCTTTAAAAAGTGAAAAAGCACAAAAACTTGCGGATTTATTAGGAGTAAATGTAACACGAGTCGCTGACGAATTGCGTTTGGGCGGATTGGCAGCATTAGAGGATATGTACAAAATGGGGATGCTGGACCCCCGTGAGTTTGCTGAAACTAAAAAAGCAGCACAATCTATTTTAAAAGATACTGTCAGAGACTTTGATCCTCCTCCTAGTGCAGATGACAAGTTAATGCGCGAGATTGCAGAGGATCGTGATGAATTTGTAAAAAGACGTTCTATTGAACCTAATAAGGCAAAAGTTTCAAAATCAGGTTCATTAACTAAAGCAAAAAATACAGCATCTAAAGTTGGGAAAAAGTTCTCTAGTCGTGCTGGCGCAACGGCACTTACAAAACCTTCTTTAGGTGCAAGACTGTTTGGTAAAGGTGGCAAATTAGTTCCTGGTCTTGGTGCTGGTATTGCATTCTCGGAAGCAGCATTTAGATGGGCTTCAGGTGATAAGGTTGGCGCTATGATGAGTGTTGGATCTGCTATTCCTATTTTGGGATGGGGATTTACTGCATTTGATATCGCCAGAGACCTGGGATTTGATCCACTTGATACTCTTCCTAAAGATGATCAATATGAGAGAGGAACAAACCTAACTAAACCTGGAACTGCAGTGCTTCATGGAACTGAAGCAGTTATAGGCAGTAAAGATCGTGAAGATGTTGCGACTTCTTATGTTGAAGCAATGGATAAGATTGGTTCTTCTATCGTCTCTTCTGCAATGTCTGTTGCTAATGCAACGGGTGATGGACAACTAGTTGCTTCTGAAATTAAACGAGCTGGACTTGACTATAATATAGATGTCCTTCCTTTATCAACAGATATAGGTAGAGTAAAAAATACAGCAGATTCATCTGCTGTATCTGGAACTTCTAATGAAAATCCACTACAGAAAATGATTAGTTCTCTTTTTACCGATAAAAAGAGGGGACGCCAATCACCTAGAGGGATGTTTAACTTAGAAAATGACATAAGAACTCGTAATGCACCTATTACAATACCAGAATATGATTTAGATCATAATGAACCAAATTCTGCTGTAAGGATGGGTGAAAATTATTATAAAACTACGGCAGATGGCAATTTGGGGGATAAAATTACATTTGAAGAAGCGCAAAGAATTATCCTCAGTAAACTGCCACAACGTAGTCCTGTAAGAAATACTCCTATTGGAGGAACTGGTCAATATGGACCAAATCGTAGAGCACAGGGTAACGACCATGAAGCTTTAGATACTAATTTAAAAATTGGTACTCCAAGCGATCCTGATGGTCAGCATACTGGATTAAATATGACTCTGCCAGGTGGAGTTGGAACACCAATTTATGCACCTATAGATTTAACTTACAGGTCTAGAGGAACTGATGGTAATCCTTCTGTTGGATTGGATGGAAATCCTAATATTAGACCATCTATGATGGGTAAGGGATTTGGATATTATGGCGCATATTATTTTGTGAAAGATGGTAAAGAATATGAAGTGTTATTGGGACACTTTAAGAGTATGCCATATAGGGGTCAAAAAGATGGAGATAAGATTCCCAAAGGAACGTTGTTAGGATATCAAGGAGCATCTGGAAATACTGATAATGGTGGTGCAGGTGGTCTTCGTAGATATGGTGGACCTGCATATCCACATATCTCACTCCATGTTAATGGAATTGGATTTAGAGCATCAACTGATGTTCTAGATTGGTTTGCTAAAAAAATCCCAGGAGCTAGTGCTGCACCTGACGGAAATGACGGTGGTGGTGGACCAAAACCAACGACAAAACGTGAAGAAGCATTATTAGACACTATTTCTTATGCTGAAGGAACTACTGATAGTTATGGTACTATTTTTGGCGGCAGAGTTATACCAGAACTAGCAAATGGAGAACTTACCGTTCAGGAAGTTTATGACATGATGATGACTGGAGAGGTTCGTGGTAGAACAGCTGGTTATGCGACAGGATCTTATGCAACTGGTAGATATCAGTTTATGCCAGATACTATTGATGATGTTGTCAACAAATACAAGGTACTTAAGTGGACTGATAAATTTACACCAAAAGCACAAGACAGAGCAATTCTATCTCGTATTGCTAATTTTAGAGGGGTGACTGACGCTATGCTCAAGAGCGAAGGTTTGAGTAATAGAGTTCTTGATATGTTATCTGGTGAATTTGCATCGTTCCCACAATATGACGGCAGTAGTATGTACAATCAACCAGTTAAGAGTCAAGATAAACTGCGTCAAATATATCAAAAGAATCTTGAATCTATTCCTACAACACCAGAAGGTATTCAAAGGCAAATTGAAAGAAATCAATGGTTGAGAGATAATGATCCTGTAAATTTCTTTGGATCAAATACTCCTACTAATTCTTCTGCTAAAAACTTACAATTAGCAAGTTCTCAGACTGAAGAATCATTAGAGGGACCTCAAGTTGCTTTGCAAGTAGTTTATATAAATCAAACTGCTGTTATAAGTAAATCTACAGCGTCATCTTCTTCTTCATCTAGAAAATCGGATATGACAAACCTTTACCGCATGGCATCACTAGCGTAATAACTCATGGCACGATCAATTACCAATACTGCTCAGGGTGATTTTACCACTTCGGCAACAGGAGCCATAGCAGAAATACTATTAGATATAATTACTGCAGCGAAATATAGAAAAGCAAAAGCTGTTGCTACTGCTGCAAAATATGGTGTTGACTATGAAAATTTGCCAGGTGAGTTTATTGCTAAGGAAGCAAGAAATAAACTATTAAAAGCAATTCCTTTAATTGGAGAAAAGTTAGTTCCCAAAGTATCAGCTCTTGATGATGCTGCTCGTGGACAGTCATCCAGCGATCCTCTCCTGGGGGTTCCTGTGCATCTTAGGAAGTTGCCTGAATATCAGCAACTAGCAAATCCTCAAGAGAAAGCATTCAGATCTAGACAAGTACGATCAACTTCATCTCCTACTAATACTGGTGCAAAAAAACCAGTAAAGGTTAAAGATCCTAGTCTAGGAGTATTTCTCTCAAAGATAGCGGATGCTTTATCTGGATCTGTTGCATCTTTAAACACAAAATTAGATGGCACAGAAACAGCAATTGTTGCTTCTAAAGAAGGCATCGGTGTTATAGCAAAACAATTAGAAGAAAATTCTGATAACGTAGAAACTAAATTAGATGCAATTATAGACATTTTGCGAGATCAAATAAATCTTGCAAAAGTTCAAAATGATAATATTGAGAGTAGGGATAAACTAGTCAAGCAAAATGAAGAGGTAGATCAGTCTGGAACCTTTAGATTTGTAGGACTGAATTCAAATACCGAAAAAACTAGGCAGCTAAATCTTTTTGAAGAAAATCAGGAACAGGGTGAGACTACTGTAAGTAAACCACCGATGTTACCTCAGCAACTTCCATTAGATCTTGGAGACGGTTTTGAACGAGGTGGTATAGCATCAGGACCAGATAGTGGATACCTTGCTAAGTTGCATGGCGATGAAATGATCATCCCACTTGACAACAATTATACTCAAGGAGAACCTAGCGCGATTGATGGAAAGGTCAGAAGACCTCCTATGTTTGGAGGAATTCAGAAGTTTGAAAAAGGAACATCTTCTCCAGAAATGGAAGAATTTTCTCCTAATGTTTTTGCGAAAAGTATTGTTCCTATTGAAGTTGGAGATCTTGACGAGCAGACGAAGAAACTTACAAAAGCAACTGAAATACCAACGAAAGCTGCTGGTATTATAATGATGGGGCAATTGCAGAGAGCAATTCCCGCAATGGGTCCTCTTGCATCACAAGTAGCACCTGAACTTAGTAAAATTATTAATCCTATTGCATCTGCTTTTGGTATTAATACTAATATTTCTTTCTCTGGATCATCATCTCCTGCGATGTCTATATCAAACGTATCTGCAGACAAGAAAGTGGTGCAGCAGATAACTGATGCAATTGATGAAGATAAAGAAGAGGAAGAAAAATCATGGATGGATCGTCTTCTAGATCCATTTAGAGGATTGTTTGGGGGTGGACCTTACCCAGCTGGTGGTGGACCTGTTAAGTATGAACGTGGTACAATTGTCATGAAAGGCGGTAGAGGATCACGTGGAATGCCTGGCGGTGGAGGCGGTGCTGGTGGCGGCAATCCAATCATGAATTGGTTTAACAAAGGTGCTAACACCCGTATTCCGAATGAGTCGGCTGCAAGATTTGGCAATCCGTTGGATTACTTCAGTAAAAATCCAGATCCTACAACACTCTTTGGCGATGATGCTCTGCAAAGAGGGCAGAGTGATATAAACTTTGCGAAAGGTAAGAGACCATCTCCATTCGGAAGACCAGATAGAGCATTACTTTCAAGAGATCTTCTTGATTGGCACAGAACACCTTCAACTAGAAATCCAAAAGGTGTTCTTAGACCAAGGTTTGTTCCTGCTGCAAAAGGTGGACCAGGGTCTGCACCAACACCAATTACAAGGGAATTGATTAAGAGACCTATTCGTGCTGGTCGTAGTGCTATGTCTGGAGTTAAACCTGGACATCCACTTGTCATGTTGGCAGAAATGTTAATTGGAGATCTAATTAGTCCACAACCAACAGCAGCATTTGATCAATTGTATGGTCCTAATGCTGCAGATCCCAGATACAGAAATATCACTACATTTGAGGAGTATTCTGCAATGCAGTCTGGAGCAGCACTTACTCCACCTAAACTAAATCGTTCAAACCAAATTGATATGCAATCAAAAGATCAGGTGTATAGTAAGATGAGTGGAGATGTATTGAACCTTGATCCTATAGTTCTAAATAATAGTCAGGTTATGAATAGTTCTGCTCCTGATGAGGTAACAAGTCCTATCTCTACGGCGGGAGAATCAGATTTATCCACATATTATCCGTCGCTGTCTTGGTTTTAATTCATGAGTAACAAACCATATGCATCTAGTTGTGAAGTAAAATCTATCGCATTATATAAAGCAAACGACGATAGTAAACCTTACGCAAACCTTATAAACATGGTATCTGGTCTTCAGTACCATGAAGATATAACAGCACCTGCATATGCTGCTACCATGACTGTAGTTGATAATGCCGAGAATATTATATCCACAATGCCTATTCAGGGATTTGAACGGGTTATATTTACAGTGGAAGCATTTGATGTAGAATATGTTTATTACTTCCGTATTGCCAGGATAATTAATAGATCTAATAAAGATCGTCAAAACATCTATACTTTATACCTTCTTTCTGAGGAAGCATTGGTTAATGAAGGTGTTAGAGTTAATAATATTTTAACTGGAACTCCAACTGAAATTACACGAAATCTTTTACAGCAATATTTAAACGTCTCACCGAGTTTACTGGGTGATTCTAATTTAGATAAGTCTGAAGGTAGGATGAAATTCCTTCCTGCTAAAAAGTCGCCATTTTCAATTATTAGATCATTACAAACAAAAACAGTTAGAAAGGCAAAACCTAAATCAGCTACAAAAAAAGGAGAAGCACCTGTAACATCAGGTCCATCAGCGATACCAAGAAGTGATATTACTATCGCACAACAATCAAAAGGTACTGCTGGATTTTTGTTCTATAGAACTTATGCAGGGTTTGCTTTTAAATCCATTGATGCATTGTGTGAACAAACTCCAGTTGCAGAACCATTTAAGTATCTTCCTGGAAAAACAACATATGAGTCTCCATTTAAGATTCAGGAGATTGAGTATCAAAGCGAAATAAACATGATGAAAAGTCTTAGAGAGGGAGTTTATTCCTCTGTAGTTTGCTTTTTTGATATAAATACTGGCAAGTATCAAGAGTATGTTTATTCTTTAAAAAATACCTGGGACGATATGGTTCATCTTGGTAGTCAATCTAAACTACCAGCGGGAATGGAAAGACTAACAAACTATCCATCTAGAGTCATGTCCGCTATCGTTAATAACGAGTGTTGGTATTCTGGTAGTGAAATCGCATCAGAAAAGTCTGAATATATTGATACCCAAAAAGAATACCTTTCTCAGGGAATTTCTAGATTGGGTATTATGAGTAATCAGGTTCTAACAATATCCCTTACAGGTCATCTTGAATTAACTGTTGGTAATCTCATTAACATTAGAGTTCCCAATCAAGTATCTGATAGAGATAGAGACAAGGAAACTTGGGATCCTGAGAATAGTGGTACGTATTTGGTCAGCAAATTAAATCATCAGTTTGATATCAGTGGCGGAACGGTATATACCGTGCTACAATTAATACGTGATTCCTATGGAATTAGAGATGAGGAACCTAACTAAGGAGGCATAAATGGACTCGGTTGAACAGCATATTGAGGCAGATAAGGAGATTCTACAGAATCCCATGACCTCACCCCAACAGCGTCGTCATATTGAAGGAGAACTACATGATTTAGAAGATTGGGTAGAGCATCATAAAGAAGAAATCAAAGCAGGAGATCATCACGATCCTACACCACTTGAACTCTACTGCGATCAAAATCCATCCGAACCTGAATGTTTAATCTACGATGACTAATTGATATGGATTTATTGAGTAATTTATACCCAATCAACCAAATTGGATCGGATGGATTTTCTTGGTGGATAGGTCAAATTGAAAGCAAGAAATCAACTGATAAAAAAAGATCTGGTAGATATAGGGTAAGAATTGTAGGTCTTCATCCTGAGGATTGTTCTGCTGTCCCCTCAGATCAATTGCCATGGGCAACAGTAATGATGCCTGTAACCTCTCCCCATACTCCTGGTGGATCTACTTCAGTGTCGGATCAACTTGGACCTGGAGTATGGTGCGTTGGATTTTTCTTAGACTCTGATAAGCAACAACCTATTATCCTTGGAACGGTTGGTAGAGTTGCCAATTCTACAAACGAAGTATCTCAAAATCCAACACCAGGACAAGAAGGATGTAAGGCATTCACTACTTATGTTGATCCAGTAAATCAAATTCCGTTTGATCAGGATTTAGGAGCAGAAGGTACGGTATTATCACCAGCAGCTGCTGGGCATCCAATCACTGGTGTACCTTCAAAGGAAGATGGTGTTACTATTGAAAGTGGTGTGAGTGGATTCACTACGATGAAGTATGCTCCCAACACTGATAGTAATCCTGGTGGAAATGAATGGTGTGTTGAAATTGCTGATCAATGTGGTAAAGAGACTGATCTTACAAATACATTTACTAGACTATTCTCCGAGATGTTAGCTGAGACTCAGCGTAACAATGGAAAACTTGGAGATTATTTGGTTGGTGAAGTTTCTGGTGAGTTGTTTGATGCTGTAGGAATTGGCAGGAAATATGTTGACCAGGGTATTCTGGTCATGAGAACTTTTGTTGCTTCTGTCAAAGGATTCATCTTAGAAAAGATGAAGGCAGGCATCAAAGATCTAATCAATATGATGCTATATCCAAATGAAACAGGTAACTCTTTGACACCTGTAACAGAGTGGTTTAATAATCTATTGAACCAAGTTGGATGTAGTATGGCAGATCTTGGAGATCGTCTCGCTAGTTTCTTAGAAGATCTTATCTTTGGATATCTTTTCAATATTTACAAAGCAGCAGCATGTCAAGTTGACAAATTTGTAAATGGTGTTCTGAATAAAATTCAGTCTCTATTGAATGAATTGTTAGAAACTGTCCTTGGACCTCTGCAGGATATATTAGGAGTCGCTGCATCTGCAATCAATATCATTGGAGATACATTAAACTATGTGATGAATTTGCTTGGCATTTCATGTAATGGACCAGGCAAACAGTGTAGTAAAACTACCAAGATTTGTGTGAACTGTGATACTGATGACCGAGAGAATTTCTTAGACAAATTACTTAAAGACATTACAGATGATTTGTTCCCAGTCACGGGTGAAGACTGGTCTCAGTACACATGTGATGAAGCATACGAGGGAACTAGAATAAAACCAACTGAAGTAGTCTTTGTTGGAGGTATTCAAGATCCACCTGAAGATACTAGTTCTGCTATTAGTTACATGATTGATGATGTATATGTTTTTGAGGGAGATATCGCCCTAATGAAGGTATACAGATCTGGTGATTTAAGCATTGCTTCCAGTGTTGAATACTATACTACGGAAGGAACTGCTATAGAAGGACAAGATTATAAGGGAGCAACTGGTCTTTTAGGATTTGCTCCTGGAGAGACTGAAAAATCTATTGAGATAAGAACCTTCGCAGATTTTGAGAGAGAAGGAACTGAAGATTTATTTGTTACTATTAAAAAAGCTACTCCTACGAATGTGAGAGCGTTTGCTAAAAAGAATATAGCAAAGTGTTATATTAGAGAAAGTCCTATTACTACACCTGGAGGAACAACGTTACCCGAAGGAGAAGTTCCACAGTCTCCACCACCACCATCATTTAATCCAGAGATCATTCCTGGGTTAATTTCTGATCCTGACCCACTCACTCAACCTGAGGATGAAGAAGGAACGGTAGATCCTGCTGCACAACCATCATATGATGTGGTTGCAGATAAGAATCAGGTAGAAGAAGGAGAGTTTGTTAAATTTACTATTACTACTACAAACGTTCCTACTGGAACAACATTGTTCTACCGTATCTTTGGTAGATATATTACACCATCTGATATAGTTGAAGGAACATTATCAGGTTCTTTTGTTATTGAAAGTGGTCAGGCAGAAGTTGTTGTTGGTATTAATCAAGATTCTGTTCTTGAAAACGATGAGAAGATGGTATTTGGTATTGTTGGAACGGGAGCACAGACTAGTGTCCTAATTGTTTCAGATGCCGCAACATTCAGCGATGAAGAAAGGGTGAATCAAAATGATTCTTCCTCTAACGTTCAAGTTGGTAGAAGTCCATCTGTTCCTACTGTAGGATCTGTTGTTACTAATGCTGCTGGTGGAATTATTGATATTCCTATTGATGAACCAGGAGATCCTTATGTAGAACCTCCTGTTGTTATTATTCCTGGTGAAGGATATAGAGCTAGTGCTCTTCCTCTGCTTGATGATACTGGAAGAATTGTTGAAATTAGGATTACCGATCCTGGATTCGGGTATAAACTCAATACTCCAACTAAAGCAGAGAAAGAATGTATTATTGATTCTTTCACTATGTTGAATCCTGGAAGAAATTATACTTCCACTCCAGATGTTTATGTTAACGGAGATAAAAACGTTGCTGATGCAGTCATCAATACAAATGGTCAGGTAATTAGTGTTAGAATTAAAGATAGATCTCTTGTATTTGAAGATTATCCCGAGATAATTATCCTCGGTGGAGGTGGTTATGGTGCTAGATTCATTCCTTCATTCACGTGTTTGGATCCAGATGTTAGAGTTGAAGTTGGTTCCGCTAAGATTGGAACTGGCAAATATATTGATTGTCCATAGGAGTGAACAATGGCAGACGTATTTGATCAAGGTTATAAAAAACTTGGTGCCGAGGGATCTCCTAGGCAGAGAAACTATGATGGTAAAACACCACCAAAACCCACTACAGATGATGAGACTCAAGATTTAGAGATCAAAAGAACAGTCAGCGTATTAGTCGGTGGACAGAGATATGCTCTGCTTGATGACGATGGTGATTTAGAGATTCGCAATAAACTCAATGGTATGGGTATCTCCATTCAACAAAATGGAGATATCATGATGCTGACAGGATCTGGCGGCAATGGAAAAGCATGTGGTGGTAGATTTATGGTCAACGCCAAAGGCGGTGGCATGTTTAAGTATGATGGTGCTAAAGTTGAGGTAATTAGGGCGAGTGATAAAGATCCTGCTGCAAAAGGAAAAAAAGGATCTAAACAATCTAAAGACTCTGGAAAAGGAGAGCTAGCATGTTCTAGTTTGATTTACGGAGACACTATTACAGAGTGTCATGGTCATGTCGTAATCAAAGGGACAAACGTAACAATAGATGCTGCTGATGTTTTATCATTAGTTGGAAAAGGATCTTTATTACTTCAAGCTGGTCCTGAGGGAGGTGGAGATCTTCGTATCAATGCGGGACAAATTGTTGAGACTGTAGACACTAAACTTACTACAGTCTCTGGACAAGAGCAGACGATTGCTTCGGAAGAACTATCGTTACAGTACGATCCACGAGCATCTAAGAATATCATTAGTCCTGGACATTTGAATGTTAAAGCAAAGGGTGACATGGACATCGGTCTTGCTGGTAAGATGCGTGTGCTTGTAGGAGGTGTACCATCAACACCACCTCTAGTTAAAGATTTAATTGATGCTTTAAGTGTAAAGACTTTAGCAGGTCAAGTTAGTCTAGTTAGTGCAAATTTAGTTAATATTAAGGCATCCACGTTAATTGATATCAGTTCTCTTGCTGGTCCATTTACCATGAATGCTGGTCCTGGTTCTATGTCGCTCCTTTCTGGTACTGCTATGACAGTTACATCAGGTGGTCCACTCACAGCGACAGCTGCCATCGGTGATGTTAATATTACTGCGAAGACAGGCAATGTACTTGTCAAAGGTAAACTGATCTACCTGAACTGATAATTGTGTCTTATGATACTGATCGGAAATCCGTATCGTAAACTGGCACAAGGGGGGTTGATTTTTACCCCAAGATCATATAAATTGTATTCATGCGGTTGAGAGACCGCTGAGTACAAACACTTAATTAAGAAGAAAAACAATGATCAAATCCGCATTCGCAGCAACTGCTGTTCTGTCACTGTCCGCTGGCGCTGCCTTCGCAGGACCCTACGTAAACGTAGAAGCTAACTCAGGTTGGACGGGATCCAACTACAACGGCACCGTTACCGACGCTCACGTGGGCTACGAGGGTGAACTGGGCGAATCCACCTCCTGGTACGTTCAGGGTGGCGCTAGCCTCGTCTCCCCTGATGGTGGTGAGACCGATACCGTCCCTTCAGGTAAGGCAGGTCTTGGCATCGGTTTGACTGAAGCACTTGGTGCATATGGTGAAGTCTCCTTCCTTGGTTCTGGCGACAGCGATATTGACCGTGGATATGGCGCTAAATTGGGCGTCAAGTATTCCTTCTGATACGGAATCTAAAGTAAAATTGAGGGGTGCTTGACACCCCTCTTTTTTTGTCTTATACTGTCAGCATATGACCCTTATATAATGCACTACAAACCTTATTCACCAGAGTGGCATAGACATAGGTATCTGAAAGAAGCGATCTACAAGTATCTTGATGATGGAATTGATAACGACACCATCATTGATGACATTCTAAATATTGTGTGTGAGCGCCAAGAGCGAGCACATGCAG
>CEVG01096096.1_pt1 | contig 13991 bp, 20 predicted proteins | sample 356511 | NCBI WGS metagenome assembly CEVG01 (sample SAMEA2623426, study PRJEB7988) | marine metagenome | biome: marine biome (ENVO:00000447); feature: surface water layer (ENVO:00002042); material: "saline water (ENVO:00002010), including plankton (ENVO:xxxxxxxx)" | depth 5 m | reverse complement strand
GGGAAGAAAAAGGTTGTCCGATTCCTGAGAAGTCTTATGACGAAGATGATGAAGAAGAGGAAGATGATTACGATGATTATGGTAGTGCGTTCAATGGCATTGAATTGCAACTTACAAAGAATGATATAGAGTATCTTGAAGAAGCAATCAAAAACCAAGAGTTGCCAGAGACATCTGGATTTTTCTTCGGAAGTGATTCTTATACTTGGAACGAAGAAGGACACGCAGAGGACACCGTTCAAGAGAATTACTACTATAAAGAAAATGATCTTCAGTTTATTGAAAACGCAAAACAAGCATTAGAAAAAAAATACAGAGTTTATTATAGTTGTAGTTGGTAAGTTTTATACTTATATGCTATGGCAGAATATAAAATTACTCTTAAAACTCCTGAAGGAGAACATGAAATTGAATGCGATGAGGATCTTGCAATCGTAGATGCGGCCGAAGACAATAATTTGGATATTCCTTATTCTTGTAGAAACGGAAGTTGCTCGGTTTGCACAGGTAAACTTGTAAGTGGTACAGTTGATCAAGAAGATCAAATGTTTTTAGATGATGCACAAATAGAAGAAGGTTATATTCTTACCTGCGTTGCGAAACCAAATAGTGATTGTGTCATTGAAACAGACAAAGAAAGTGATCTTGATTAATTTGTGGATAATTACACAAAAGCAATAAATCAATTAAAAGAACAAGAAAAAACAAATTCTTCTTACTTAAAATTAGGTGAATCAAGTAAGAATTTAGTTGTATCGTTTGGTCATATTGCTCACGGAGGATTTGCAAGTAAGACTTCTTTGTTAAAATTAAAATACATTGAAAATAAAAGTATTGATATGCTTTATTTAAGAGATGTAAAAAAAGAATGGTATTTAGGTTCATTAATGGAAATCGGAAATGAAATTAAAGATACAATAAATTTTTTACAAGACCAAATTAAAACTTACAAATATGTACATTGCATCGGAAGTAGTATGGGAGGATATGCTTCAATTTTATTTGGCAGTATATTAAATGCAGAAAATGTTGTTGCAAATATGCCTCAAACAGATTTGTTGTATTTAAATGACAATGCTGAAATTAACTCACTTGATTCTATAAGAAAAAAAAATATAGAAGTTTGGCAACAATATCAAAACTTAGATAATCACATCAACAAAACTACAAATTATATTGTTTTATTTCCAAGAAAATACAATAAAGAACACGAAAAAGTTTTACATGGTGAATTACATTATGATAATGTTAAACATCACAAAAACATTGTTCGTAAATATAATTCTGATTTTAATACTGAAGTAGCAAATTTGTTTGCTTTAAATTAAAGAATCATATATTGAACATATTCTTGATTCGGATAATTTTCAAGTTCAATATATTTTCCTGTTTGTGGTTCAAAAATTAACCACTTACCTGGTGTAAAAACTAAATTTACCATATGAAGTCCACCTGTTCCTGGTATGCCACCAAATTCATTGACTTGACGAACAACAACGACTGCAACTCCCATTTCAAGTTTATCACCACTTTTGTATGCACTTACACCCATAAGAGATTTATATAGCATTGCGAAGTTGTCACAATCAAGTGCTTGATGATTATTTTCAAGACCTGGTTGAATTCCTGCTTCAAACATAAGTTTTTTAAACCAACTATTAAAAGCACGAAAATGAAAATAATCAACTTGACGATACCGAGTATCAAGCATAACAACTTTAAAGTCAGTAGGAACTTTCGTAGGAACCCAGTTTGCAGACTTTTGCATTGAAAAATGCTGACCAATTGTATGACGATCAATGTAATTCTTAGGTTTGAACGAGTTTTCTATATTTTCACCTTGCATAACAGGAATTTCAACCAATTCACGCATATCAGTTTTTGTTTTACAACTTGAACCTGCCATAAATATAATTGTCATTCCAATAACAACAAATGCTAAACAACTCCAACATATATTTTTAAATTTATCACCAAATTTTGTATTCATATCACTATCCTCCATTAATAAATATAACTTTTTTATAATATTATTATATTTAATGGATAATCTTTATTTTTGATATTTATATAAATGAGAGATATAATTCAAAATGATAATGTACCATGCTTTTATCATGTTCCAAAAAATGCAGGAACTTTTGTGATTAGTTCAATTTTATTACATTTTAGATTATTTAGAGCAAGTAAAACAAATTGGTTAGCACTCAACAAAGAAACGGCACGAAATATTGTAATTTGGGACAATAATAAAGAAGTGGCAAGAGTAATTGCAGGTGATCCTAATTTTATATGCAATGATAGTTTGATATTTAAAAAAGGCAACGATGAAGATAATACGCACTACACAATACAACTTAATCAATGTTCTCCATATGTTTTTGAATCACTAAATATTTTTTCTATTGTAATTGAAGCAGATGGATTTAAATTACATTCAGAAATTACAACACATTTTAGAAAATATAATTTAATAAATTTTATGATTTTGAGAAATTCTTTGGATCGTGCCATTTCATTTTTCAATTATATAAATTCAGAATCAGCAAAACATGAACCGACTTATGGAATTATTCCATCGTCTTTTGAAGATTATGTAAAAAGTGAGTATATTGAAGATAGTTGGTTAATAAGACAATTTTCAGAAGTGGGTGAACATGGAATTCAATTTAATAATTTGCAAGAAACTTACGATGTAGTTAAAAATTTTGAGATTTGTGATATCGAAAAAACCGATGAATTCATTTGTTATATATTCCGTAAATATGTTGACTTAAATTTAACAAAACAACAAAAATCTGTAAGTGGGTGGAACTTAGAATATAATTCAAATTTGAATAAAAAAAATTCGTACAATGAATCATTGATAAGTATTTTAGAAGAAAGAATGAAATACGACATTGAGTTGTATCAAAAATTAGTAAAATGTTAATTTCACATAAAAGTCAGTTTATAGTAATAAACATTCCAAAAACGGGAACAAGGTCAATTCGTGAGACATTGAAAACTCATTGTATTCTTGATGTAGTAGGAGAACCAAATCCAAATTCAAAATTTTATCAACATGAAACATCTAATAATATAAAAAAAGTAGTTACTGAACAAAATTGGAATTGGAAGGAATATTATAGTTTTGTTTGTGTTAGAAATCCTTGGAAAAGATATCTAAGTTTCTTTAAATATTACATGGAATATGCTGAAAAATATAAAAATAAAGATAACAACATAATGTGGAATAATGCTGAAATTGCACAAGGAAAAATGTGCGTGGAATTATTCAAAAAAAATAAAAAGGAAGTTATTCTTAAAAATATTATACTCAACAATAAACCCCAAAGTGAATATTATTTAGATCAGCATATAAATGTTATGGTAAATCATATTGCAAAATTTGAAAATTTAAACTCCGAATTTAAGAAATTATGTAATAAACTGCGAATGGATTCAGTAAATTTACTTCACGAAAATAAAAGTGATTTTAATTTTGATTGTGACATATATTCACAAGAATTAATTGACATGGTAGCAAAAAAAGAAAATCATGTAATAAATTTAAAAGGATATGATTTTGTATGAACATAAAGTGGCCAAGAATTTTTAGTGAAAAACAAAATATTGAAAAACAATTTATTGATGTTTGTACAAAGCAGTATTTAAAATGTAATATAAAAATTGGACTTGATCGTGAATATCCTCGCATTACAAAAATTAAAAATAAATCGTATTATGCAATATGGAACGGAGGAGCAAGTTGTTTACAAAGTGCATGGAATGACGAAAAAATCGTTCAAGGAGCAGGATGGGTAGATCCAATTACTATAACTGAATCAGATGAAAAATTGTTTTTTGGTAAAATGGTGGATATACCTTGGAATGAATATAAAAGTGGTTTCATCAAAAAAAATAAAAAAATTAAAAAAGTAAATGGTAACTATGTAGCATTTCATACTTGGTGGCATGATAATTATGGTCACAATCTACACGATAATCTTCCTTACTTATTGTGGTTAGTTTCTACTGTTCCAAGTGATTACAAAATTTTAATGCTTGAAAGTAGCATTAAAAAAGAAATTATATCAAATATTGATGCTAAATTATATAATCGCATTAAGTGGATTGAGATTGGAGATACAATTGAAATAAATGGAGACTTGATTGTTTCAACACCAGATTGTCATCCGTGTATTATGGGAAAAAATTTTATGAAATATTTCAAAAATTGGATAAAACAAAATTCCATTGAATCATTTAGAAAAGATGTAATTTTTTATTCACGAAGAAATACGACAAATCGTAGAGTGCTTGAGAAAAATAACGAAAAACTTGTTATTAAGACAATAAAAGAATTAATGTTAAAACACAAAATCAGAGGAGAGTTAGTAATATTTTCTGGCAAAGATGAAAATAATGATAGTTTGAGTGTTTCTGAACAAATAAAAATATTTAAAAACGCAGATACAATTATAGGACCACATGGAACAGGTTTAATCAATATGCTATATGCAAATCTTGATAAAGTAAAAATTCTTGAATTCATTCCAAGTTGTGAGAGTGCTTCGGTACAACGTCCATTTAATGGATATCATAATGTATTACATGGTCTTGAAATGAATTATAATCATATATTATACACAGATGATTCAACTATAAACGAAACAAAAATAAAATATAAGGATTTGAAAAATGCCTTAAATACAATGTGGGGTGAAATAAAATGAACGAAGAATTAAATGAAGTGCCAAGATACGCAATTGACAATGATACAGGAATATGGTCGGGTAAAGAAAAACATTTAAGAGGTCATCGTGAAGATGAACAATTAAAGCAAGCAGTTGTCGATGTTTTTAATAAAAAAAATATAAAAACTGTATACGACTTCGGGTGTGGTCTTGGTGGATACACAAAATTTCTAAATAATAATAATATATATACGGAAGGGTATGATGGAAATCCAGACACACCTATATTAAGTAATGGAATGTGTAAAGTATTAGATTTATCAAAAAAGTTTAATCTTGGAAAACAAATGGATTATGTATTTTGCCTTGAAGTTGGTGAACATATTCCACAAAAATACGAGTCGACTTTCATTGATAATCTGCATCGTCATAACAAAAAAGGCATGATACTAAGTTGGGCTACAAATAACCCATATCAAGGAGGTCATGGCCATGTCAATAATTTAGATAATGTTTATATAATAAATAGACTAAATAAACTTGGATATAAACACGATACAGAAACGGAAATTTATTTAAAAGAAAATTTAGACTCGGTTTCATTTGGGTATTTTTTAACAAGTTTGATGGCATTTGTAAAATGAATACAACGAATATATATTACCACTTGTATTGCGTGAATAATTCTTATATGATGTTTCTAAACGCAATAGATAAAATAGTAAACAATGGTTTATATGAAAAGACATCAAAAATCTATTGCAATTTAGTCGGAGAAAAAACGGAATATTTTATAGAAATATTATCAAATAAGTTTAAAGAAGAAAAAAAAATTATTTTATTAAAAAACATAGATGATTCAGGTGAAGGATGTACTTTAAATTTAATTCACAAACATTCCCAAATTCAAACTGGATATAAAATTCTATATTTGCACAGTAAGGGTGCAACATTTAATAAAGAAAGACAAAAAACTAATCCTTTGTGTACAAATGAGTTTGCAGAACAATGGACAAATCGTATGCTTGACTACTTGGTGGTGAACTATAAAAGTTGCTTTCAAAATTTAAAAGAAAAAGAAACTGACGGAATAGATTTTAATAATGAACCACTTCCACATTATTCAGGAAATTTTTGGTGGGCAAATTCAAGTTATATTAAAAGTTTAAAATCATATTCAGAATTTTATTTTTCAAAAGAAGAATATTATGATTATAGAAAATTAAGTGAAAAAGATAGAACTCGTCCTATGTTTACAACAGATTCAAATAGAATGCTTGCTGAGTATTGGTTATGTTCTAAATTAAAAGTATAAGTTTTGGATTATGGATAAGCAAAAGACAAGTACAGAAAAACTTAACAGAACACTTCACAGAGTATCAAGAATCTTAGACGATAACAATATTGACTGCTGGTTTGTAATGTTTGGTACACTACTAGGTGTAGTTAGAGAAAATAATTGTATAAGTGGAGACGATGATATTGATATCATGATTCACTATAATTACAATGATCTTAAAAACATTTTTGTGTCAAACGGTTTTCATTTTGATGTTAATCGAAAATCACAAAATATTCTAAAAAGCATACCTTCAAACGAATATGCAAGTTTTGATTTTTATATGTGTGAGATTTCTAAAGATAACAATTATTATTCTTCATGGCAAAATGTACAAGTAAACAATGTTTCTATTATTAAACATAAATGGCAAAATTGTTTTATCAACTTACCAAACGATGCAGAAAGAAAACTTGAAAAAATGTATGGCAAAAATTGGAAAACTCCTATTGAATATAAGCACGGTGAAAGAGGAGAAATGTCCGATGAAAATTCAATATATAATACAAAACTCAAATTTATCCTATAATGAACAAAAAATATTGGCAAAAATTTTATAGAAAAAATTCAAGCAGAAGTGATATTTCAAATTTTAGTTCTTTTGCTAAATTTTGTTATAAAAATTTTTTGAATGAAAAAACAAAAACTATTGTGGAACTTGGATGTGGTAACGCAAGAGATGCTAAATTTTTTGCTCAAGATTATTTTGTATATGCTTTGGATCAAATCATTGAACAAAAGATTTTAAATTCAAATAAGAACTCAAAACTTAATTTAGTTGAACAAGATTTTGTTCACACAGAATTTAACTTCAATGAAAAAGTTGATGTGTTTTATTCTAGATTTACAATTCATTCTATAACAGAAGATGAACAATATAAACTTTTACCGAAGGTGTATAACCATTTAAATAATAACGGATTGTTTTGCATCGAAGCAAGAACAACAAAAGATTCCAAATTCGGAGTTGGTAAACACATAAGTGATACAACATATTTTAACGATAATCATAATCGTAGATTTATAAATTCACAAGATTTTTTAAACCAAACATTATCGTTGGGATTTAAACTTAGATATTTTAATGAGCAAGATAATTTATCTGTATGTAAAAAAGACAATCCTGTACTGATGAGAGTGATTTTAGAGAAATGAAAGTAATATCATATTTTAATAAAATTCCTAATTCCAAATTTTCATTAGAAAGTGAGGAACTAATTGAATTATGGAAAACATCTTGGAAAAAACATAATTGGAATCCAAGTATATTAAACGAAGAGTATTCAAAAAGAAACAAATTATTTCATGAACTTGATCTAGACGATCCAACTGCAAACTTTTATAAAACAATAAATAAACAAAATTGGACATACCATCGTAGTTGTTATTGTCGTCTTCTTGCGTATTGTCAATATGTTCGTGAAAATGGTGCAACATTATATGCAGATTATGATGTCATGAATTATGGATTTACACCAAATATTATGAATTTCGCAACAGAAAATAGTTACTTCTGTGGAGAACGGGCAGTTGTTTATCTTGGTAAAGAAGGTGTAAAGCAAATAGAAAATGCTTTGATACAATTTTCATCGGAAAAATTTAAAAACGAAGGAAGTTCTGCTGATGTGTATGTTATGGAACGATATACTACTATATTTATACCTGTGTTAAATAACCTTGAAACAAAAGCAAAAGCAAAATGGGAATATTACTATATGTCAAATTCTTTTGATAAATTTGAAAATGATACCAAATTAGTTCATTATGATGGAGGATGTTATAGAAGAGGAGCAAGTCGGAAATTATCAAGATTGCAAATAATAAAGCAACATAATAGATTATGAAAATATACACATATTATCAAAATATAAATCATTCTAAACAAAATGAATTAATTGACTTGTGGAAAATAAGTTGGTCACGTCACGGATATAAACCTATCGTATTAACTTTAGAAGATGCCAAAAAACATTCGTATTTTCAAACTTTGAACACAGAAATGCGTAGAATTTACAATAAAATAACAGATAAACAAATAAGTGAGTACGGAATGAGTTGTTGGTTTCGTTGGTTAGCATATGCAACCCAAGCAGATGAAAAATTCTACGTTAGTGATTACGATATAATCAATGTTAATTTCCCAATCACTGAACCGAAGAATAAACTTCATTTCATGGATGCCCATGTACCATGCTTTGCAAGTGGAAACCCAACGCAATTTAAAAATTTATGCGAAGCATTTGTGGAAGTTAGCAATGAACGAATTGAAATTTTAAAACAAAAAACTGATCATTATCATGACCAAGAATTTTTCGTTTACAACTCGGAGGAATTGAAGAATCATCATAACATCGTTATGACACGTGATAGGGATAAATTATTATCACCATACATAAAGGATTGTTTGACTCCAATTATTCACTTTAGTCATTTTAGGTGTAAAACTAACTCTAATAGAATAAAATTAATTGAAGAAATCTTATCATGAAAATATACACCTATTATCAAAATATAAATCATTCTAACCAACTTGAACTGATTGAATTATGGAAAATTAGTTGGTCAAAGAAAGGTTACGAACCTATCGTATTAACTTTAGATGACGCAAAAAAGCATTCCTATTTTGAAACTTTGAATACAGAAATGCGTAGTATCTGTAAAGAAATTGCAAAAAAAGAAATAAGTGACTACGGAATGAATTGTTGGTTTCGTTGGTTAGCATATGCAACACAAGCAGGAGAAAAATTTTATGTTTCTGATTACGATGCAATTAATATTAACTTTCCAATCACAGATCCAAACGAAAAACTTCATTTAATGGATTTTGCTTGTCCTTTTCTTGCAAGTGGAACACCAAAACAATTTGAAAATTTATGCAAAGCATTTGTGGAAGTTAGTAATCAAAGAATTGATATATTAAAACAACAGACAGATCACTACCACGATCAAGAATTTTTTCAGTATAATTTTATGCCAAATTTTAATGATTCTGTGGAAAATTTAAGAAATGAACACGATATCTTAATGACAAGAAATAGGCATGAACTTGGTGGCAACATAGATCCTGTAAAGAACAAGATATTTGCAGGTCGAAATATTGGATACATTGAAAATCAAAAATATAAAGTAGTTCATGTGTCACATGAAAATATTGAGATTTTACAAAAAAAGTATGATAAATACAAAAATAAAAATTCAAGTAAATTAAGGGTTAACTTAATTAAAAATTTATTAGGAATATGAAAATACTCGTAGTGATATTAACTTACGATGGCACTCAGAAAAATGCTGATGCTTGTATTGCTACTTGGGTAAACGATATTCAATATCCACATGAGTATTATTTTTACGGAGGTAAAACTCAATCAGAGAAAATGGATAAAACATGGAATTGTGAACCCAATGACGGAGAGCATAGATTTAGATTACCTGAAAAAACATATAAAATGTTAAATGAATCATTAAATCATGATTGGGATTTTTTATTTAAATGTGATGATGATACTTTTGTCGCATTCGATAAACTTATAGATTTGTTAAAAAATTACGATTCAAAATCTGACTTATATCTTGGTCGCAGAATATTGTTTGATAAAAAATTTGAGTATGCTCAAGGAGGGGCAGGTTATATTCTAACAAGAAGTTCCGTAAAAAAATGTATAAAGTCATTAAAACATTTTTATGATGAGGATTTTAAAAAGAATGAAAGTGCAGAAGATTATTCAGTTGGTCTTGCATTAAAAGAACAAAATATAAATTTTACACATACTGATTTATTATCTACAAATATAAACGCAAAGAACGACCAATTAATATGCAATGATGCGATTATGAGAGATAATAAAATTACGACACATTATGTTAAATCAAAAACAATGTTATCATTATACGGATCATTTAATAAGAAATTGTTAATTTGTATTTATAGTTCTCACATGGATTTGGATATTGCTAAGAAACTTAGAAAACAAATAAATAATTCTACAATTAAAAATCAAAAAAATATAATAGTTTTAAGTGATATTAATCAATCTGATGATTTTCGTTACAATAACAACGAAGGTATTTTATATGTAAAAGTTAAAGAATGCTATACGCATTTATCTCTTAAAACAAAACTTATGTTCAAGGCCTGTTCAAGTTTATTTGACTATGATTTTTTGGTAAAATGGGATGCAAGCACTAAAATTGAGGAGAGGTGTTATGGTCAAAAAGATAGAGCAGAAATAAATTTACAAGAATTAAAGAAATTTACATATAATCGGCACTATTATAGTCATCTTAATGCAAGTTGTAATGGAATTGAAAGTAAAGAATGGTTTATTGCTTGTAAAAAAAGGTTTTTACCAATACTGATTCAAGAAAAACGAGATCTTGACTCTCAACATTTTATACCACAAAAAATTAATTATTTTAGGGGCAAGTTTTATATAGTAAGTAATGAATTTTGTACTTTTATGAAAAACTCCTCGGAATGTGATAATATTTTTCAGAAAAATTTTCAGCATAACTTTGGAAGTGAGGATTTATCGGTTGGTATGTGTTTTTGGAAATTTAGGGAAAAACTATTAGGGAAACATAATGATAAGTCATAAATACAAATACATTTTCTTGCATATTCCAAAATGTGGTGGTTCTTCCATTGAACAGGTTTTATTGCAAAACGAATTATCATTGCAAGATAAAATATTTAATGACACTTTTTGGATTGACAACTTATGTAAGGAAATCAAATCTAAATTTATATTAGGTAAAAATATAGGTCTAAAATCTCATAAACTTAACAATGAAGATAGTTTTTCTAGTCAACATTTTGCAATGGAAGATTATATTATTAATTTTACAGAATATCAAAAAGATTTTTTTAAATTCACTTTTGTTAGAAATCCATATAGTAAAGTCGTAAGTGAATGGAAGTATTTTTTAAAAATTGATCCAAAATATAATTTTAATTTCAGAGATAGTATAACTAATACAGAATATTGTGGTGAATGTTATCCATATGAGGAACATAATTGGTATCAAAAAATTTATGCAGATGGTTGTGACTTCATCGGAAAATTTGAAAACATCCAAGAGGACTTTAATATCGTGTGTGACAAAATAGGAATTCCACAACAACAACTTCCTCATAAAAACAAAAGCAAACACAAACATTATACTGAATACTACGATGATGAAACTCGTAAAATTGTTGGGGAAAAATACGCAAAAGACATTGAGTATTTCGGTTATGAATTTGGAGAGTAAGAGATGATAGATTATAAACATAAATTTATTTTTATTCATATTAACAAATGTGGTGGAACTACAATCGATGAACATTTTACAGAAAAATTTCAAGGACACACAAAAGCATTTGAGTACAAAAAATTAAACCCAAATGAATTTGACAATTATTTTAAGTTCACTTTTGTAAGAAATCCGTGGGATCGTGTGGTATCATTCTACCACTACCAACTAAAAAGAAAATGGGATTATTATCCCTTTGATGAAACAGTTTCATTTAAGAAGTTTGTAAAAAACTGGTTGATACAAATGCCAAAACAAACTCCACTAAATACCCATCCGTGTTATGATTGGATTTCCGACAAAGATGATAATTTGCTAGTAGATTTTATTGGAAGATTTGAAAATCTTCAAGCAGACTTTAATACCATATGCGACAAAATTGGAATCGACAGACAAAAACTACAACATAAAAACAAAAGCAAACACAAACATTACACTGAATACTACGATGATGAAACTCGTAAAATTGTTGTGGAAAAATACGCAAAAGACATTGAGTATTTCGGTTATGAATTTGGAGAATGATATGAAAACAAATAACAAATTCTTGTACACAAGGTTTGAAAATCTTATCTGGTTTGTAGTCCCAAAGACTGCAACACGAACTATGCACACTTATTTTAAAGAACATAAATTAGATTTTCCCACCGAACGTGATAATCAGGGAAAACTACCAAATGACTACAATAACTGCTTTAAGTTTGTATTTGTCAGAAACCCTTGGGACAGATTACTATCTACTTGGAAAGATAAAATTGTGAAACAATGGTCTGATGAATATCATGAAGACTTTCACAAGTGGAGAATTAAAAGATACGAAAAATACAAAAACAAAGAGTTTAATTTTTTCGTAAAAGATGTAATACCAAGTGCAGGACGTCACACAGAGTTGATGTGTAATCTTTTTGATCGTAATGTGAATTTTATTGGTAGGTTTGAGAATCTTGAAAAAGACTTCAATATAATCTGCGACAAAATTGGAATTCCACGACAAGAACTTCCACATAAAAACAAAAGCAAACACAAACATTATACTGAATATTATGATGACGAAACACGTGAAATCGTCGCAGAAAAGTACGCAAAAGACATTGAGTATTTCGGATATAAATTTGGAGATTAACTGATGATAAATCACGAATATAAGGTCTTATTTATTCATGTAATTAAAACAGGTGGAATTTCTATTGCGACTGCTTTAAACATGGAGCAAAAACAAAATCATTCACGGGCAAGCAAAATAAAAAAAGAAGTTGGAGAAAGTGTATGGAATTGTTATTATAAGTTTTCTTTTGTTCGTAATCCATTTGATAAAATAGTTTCACAATACCATTATAATCGTAGTGGATTTGGATTGCAAAATTCAACATTCAAAGAGTATGTAAAAGCATGGTATAATGGTAAAAAAATAAGTAATTCCTCACAATTCAATTTATTTTATTTAGACGAAAAACTAGATTTCATCGGAAGATTTGAAAATATACAAAAAGACTTTGATATAATCTGTGACAAAATCGGAATTCCAAAACAAGAACTTCCACATAAAAACAAAAGTCAACATAAACATTATACCGAATATTATGATGACGAAACACGTGAAATCGTTGCGGAAAAATACGCAAAAGATATTGAGTATTTTGGTTACAAGTTTGGAGAATAATACTTGCAAAAAAATAAATTAAATAATATAATAAGGAATGTTTGAAGATATTGTAATATGTGAAATCACACACGATGATATAAAAGAAAAAGAATGTTGCAATCCACATCAAATTATTATCGGAGAATCAAATACAGGAGGCATTCTAATTACAATGATATTTAAAGATGATGATGAAAGAAAAATGCTTTCTTCGGATAAAGATTCTCAACTTAAAATTTCAAGTAAAGTAATTGACAACGATAAAACCGAATACAAAGAAAAATACGATATTCAAACAGGAGTTGAATTTACAATTCAAGATCAAACTGAAAAATATAAAATGCTAATTGGTAGCAATGGTCAGAATTTTCATTATTTTACAAATGTTCCTGCAATAAATAATACAACGGATTTTGGTAATTCAATATTTTTGAGTTTTCCTCATACTGTAGAAGGTTTTACATACAAAGATTCAAATTATAAGGTTTTTTCGTAATGAATAATAAAAAAATAAAAATTCCACGTGACAAGCAATTGCATTTTTTGTTTGGAATGTTATTATCTTGTTTTGGATTTTTATATGTTTATTTGTTTGCTCTTGGATTTATCGCAGGATTATTAAAAGAAGTTTACGACTACGTAACTGATAAAGGAGAACCTGAATTAGCAGATACTTTATTTACATTCGCAGGTGCTTTTGTTCCTTTGATTATATATTTTATTTTCTTTAATTAATTATGTTATATTTAAATTCAGTAATCATGAAGTATTTTATATTCTTTTTTTTGTCCACAATATTATTTGCGGAAGAACCAATTAGAACATTTACTGCTAAAGGTGCAACTATTCAAGCACGTGCAGTTGAGTATAAAGGAAAACTAATTGTATTAGAAAACGCACAAGGACAAAGATTTCAAGTTACTTATGATATTCTTAGTTCAGCAGATCAAGATTATATGCGAAAAGTTGTTATGGAGAAAAGAATTCCTGAGCAAGGAGCATCTATTCAATCAAAACCACAACCAAAAGTAGAACAACC
>CEVG01028276.1_pt1 | contig 14000 bp, 21 predicted proteins | sample 356511 | NCBI WGS metagenome assembly CEVG01 (sample SAMEA2623426, study PRJEB7988) | marine metagenome | biome: marine biome (ENVO:00000447); feature: surface water layer (ENVO:00002042); material: "saline water (ENVO:00002010), including plankton (ENVO:xxxxxxxx)" | depth 5 m | reverse complement strand
AAGCTTGAAGGCTCAGAAAAAGCTGCTTGGCTCACTCATGTGACGGCAGAAGGCTTTGAAGCCGCCGGTCTAAGTGATGTAGCAAGCATCTACCGTGCCACCGTCATGGATCTCCTAGAAGGTGGTGACGTAGACGATGCAATGGATGTTGCCAAGCAAGGGTTCAGCCGTCTACAGAAGATCAAATAGTTAGTCTTGATAGTTAGCAGATTTAATCTTATCTAAAATGCTTGCCTGAATTTCGTTCTCAGGTCTCAGTGATTCAGCACGTTCTCTGTCGTACTGCTTATTGTAGTTCCTCTGGATCTGAGTCTCAAGGCCAGAGCCAAAGCCACCAGTACCTGGAGCCTGTTCCGTTCTAAATGGTTCGGCTTGCTTTCTATACCTATAGGTTGCAGCACGTTGCTTTGCTAGTGCAGGGCCTCGTGAGGTCTGTACGTATGAATCTCCTTTACGCAATCTGCGTCGATCTACAGCCACTATAGATTCCTTGTCTTTACTTATATATTATAGTTTGCTGGTTGTGGGTCAGCTTCATTCTCTGCTTCAAAGCAGACAACCCAATCAGCATTTTTGTCTAATATCTCTGCATCAAGTGAATCTTGAAGCATGTTTACGGCAGCGATATGATGCGGTGAATCAGCAAATGCTCTAAAAAACTTGAGCAGACTTACTTTCCGCATCAGAGTCCAACTTGCTGATTCAAGTTCTTCACAGCTTTAGCAAGAGGCACCACAGTAGCCATAACTTTCTTAGGCAACTCAGCATCTCGCACCTCGATATCTTTTCTGACAAGCTCAACTTGCTGCTGTGCACTAGTCACACGCTCTTCCAGCTGCTTTGATTTCCAATCTGTAAATTTCATAGCCAGCAAAAGAGTAATCACTGGCCCTGCAATATATTCCATTTGTATGTTTTAGCTAAACAAAGTCTAGCTGGTTATGTCATAAATGTGAGACCATCATCTTCCAAGTCATCATCTTCCCACCCTGCATCCATAATGTCGGTTGGTAGCTCAGCGGAGTCATCTACATTTAATTCAAGCAACTCGCAGAATGTTTCTTCAGAAATGATTTCAGGAAGACCGCTTTGCTGTTCATCAATTTTAAAGATGATCCCATTAGACATCAGTGTTTCTTGAACACCATTCTTCTGTTCCATCCTTGACTTAAGCAGGCGCAAGGCGGTTTTCTCCAAGGCGGGGCGGCTCATTCTGGTGACTTCGTATCTCGCCCTCGTGAGAGCAAACCGTTGCTCGATTGTTAACTGTGCATTCATCTAGCTCTTCCTCAATAAATCGTTTGTTAGAAATCCATTCTTCAATTAATTCTTTGGCAGTTTCGTTATAAAACTCCTGCTGCTCAAACCATACTAACCACGGTTGAGAACCTTTGTCGTGATTACAAGTTTTACAGCATGGAATTAAGTTGCTTCTTAGACTACTACCTCCTTTTGACTTAGGTTTTATGTGATCCAAACTAGTCGCCCTATTAGAGCGACAATATGCACATAAGCCGCCCCAACCGTATTTAATTGATTTGCGGAACTTACGCTTTGCAGCCCCTTTTGAGAGGCAATCTAGGTTGAACATTAAGTCAGCCCAGTCTTCAGCGATACCCATTAGTTCTTATTTAAGGAACTTACTAAGAATGTAACGTAACAACGTTCCTTTTATGTATTTAAGTAATATCCTCAGCGGTTTTGGCTTAACACTAATTCATCTAATTTTTCTTCAATCCGAATCATATGACCTTCAACACGTTCCAAGGTTTTTGCAAAATCATCTTTGGTCACGTAGTTGCGTGCCATGCACAGCTCAACACCATCGATACGCTTATCAAGCTCATCAATCTTGGTATTAATTCTAGAAGTTAAAACAAAGCCACCAGTAATTACAGCTACTGCGGCGCTTACAATCGACTCAACCATAGCTGTATTTACACAAAGCCTTTTTTCAATTGTATCTCACATTCCCTAATGATTATCTTTAGACTGTTGTAAAACAAGCATTCATATGAACTTAGAACTCGACGAGCTTTTCTGTCATCCTGGTCTTTTTATTGCTCAATCAGACACGCACGGTTGGGGCGTGTTTACATCGGAAGATATTTCTATGCACGATGTTCTGCAGGAATCTCCTTACTGCACCTTCCCGCACAAAGAAATTCGTAAAAAGTCTAATATCCTAATTCGTTATACATACGATACGACTGACAACAACCATACGGATGATGCTGTCCTTGGTTTTGGCTTTGCTGGTTTATACAACCATTCGCATGATCCCAACGCTGCCTACGAGTTGGATACTGTCAATGAAGTGATGCGCCACTATGCAACAGAAGATATCCCTGCTGGTTCTGAGATCTTTATTAATTATGGATTAGATGAAGGCGATGACGATTTCGGTGACTACTGATCCTTATCGAGCGCCTTATGGCGATACGAGATAGTCCATCCGTCCTGTCCGAACTCGCCAGTTTCTTCAAATTCCCACTCCAGTTCCAGTTCAGGTTCGGGAGTGGCTTTTTTGTATTCTTCTATTGCGTTGTCTAATTTATGAGGCAAAGTTGCATAGAACTTCTGTTCATTTATTGCACGGCGGATTTTCTCGGCTGGACTTCTCGTGTCAAACCGATATATCCACCTTGCATCGTGTGGTATGACGCTCAGTCCTTTTTTACAGAGGAAGGCTTAATTGCATTAATTGCAGAAAGCAGAAGCTGAACAATGCTGTTGGACTTCAGAGGAGTCAGAGCAATAATTTCAGAAGCTGCAGCAATAACAATCCAAGTAATTGGAGATTCAATGATACCCATTTTTACACCTAAAGGTTTGCCAATATTCTAACTACTTTGCTACGCAAACTACGACCTTTATCTATATACCTATTTACTTATTCAGCTACTACTACCTATATACCATTTTTAGAAAACAGTATATAGGCAGTGGCGTATTTACTGTAGCTTTTGTAGTTGCTCACTCAGAGAGGGTAAGTCAAACGAACCGTAGCGTGCAGTTTCTGTCTTCCTGGCGTGCCCAGTTAATCGATCAATCCAATACTCATGCACGTCAAGTTGCCGCATGCGTGTAACAAAACTGTGCCTGATTGAGTGTGCTCCATCACCCATTGGAAGGCCAAGGTTCTTCTTAAAATTTTCACTCCAGCTTTGTCCAGGGCTTTTCGCTTTTGAAAAATACAAGCGTTCGGCATAGGGCAGAGCCTTAGCGTGAATAGGCACCTGCCTAATCGAAGCTTTGTTTTTTAAACCTCGGTTTTCTTGATAGACCAAATCGTAATAAGGGATGTCTGCATCCAAATGCACGTGCTCTGGGTAAATCCCTGCGAGCTCTCCAATGCGCATGCCTGAATACCAAAGGCATACAAAGTAAGGATCCTCGTGGTAATACTCGTAAAACTCCCACGGATGAACTGTTGGTTCTCGTCGAGAGATTTCTAGGCCGTCATCTAAGTCCAGCCAAGGGTTATCACCTCTATAAAGCTTCTTCCGCCCTGCTTTATTCCACAATCCTTTGAGGATTCCGATTCGACATTTGACTGTACTTTCGCTCCAGTTGTTTTCTGCAAACTCAAGGTAGTCTGCAGCCACGTCATCATCGACTTCAGAAACATCCATGTCTTTGATGTATCTGACTGACTTGTCCCAAAGGACTTTTGTTGGTTCTGAAATGCGTTTGTATCTGACCTTCAATCGGTCAGTCATTTCTTGAACGTTCATTTGTTCCATTGTGAGGTTATAAGCAACGCCTATCGATAACCTATTGAAAAACCCCAGCAGATGTGGGGTTAAGTAGGAAAAACGGAGAGGGTGGGATTCGAACCCACGGGTTCGGCGTTGCGTAGCTTAAATTAGCACGTCAACCTAGGGTGTCTAATAAGAGGGTCTTATCAATAGACCCCCTTGGTTTTCCACAGGCTAGTCCTCGTAAAAGTTGGTGATGTAGACGACGACGGCGATCACTGCCAAAAGCAGCAGCACCAGACCGCCGTTAATGATCTGCAGGTAGATCACTGCACGTGGATCACGCCAGTCATCCCTGCACCCTCGTGAGGGCCACAGACGAACGTGAAGTCACCTGCTTCAGGGAAGGTGATCTCAAAGGACTCTCCAGAGGCAAAGGCGAGACCCTCATGCGAAAACTCGGGATGGTCTTTGACAATCACGTTGTGAGGAGGCAGGGCATCGTTGACGAAACGCACGGTGTCACCAGCGTTAATCGTGAGTTCAGATGGCTCAAACACGAGGTTCGCTCCAGCACCCATCGTCACGTCAGTGGCAAAGGCAGGGGCAGCAAAAAGCCATAGGGAGGCAAAAATGGTGATAAAAAATTTCATGGTCAAATATGCGATTGATTATTTGGGATAGTCCCACTTAGTAATGAACTGAGTCTTGTGTACAGGTCCCCATGTATCTGGTTTATAGATAAAGGGGAACGTCCGTACTGGGCAATCTGGTCCTGAGCAAAGCAAGTCATCGACAATGCGCCAGGATTCGAGCACCTCTTCAGAATGAACAAAGTGTGACTGGTCTTGGTTCATTGCTTCGTAGAGCAAACGCACGTATCCATCGAGTGCACCGTCTGGATAAGCGTGAGTCAGCGTGGCAGGCTCGACCTTCTCCTCTAGTCCAGGTGACTTGATATCGATACGCAAATCCAAGTGCGGGTCTGGTTGAAGCCTGATGCTGATCCGGTCTTTGTACTCGTGCCCTTCAAATAAGTTCAGCGGTGGATCCTTCAGCTTGATGATCACTTCAACGCACTGATACGGCAAGCACTTGCCTGTCATAAAGTGGAATGGAACGCCATGCCAGCGCCAGTTATCGATGTATAAATCGCCAGCAATAAACGTAGGTGTACCTGTATTGTCAGGCACGCCTTCTTCAGATCGATAACCTTCGTACTGTCCAGGCACGTACTTAGTACCTAGCCTTGTCGCTGAAAGAACCTTGACTTTCTCGCGGCGTATCTCAGTGGCATTTGTTTTTGATGGAGGTTCCATCGCAATCAACGCCAGGATTTGTAACAAGTGGTTTTGCAGCATATCCCTTACGACACCTGCACTGTCGTAGTACTGAGAACGCCCCTCACAACCGATGGTTTCTGTCGCGAAAATTTGAACCTCTTCTATGTAGTTTCGATTCCACAGCGGCTCAAATACAGTATTACTGAAACGAGTAGCAAGCAAATTATTGACAGTGTCCTTACCCAAGTAATGATCAATTCGGTAGACCTGTTTTTCCCGTAAGCAGTCAGCGACCACAGACTGAAGATGATGAGCAGATTCAAGATCGTGCCCAAAGGGTTTTTCGATAACCACTCGGGAGTTTTCCGGGTCATTGACAAGTCCTGCGGCTTTTAAATTTCTGATTGCATCTGGGTAGGTCGATGGGGGCACCGACAAAAAGAAAGTCGTATCCCCATCTATCGGTAATGACCGTAAGGAATCAACGTCAGATAAATCGCATCGGTGATACGAGCAGAGAGCAGTGAAGTCAGTTGGGTAGTCACCAAGCGACTTCAGCCAAGTTTCTGTATTCCTATCTCTACGAGCGGCTCCAATGATCTTCAGATCAGTTGGAAGCATTGACTTTTGATGGAGTTGGTACAGAGCAGGTATCAGCTTTTTCTTGCAAAGATCTCCTGTCCCACCAAATAAAACTAAGGATGTCATTAGTCTTTCCTTACAGCATGACCTCCAAACATTGCCCTCATTGCATTGAGCACACGATTGGCATAGTTGCCTAACCGACGTGATTCAAATCGTGAGAATAACGAAGCAGTGATGGTTGGAGCAGGTACGCCTAGATCAACAGCAGCTTTTACTGTCCAGCGGCCTTCTCCTGAATCACTAACACCTCCTGCAAATGCATCCAGTTCGTTGTCTTGACGCATGGATTCTGCAGTCAGATCTAACAACCAAGAGCTCACAACAGAACCACGACGCCAGACCTCGACAATTTCTGGAATGTCCAAGTCGTAGCAGTAGTCCATAGGGTTATCCATTGGAGCTACCTCTGCGTCTCCTTGACTTACATAGGTGGTGCCAAGGTTCGCTTTCTGAAGAATGTTTAAACCTTCAGCAAGGGCTGCCATTTGTCCATACTCAATGCCGTTGTGGATGCACTTCACTAGATGCCCTGCTCCTGCAGATCCGCAGTGAAGCCAACCGTTTTCAGCAGGTGTGACATCACTGCCAGGAAGAGTGCGAGGGGCAGCGTCAATGCCTGGAGCTAGAGCACTAAAGATTGGAGAGCAGTGCTCAACAGCTTCAGCTTCTCCTCCAACCATCAAGCAGTAGCCCCTCTTCAGTCCGTAAACACCACCACTGGTGCCACAGTCTAAGTAGGTAATGCCTCTGTACTCCAGATGTAGTGCTCGACGCCTGCTGTCTTTGAAGTTTGAATTTCCATGATCAATGATGATGTCCCCCTTACCTGCACCAGCATCAATTAATTCAGTAATAGTTGCTTCTACGTTTTCTGCAGGTACAACCATCAGATAGATACTTGGCTCACCATCAGTACGTAACTGCTGAACCAGATCTTTAATGGTCTTGGCGGCATCAGTAATGTATCCAGAAGCTTTGGCTTCAAGACATTTGTTGTAATTACGGCGATACCCTACAACTTCAATACCGGCTGATTGAATGCGGCGGCTCATGCCTTCGCCCATACGCCCAAGGCCAACTACGCCTACTTTCATTTATTTGCTCCTGTAATTATTCAGCCAATTAAACTTTAACTGAATTATTAACTTTTTAACTGTGATTGTTACTTTTAACTGACCGCAGTAATAGCAGCGCCTCTCAGCGGCACTTGATAATCAGTTCCAGTTTTAAGTGAAGCATCTGTGGTCACAAAGATACGAGTGACATGTTTTCGGTTCTTGTCACCGTCAAAGGTATAGGCAGAGCCATTCCACTCAACTTTAAGATGAGGATTGTTTTCAGTACAAGCAATGTAGATCTGATCGTTGTTGTCACTGTTGTTCAAACGTACACATCCCTCATAGATCGTGTTGCTGCCTTTCCACCACCAACGTGGCACCCACCAATAATTAACAGGCCGATCAGTAGAGTCAGGACTAACGAGTGTCAAATCACCCGATTGATCCTTAAATGACTCAAGCCCTGTAATTGTAATTGCACCAGCCATTAGTCTTTATTGATGATGTTTTTGTAGAAGGTGGCCTTCTTCTTCATTTTAGAAGATGCATCAGGATCTTTTAATACTGAATTAGCGTATGACTTACGACCTTCCGGGGTATCTGGATATCCAGCTTTAGTAGCGGCTGCCGTAAATGTTCCCTTAGTTCCGCCCTTTTTTCCATGAGACATTTTCTTGAATGCCTTAGCTAAGCCTTTTGCTTTTGATCGTTTTTCTTTAGACATCACTTACGATAGCGAGCGGTTTTTGCTGCAACATCTTTAGGCTGCTTGCTGAACTGTTGTCCTTTACGGGCAGCGGCGCGTTTCTTAGCCGTGCTTCGCGCATACTCTTCATCAGTCAGAGCTTCACGAGCTTTACGTGGTAAATAGCGCTCGCCTGTTGCTTTGCTGCCTTGAGTACTGTTTTTGCCAGACTTGGTTCCCCAGTCTTCTTTGGTCCAACTATCAAGTGATTTTTGCGATTTAGCTTTAGCCATTATCTTGGAAACAAACTTGTACGTGGATCCCCGTGACTCATCGTAGGTTTTACTGGTGCTGGATACTTTTCAGGCCGTTTAGCACAACCTTGTCCCATTTGATTAGCGGGTGGAAACCAGACCTGTCCTGCCATACGCATCAGTCTTTGTAGCCTCCACCTTTTGCTTTGTACTCTTTAGCCATCATTTGAGCCTTACGTGCAGACCATTGACCAGGCTTGCCACCTTTGCTGCCTGCTTTAATTCTATTAAATATCTGTTTACGAAGCTCAGGCTTAGTGTAATTGCCAGCTTCGTTGACGCGGGATTTGGCTTTACTTTTAGCCTTACTACGAGATTCTTGTGACATGATCAGCAATTCCAAGCTCGACGGGCTTTACGTAAACGGCTATTAGGGTCTTTAGCTGCTTTAGGAAACTTCTTCATTTGACCTGCGCTGCGAGCACAGTAAGAGTCACGGCGCTTTCCACCTTCTGGCTGAGGGGGCTTCAAATCAGAACCAGGGTTCTCTTTTTCATAGGACTTCCGTCCTTTTTCATTGAGACCACCTTTCTCATTCTGACCTTCTTTCCTAGTCCAAGCAGCACTCTTTGCTTTAGCTTTTGCCCTATTTGCCATTTATATAAAGCAACACTATTACTATTCTACTGATGGAGGAGGTTCTACTGGATCAGGCTGGCCAGCAACAATTGCACAAGCACGCTGGTAAAACATGTTGTCAGTGGTCCCTTTCTCTTCCATCACGTCTTTAATTTTTTGCCAATTGGCCTTTTCTTCTTCACTCATTGGTTTGCAGATAAATGATCCATCTCCGCATGCATAAGATCGCTAAGATTAGCAACCTGGGCACAGCAATTCATAATTAGACCACGCTGGTTAGGAGTCAAGTTGTCTGCATCAATAGCATCTTCTGAAAGGACGACTGCTACATCGCCCAATGCCATAACAATTGCAGGCATACCCCACTTTTCAACAAGTCCAGACATAACCGACAGCAGTGGGTTTTCACCGCTTTCAACCATTTGCCAAAATTGTTGACGCTCTTCTGTAGTCATAATATGAGCACTAAGTACCTCTATTGTAGATACAATATTGCAAGAGATATCCGATATTATGGCACAGATAACCGTAGAAGGGTTCAAAAATTTCTTCAAATACTACAACGCTGAAGAACATCAACAGTTAGCGATTGAAATTTTATATGATGCTTTACCTGCAGACATGCTGTCTGATGATTCCGACTGGATTCGTAAGTACCGTAATCAAGAAATTAAACAAGAGGAAAAAACGGAGCAGTGGCCCATCACTAAGGTGCAAATGGGAAGGATCATGAACTGCTCTACTGAGAGCATTCCAGACTCATTGATGGATGACTTTGCTCACTGCTGTGAGCTTTATGGCTTTGATCGAATCAATATCGCTTATTTCTTAGGTCAGTGTGCTCATGAGTCTGCTGGCTTGCGCTATCCCATCGAAATCCACGATGGTTCTAACTATGAGTTCAGACGTGATATCGGCAACATCTACCCAGGGGATGGTGTCAAGTTCGCTGGTACTGGTTGGATTCAGGTGACCGGACGATCTAATCACCAAGCCTTTTCTGACTACCTACAAAAAAAGGGTCAGTATGACCCCAAAGTTATGGAAGTAGGTAAGACCTACACCAGTGAAAAGTATCCTTGGTCAATCTCTGGTTTCTGGTGGATGAACCGTGGCATGATTAGCCATTGCCAGAAACGTCCAGGTGTTGATGACGTTGGTTCTAAGGTAAACGGACGTTACCTTCCTAACGGATATGAAGACCGCAGACACTACTCACGTAAATCTTTCGATGTTTTAGGTCTTCCTTATCCAGGCAACTAATTACTCAAAGCTCAGAGTGTCTTCACCGGCTGAGCCAATGATGCCGTCGCCGGAAACAATGCCTCCGGAAGTGGTGCCGCCGCTAAAGATAATACTGTCTTCGCCTTCTGCACCAGCAATGGTTTCAGAAGCAGGAGGAATTACAGGCTCTTCAGGCGCTTCAGGAACTTCTGCAAAAGTACCGTAATCGGCAGAAGTAATGTAGGCAGCTAACTCATCAGTAGTTGTGGTCGCTTCAATAGCTTGCTCGTACTCATCGCAGTAGTTACGGATTTCAGCTCTACGCTCAAGTACATCAGCAGGAACCTCAACCCCAGTTTCACTGTTACGTACGATGTACCAATCGCTAGGAGCAAGAAGAGTGCCTGCAGAATACTTTGTGTTAGAGATCCACAAAGTCTTTAAGCCCGTTTGAGTATTACCGTCTTCATCAGTAATATCTTCAAGCTGCTTCGGATTATCTACACCCCAGTAGAAACGTTGATCATAATACGGCGGATCAGCAATCTCAGTAATGCCGATAGCAGATTTCTCTTCCCAAGAAGATAATCTCAGCCAGTTGGCGGGATATTGAATTCCTTCGTGTGTAAAAGCGCGGTCATAAGAGAGCGGCTTACCGTCTAACAAAAGCATGATTTTCGTGTCTCGATACTACAATTTTAACGTTATCTGGCGCGAGCAGATTTGAAGGGGTGTTCAGCGAATGCGGCGTAAATGTGTGTTCCACTGTTAGTGTTAAGTTCGCCTGAATTAGTTCTTATCTTAAAACCGTTAGATGTAAAATCAGCTCTATTGCTTGTCTGCTCAGCATTACTGAGATCAGCGTATAAGCCGTTGTTCACAATGTTATAGGTGTTTCTTTCGGCATCAATAATTACCCAGTTTTGTGTTGTAGACGAACATCTTATTAACACCCACTTAGGCCTAAAACCGGTATAAACAAATGGTCCGTCAGCTGAAGCGTTGCCGGTGTAAGAACCAAACGCGCTATAGCCTTCGACAGATGCCCATGCATACATAACATAACTTCCAGCTGTTGACATTGAAGTGCCGTTATTGTAAATAAAATTACTGTCAGGCAATCTGTTGTCCCAAATAGTTGTAGATGCAGCAGATGCTCCAGATGACTCCAGCCTGAGATAATTACCGGCACCTATGCTCTTATGTCCAAGATACCAGCCATCTGCGCTGTCTCTATCTTTCATTACCCAGAAATCTGGCGCTGCGTTCAATCCATGAGCGACACTTGAAGTGCCACTGTATGACGGGAAATTTAGAGTAATTATTGAGAAACCAGCAGAAGGGTTGGCGCGTGTGGTGGAAGAGAAGAATGGAACGCTGGGAGGAGTTACATTAGAATCAACAAGCAATTTGCCATCAACTCGTATCCCATACAAGCAGTAACCAGCGCTGCAAGTAAGTGATGTGATACCTGTCTGCTCACCGAAATCGAGTTCATCCCAATAAGGAGCAGATGCATAGGTTTGGTCAGAAGACAATGTTGTTGTATTGGTTCCATCAGAGATGGTGAAATCGTCAGCGGTAGATCCCCCTTTGCCGCCATAAACAATAATACGCCCAGATAACGCTGGACTGAAATTCAGAGTAAGCGCAGCGGCGTTGTGTGCATACCCATTTACAACAGGACCAAGACCGTTAAATGCTGGAGTAGGCGCATTGCCATTGTTGCCTGTGTAATTGTTACTCCAATGTTGACTTTGATCGTAAGCAGAGCTATTCAGGCTGCCAGCAGGAATGACGCCAGGGTTGATTAAAATCTTGCCGTCCACTCTAATCGCAGATACAGCACAACCGTTTGTATGGTTGCGCTGAAAATCTAATTTAGTAAGTGTGCCAGAACCGGAAACGACCGTATTCCACTGTTGATTAGTGGTTGAAGTCTGCGAACCGTTATTGATTGCTACAGACGAGGCGTTGTATGGATAAACCTCAACGCTAGAAGAGTACGCAAGGCCTGGTGAGAAATTAACGATAAGGTTGTTTGGGTTTGTATTCCCGCTAGTGTTCTGCGCAAAAGTAGATGTTAATCCATCAAAAAGATCTTCTATAGGCTCATCAGCCCTACCACCAACAGCATTATCACTCCAAGTCCTGGTTTGGTTGTAAGAGCTGCTGGATGTGCTGGCTAAATCACCGCCGTCCCAAGCCCAAGCCACATAATTTGTGCCAGTTTGGTTTGAATCACTAAGTGGATTACTTGAGTCAGTGCCACCGCCAAGAGTAAATCCGTTGCTATCTAGAGAATCAATTTGGCCGTAGACAGGGGCGGTGTCTTCTGCGGAAGTATCGTTGGAATAAAGTTTGTTTGGAGCTTTACGAACACTGTCAGTCAACGAATGCCAGTTCGTTTGGTTGCGGGTTTTAATCCAGACTAAATCTGGACTCATAGAAAGAGTTCTTTGACGAGGATCTGTGTTGTCCCCACTCCAAGTGTCTATATCGAAGTAGTTTGAGGGGTCAGCAATCGTCGGCTCTGGCAGATTCGTTGTGCAGAGTGATTTGTAACCACTTGGTGGCGCAAACGAAAATGGCTGTTGTCCAAAGTTAAATATTGAATCACCATTATAAGAACCACTACCTGACCTGCAGTTTGCAGTCCATGATTTTCCAATCAACCCTGTTGCTACAGCATTTCCACTATTAATGGCTACGTTGTTAATACGAATCCGAAGTTCTCCAGCGTCCATATCAAGCAGGAAGCCAAGGACATCTCCTTCGTCAAAAGCCGTATAACTAGCAGCGACAGAGCCATTGTGATAAAACCCTCCATCACCATAAAGAGCATATTGGTCAGCACTACCGCCAGGATATGCCGTATATGTATTGAGGCTGTTTTCAATACCAGCCATCGTATAAGTTGAACCTGCCTTCATTTCCCAATAATATTTTCCACTACTTACATAGATCGTTCCGACTGATCGTCCGCTAACACCGTTAGAAACTAAATTACCATTTTTAAGTACTTGATTAACGTTGGCATTGTAATTTAAAACGCAATAATTTCCTCCATTATTGCCACTGCCAGTTACTTTATAATTTGTCGGTGTATCAAGCATTGTGTCAACATCATGCTGAATCATAGCTGCAGTTCCTGCAGACATGGTGATTGTTACATTGCCTCCATCACTGGTCTTTGTGCCACTACTTGCAATATCGTCGAGGGCGTCGTAGAAGGCTAAGGTGCCTCCAGATCCCGCTGCTTGATTCATTGAAGAAATAGCAGGGATTCCAGTAGTTGGTGGAGTGCCGCCGTTTGTAATTCGAAGATGAGCAATTTTAAATGCTCCAGACTCTAACCTATTTGTGATTTGAGATCCAGTAGTTACGCTTCCTCCACTTGCATTTGTGCCAATAAGGCTTCCATCAACGTACAAACTTGTGCTGCTTCCTGTGGTTGTTAACCGAACAAAGTGCCAGTTTCCATCACCTATGCCAACTGAACTAAAAGTAGTCCAGCCACCGTTATAGTTTCCAAACAGTAATTGATCGCTACTGTTTATTCCAATATTCCAGGCGTCTTGGCTTGTTACATCGTGAGCAAAATAAGTATATGTTGTTGCAGTAGTTACTTGAACAAAAAATTCATAAGTAACTGTTGTTCCATAAGTAATTGGAAAGTTAATAGTTTTCGAAGATGAAATGCTAGCAGCTGATGTGATTCCAAATGCATCTGTTGCTTTTAAATTATGAACCGTCCAGGCACGATCACTTACTTGGGCAGCAGTTGGATTACCAGATGAAGTTAACGTATTGGGTGAAACTGCCGCTTCGATAACGGAAGTGTTTGATTGGCAACACAGCAGTTTGGTATTGGTAACGTTTGTAAGAGGAGTAGAAGGAACAGTAAAAGTTGTTCCGTTAGGGTATAGACAAGTGCCATTAACAATTCGGACATTCGATATTTGTCCTGAAAAATCATAGTTGCCGTCACCGTCTTCGCCTATTGTTACCGGTGCAGTACTATCGTAAACAGTAACACCTGTAATTGAAGCACTACCTTCTTGCACACCGTCTTTGTAAATGCGCATAGTATTCCCATCACGGACAATAGCTACATGCGCCCATTTCCCTACTTCAAAAGAAGTAGATGTACTAACAGTCGTAGCGCTTTGATTGGAGTCATATATATAGAAAATTAATGATTGGTCACTTAAAAATGCGTTCCACCACGAATAACTACTTGAACCACTATATTCATATTTGCAAACAGTTGCATCATAACTTGTAAAACTATTAGCTTTCACAAAATATTCAATAGTCCAATCATTAGTGCCAAATGTGTAGTCACTATCATCTGCACTAGAAATTACATCGTCGGTTCCGTCAAAATCAACACAAGGCAGTGAGGTAGCAAGACCTGATTTGTCATTTCCAAGCGCGTTGTTGGTGGAGTAGTCGGAGAAGTCGAGGTAGAAACCGTTTTTGCCTGCAGGGGTTCCAATACTTGCCGT
>CEVG01159359.1_pt1 | contig 14039 bp, 9 predicted proteins | sample 356511 | NCBI WGS metagenome assembly CEVG01 (sample SAMEA2623426, study PRJEB7988) | marine metagenome | biome: marine biome (ENVO:00000447); feature: surface water layer (ENVO:00002042); material: "saline water (ENVO:00002010), including plankton (ENVO:xxxxxxxx)" | depth 5 m | reverse complement strand
AGGTTGAAGACGTTGGAGTCTCAAATACGGTGTAGTGTGCAGCAGGAATTGTGCTGCTGCTTCCTTGAGCAATGTAGATAACATCGCCAGGATTTAGGTTGTGATCTAATGCACTACCACCTGGGTCAGAAGTAACGATAGAGAAGTCAAACAGAACAGCATCGTTGCCGTTTGATACCTGAATGTTGTCAACCAAAGCATTGCTTAGGTATACACGAGGACCGATCTCACCAGTATAGGTTTCGTAGTCAATACCAACGATAGTTGTATTAGCAGCAATACCATTTGGAGTTGCGGTCTGAGAAACTGCCATTCCGACAGTTAGGTTTTCAGCAACATTAACTTGGAAAGTTGCAGTACCAGAAGCAGCACCAGTGAGTGCCTTGTCTAGGTAAATCGTAGTTCCTGAGATACCAACAACACGGGTCTGTGCTGCGATGCCTGTACCGCTAACTCTCTGACCGATAGCAACACCAGTTGCAGAGTCAACAGTGATTTCGTATGTACCAGAAACACCCGCAGAAATAGTAGGAGTTACATCAACATTAAGGAGGTTGATGTACATTTGGGAAATAACACCCTTACAACCAGTCTTACTAATTTGAGAACCAGCAGCGACTGAACCACCATCAACTACACCTTGTAGTTGATATGGCATGTTGTTTGCACGGGAGAGGTAGTAACCGTAAACGCTACCAGCAGCAGATGAGAAAGTGAAGACTTGCTCAGGGTAAGAAGCAGTTGTTCTACCGCGACCGAAAGATACTGCAGTGGTATTCATATCAGCAGTCAATTGCTGACTTAGTTCAAAGTCAGTTCCTTGAATGTCAACAACATAGGTGTTTGTAGGAATACCAGCGCCTTCAGCATAGTCTCCTTTTTTAACGTCTGAAGCATCAGCAACAGCAATGGCATAGGTGCCTGCAGTTCCTGTAGCAGTAGTACTTGCAACTGCGTTAACAGTAGTTGCAACTTCCCAACGGTTTCCGTTGAGGAGAATACCATACTGCTCGGTGAAATCTTGATTTTCTTCAGTACGATTATTTTTTACTTCTGGATAACCAGTAGTAGGTTCTGCACCATAACCAGATGCATTACTAGCATCATATGGTTCGTAATAGTTCGCTGCCGATGGAACATCCGATTCAGCAGGAGTTGTATTACTGGTGTATAGTTTTAGAACTAAGTTCCTGGGAATCTTATGAGTCGCGTTCAGTAGTGTACGTAGCGAATCAATTTCACCCTGGTCGGTTACTAGCAGTGCCATCTAAACGATCTCCGTGTGTTTCTTACCTATGATATTGTTATTTATACAAAGCTTATAGTGCCAGTTTCATAGAAACCATACACCTCTGTATATTTATAGCATAGACAACTTCAAACTGCATGATGTCGCCTGCATTGAGAGTACGGTTCCAACTTGATATAGTTGTATTTGAATTTTTTCTTGCTACGGAATTTGAAGAAATGTCACCTAATTGAGGTCTTTCGTTTCCGCAAATAGAAGAAAAATTTGGAAAATTATTGTAGTCTACTTTCTTGATGTCCAGTTGAATTTGTCCATCTTGGTCTCCAATAACTGTCCATGACTGCAACTCCCCAGTCACATCTAAAGTCATTTCACCTTTAATTCCTGAAGACATGGGAGCAGATCCTGCATCAATAACAAAGTTAATTGTTCTGGTTAGATCAGCAGTCGTAGAAAGACCAACAACATATACTGTATCACCAGAAGATGGTGCAGTGCTAAAAACTATATTAGTACCGCTGGTAGTATAATCAATACCAGGAACTTGTACTAATCCATTAATAGCAACAATCAATTGCTGGTCATTAACAGGAGTGTATGGATCTCCTGACTGATCAACTAATGGATATCCTGTGGTTGTACCATCAAATACCCAGTTAGTAACATCAAGGATTTCATTACCATACTGTAGATACTTACTAGGAATCTCATAGTTAACACCGACATTATACTTCTGTTGTGGTTCAGAGAGTACTTTGTAATTTGATGACTTAACCGAGACGTTATAGTTAGGCATCAGACAACTCCTGGTGTTACTTCTAGAGTACCTTCAATAACTCGTGTTTTTATTCCTTGAGGCGATGTTAATACAATATCGTATACATAACGCCTTGGGTCTAACCCAGCAGTAACAGTATTAGACATGGTAATTTTTAAAATACCATTATAACGATCAACAAATCCCACAGTAAAATCTGTAGCACTAGAAGAGTAATAACTACGACGCATCTTAGCTTCTGCTGTGTATCCAGTCAGATTAAGAGGAGTTGTGTTATCTTCATTTTGGATATTAAAGGTGGCATCAAAGTCCGTTCCTTTTTCCAATAATAGATTTAGTGGGATTGCTGCCATGGAATCATTCTTCCTTAGGTTCGTCTTTAGTAAGAAGATCTAGAGTTTCTAAACCTCCAACCAGTTTAGTTCTATATTCTTTCAATTTAGTAAGTTGCTCTTCCGCCTGAGCAATCTTTGTTTCTGCTTCTTTTAGTTGAGTTTCAAATTCAGACTTAAGTGAAACGGGGTCCATAATTATCAATCATGATGTCACTATTATTTATTCAACCAGTTTTGCTTCCTCTACCAATGCCAAGACACATGCATCAAAATCTGGATTAGCAGCGTAAATTTCTGCAGCACGATTACCATCAATCAAACCAGATTGGTATTGATTTTCAGCGCATATCTCATCTACCTTATCTAAAATTGCATCAGGAACTGGTGGTAATATCATCTTAATTAAAGGGTCTCTTTTCTCTATGTATTGGAATGGTTGTGGTAATTTGTGTAACACCTGGATCTCCATAATCTGTAGGTGCTGCTGTAGAAGCATACGTTGATGGATTACTGCCTGTGGGAGCAGTTGTTGCAGTCAGAGATATATCAGTTGATGTGGTATAAGTATAATTTCCAAAGGTTGATCCTGCACCAGTACCATCTCCTGGTATACGGAAACCTATTAACACGTGTGCATTACTGTAACTCTGAGTTTTGTTGGTTGTGTTTAGATATACCAAGTAACCATCAGTATCTACTCGTAGATAAGATTCATTGTAGACACTTGATGAAATTTTATTATTTGCGTCACCAACCATTTTATTTTGCCACACTATCTCACCTGTGGTAACTCTAAATTTAAAAAACTGTACTACTTGATCACTAGACGAAATTGCTGCGTATATAAAGTCTCCATCATAACACCAGTTGTTATATGTCCCTTGCCCCTCTGTTGCGGAAGCATCAGTGAATCTCCATCCATCTATTTGATTTAAGTCTGTATCAAAAATATGCCATTGTCTAGGACCACCACCTGCTCCATCATTAAGTTGTGTTGACGCTGCAAGATTTGTTCCATTATCATCCAAACCTTCGTAAATATAGACATTAGAATTTGAACCGATGTGGGTATTTTGAATTGCAACTAATGTATCACAATCCATATTAGTTTTGATAACCGCAGATTGAGACCGACCACCAACATAAGGACTGTGTGTATAATATCCATTCATACGAATGTAAAAATGATCTGCAATTTTATGAGCGTCATAAAAATAACAAGATCCTAATCCACCAGAACTACCAATAAAAATTCTATCTGTTAATCTCGTACCACTATTAGCGTCAAAAGCATAACAAATACCATGTTGTAAATGCCCACCAATTTCATATGGTCTGGTATAATTATATGTTCCAAAAACTACAGGGTTATCAGCATCATTAAATCGTACAGCAAACCCTGCATTGGTGTAAGATGTATTTGGATATGCCCAATGTTGCTGCCATAAAATATTACCATCCGAATCCAACTTCATTAAAAATCCATTTTGCGCTCCAGTAGTAACAATAGATCCAGTAACGTAGATGTTACTAACAGTACCTGGATTTCCAGAAGACCCTGGTTCGTCAAAAGAAATACCTTCAACATATGTTCTAGTACCTACAGTATTGTTAGCACGAAATTCTGTAAGTGCCTTTTGCCATATTACTTCACCCTTTTTACTAACCTTTGTGAGAAATATATTACTATTGATATTAGTAGATTGATATTTACTTGCACCGATCAACCAATTTTGTTCATTATCAAGCTCCAGTACCATTCCTGAAGTAGTCTGCGAAAAGTATCCAGGATTTGCAGGACTAGCATCGGTAGTATGATTATCACCGACAAAAAGCACCCAAGAATTAGAATCAAATCCTGGAACGTATGATAGTAGAATGGGATGCATCATGTTACCTTAACCTCGCAGAACGTTTTTGTAAAGTTGCAGTTTGCAAACTCGCATCATTAATTGGTACTCTACGTACTGGTCTTACCGCAGCAACATCATCTTTATAATATCCATATACAAGTCCATTTCCACCTTGTGTAGGGAACCATTTTCCAGCAGTAACTAAAACACCACTATTATTGCAAGAATCTCCACTACTTGTCCAAAGTTCTCCAATGCCACTTGAAGTTCCCGCACTAGTCAAATCAAATGCTTGAGAACTATTTTGCCACCCTGTAGAATTTTTCAAATTCTTATATACTATACCTGCTTCTTGATGAGCTGGAATATACCAATCATCAAAAACAATTCCGTTTACAGTAATTGACAATGCTTGGACTGTTTGGAAAACGGGGTGAACAGTACTATTTCCTACAACACTTGTATATGTGTTGAAGTATCCATCATATGATGCATTAGGAGCTGTTGTAGTTCCTGGATAAGTATGAGCACCATCACAACTCCGAGTGGTTTTATATTGCCCTATTGATTGCGAAACAGATTTTTCTGCAATGAATATTCTATAGAAAGTTCCTGCTGGATCTAAATTATCAAATGATTCCGCTGAAGTTCTTAAGAGACCTGCATAATAACCACCTTGTTCCTCAACCCAATCTCCAATGCTATAACCATAGTAATTTGGATATACATCATCTGTTGATTGATTTGGATATTGTCTGCCTGCTCCCCAAATAATTCTTACACCGCCATGACCTTGAGGAACATTATAACTTTGTGATCCAGCAGAACCACCTCCAAAAGCAATTGATTGGGTATTGTTCATATTGTGAGGAGAGATGATCACTTCAGACGCTGTGTAACTACCAGTCTCACCACTACCAAAAGGATTTCCTCCAAATGATCCACCTGCGCCACTAGTGCCTTCTCCTTTAAGTCTTACACCACCGCCATCATATCCACCACCATAACTTCCGCCACCGCCAGCGCCACCTTGACCTGATGTTCCAGCATCTGTAATAGTTGGTGAACTTGATCCATCTCCTCCACCTCCATTACCACCATTACCTGAATAACCACCAGCGCCACCGCCACCACCTTCATAAGATGTACCACCAGCAATTGCTCCACCAGATCCTCCAGTGCCGCCGCCATCACCTCTCCAAGATCCACCGCCATGTCCAGCGGTATTACTTCCTTTACCACCAAAACCTGAAACAGTATTGATATTTTGGAAGTATGAATCATCACCATCATTGCCACTAGCAGGAGATCCTGCAGCACCAACTTGTAGGTCATAAGTTGATCCTGGTGATACTGTCAGACTCTGTACATAACCGAGACCACCTCCACCTCCACCGCTACCTGCTTGTCCATCTAGTTTTCCAGCACCGCCTCCACCGACACAAACAATTGAGACTGAATTTATATCCGTTGGACATGTCCAAATATAAGATCCTGGAACAACTATTTCATCTTGACCATTTTCATTATCTAATGTATAAAAGTCAAATTTATTTGTTCCAGAAGTTACTTCACCATTTTCTTTTGAAGAATCATGATTATCAAAAGTTGGAGTTCCGCTATACCAAGAAAGAGTAGAAGATGATGTGGTTAATGTAATTGCTTCATATGAATAACTGCCGTACATACCAAGACCAGATCCATCTGTAGGGAGAGATATAATAAAAGATTTATCAGTACCGTCTCCAACACCATAACCAGAAATATCTAAAGCATTTCTAGTTGCGTTATATCTCATTTTTTTGATATAAACTGAGGGACTAGTCGTTCGTTTTAAAACTCTTGACCATTGTATAGTTTTAGTTGCAATATCAAATGCTCCAATAACCCAGGTACTTTTGCCTGTAACAATAGTTCCAATGTAATTTGCTGCAACGAAATAAACATTAGTTCCATCAGTTTCTAATATTTGGAAGTTAAGATCATTTTCGTTTTGACTACTGAAATGAATTTTAGTTGCATTTTCAATATTTCCAGTAGCATCATTAAATTCTAAAATACCTCTTTGAGATGTTGCATCCTCTCCATATCCAACAAATATTTTTGGCGTTCCACCATATAATACATCTTCAGTTACTATTACTCCATTTGATTTTACACCAGCAATTTGGATATTACTACTAGATGATGGAGATGTAACTCTAAAACTAGTAACATCCCCAGTAGAAATAGTAATCCAAGCACCACTATCTGCTGCTCCTGTTGTATTTGGAGAAACGGATGAACCATTTACTGTGTACGTATAGTTTGCAACATTTGCATATGCCAAATAGATTTCTACTGGACCAGTGATAGCAGGTAAAGTTGTACCTGAGTTATTCCATCCTAGGTAATCTGTATTCGTAGTTTCTGCTTTTGCAAATGTATTCAAACTACCATTGAACATGTAATCTGAGAGGTCACTCGCAACCCACCCAGAAGCTTCTACACCATCTGACCACTGATAAAGTGATCCACCAATAGGATTAGTAATACATACTCCATCTCCTCTAACACCATTTCCCTGGTTTGACTGCCAAGTTTTTGACCATACAACTGTATTACTAGAATGATCTAGTTTAGTCCAATTAAATGTTTGATATCCAGGTTGAACGTTATGGGAATCCAGTCCACCCATGATAACATGAGTGCCATTAGTATGGATTCTATCCCAAGTCTCTTGATAAGTACCATCGGTTTCTCCAAAAGCAGATACCGTTCCATTTGGTAGATTAATTAATATTCTACAAAACTCTTGATACGGAGCATTAATAAGACGATAAAGATTTCCACATACATTACAAATACCATCGTTTGTAACGATCATGTCCATGACATTAGGCATCCTTGCATTTAAAGGATTGCTGGTATCTTCTGCAATATAGTAATCAATAACATCACCGCTGGAAGTATTGATATGACAAACAATTATTTGAGATCCATAACCACTATATCCTTCTGGTCCTCCATTTCCAGCAACTACTAGATAAGTTCCATTTGGAGAAACCGAAATATTTTTTAATCCTGCGTTATCTATATTGGTAGAAAAATATGTTGTCGGAATACTCTTTGCCCATCCCAAAGTTCCATTACTGCTTACTTTAAATATTGCATCGTCAGTAATGCCATAAACATTTCCCGAATCATCAGCAACAACGTCTCCTACACGTTTATCATCTGTAAACGTTGTGTAAAAATCATAAGCAATTGGCTGAGGAAAGGTACTACCACCACCACCCCCACCACTACTAGAAAGCGGTGAGTAACTGAGTAAAAGAGACTGCATCATTATTTAAACCGTGTACCAGAAACATAAGCAAGGTTTGCAGCATGATACATGATAGTAACCATGCTATGAGATTCCATTGTTCTATTACCTGTAGAAGCATCGTCAGTATATCTTACTGTTATACCTGCTCCTGCTTCAATGTTTACATCTTGACTACCATTGTTGAGAATAGTAACCAGATCTCCAGGAGAGAACACTGCGTTATCTAACGTTACTGTTACAGCACCAGATGCTCCATCAACACTAACAACTTTTCCGAGATCACTTGCTTGTAAAGTGTAGTTAGCTTGTATTGAGGTAATTCCTAGTCTCCTAACTGGACCAATTCCATCACTGAGTGTTCCTGAAAATTGTGCATCGCCAGTGGCAGTAATTCTAGATGTCCAACCAGCAGTTCCCGTTTGTCTGCCATGCCAAATGTCACTACTGCCACCAGCAGCGATATAAATTTGACCACCGTTAGTAACACTACATCCAGAGTTTGTTGATGTAGCACTAATGGGAGTATTGTTTGGATCTGTATTGGAATACGAATTATACCCGAAGGGGAAAAGTACTCCAGTATCTTTTATGATTACATTAGTTATGAGGTTACTTGGAATATTAGAATCAACTGTTTTTAATTCTAAGGTAGATGTTGATGAAGATAGAGATCCACTAATTGTCAACTCTCCTGAAACCGTAGCACCAGCTGCAGTGGTTTCAAATTTAGATGTTCCTGAATAATATAATTTTACTGCTCCGTTATATTCACCTGAAATAAATGGATCTTCTAATCCCGTCTTACCTCTTAGAAATATTTTATCGCACTGAATTTGCAATACATCAGCAGATCCAAGATAATAAATTAAAGCTTCGTCAGTATCACCAAGTGTTACACTACTTGCACCAGTATTACCAGCAGCATCTCCAAGTGATACTCCACCAACAGAAATTGCATTGGTTGTAGTAGAACCTCTGCTAGTAATTGTATCAAGGTTATCTGCAACAGAAGATGGGGTAATCCATTCGTAATCAGTACCATTCCAAGATAGAAGTTCTCCAGTAGAAGGAGATCCTGTTCCACCTGTAGCTTGACCTAAGATAGTACCAGGATTTACATAGTCGTAACGTGATTGTGAGTCATCCCATTGAAGTAGTTGATTATTCGTTGGGTTTAAATCAGATCTTACATCATCTAAGTGTTGGATGCTTGGGTAAGTAGCAACGAAATTAGTGCCATCATACTGAAGGAATTCATATTGAGTCGGTGTAGTAGGAATAGATACGTCAGTGAGTCCATCTAGATTTAAAGTTCCTCCACTAACAAGACCAACCCAGGCATAATCTGTTCCATCCCAACTAAGAACATAACCTTGTGTTGGATTAGATTGATTGAGGTGACTATCAACATCAGCATTTGTGTATGCATTTTTCCATTCATAATCACCAGTGCCAGCACCACCGCCAGTTGAATTCCAACTTAAAATTTGTCCATTATTTGCAGTTGACTGGTTGAGGTGATAGTCAACGCCGTCATGGATTACTCCACTTAAACCACCAATACTGGCACCGCTAAAACTGATGGTGCATTGACTGAAATCAAGCGAACAAGCTTGTGCATTAATTTGACCACCAATGTCAATATCCATGCCTTGACTGGCTGCAACCTTACCATTAACATCAACACCATATACGGCATCAGTGATGTTTGCTAGTGCTGCTGGTACAATAGGTGGAGTGTATGTAAATGCACCCGTAGTATTATCGTAACTTAGATTGGCACTCCCAGCAGCTGCAACAGTAACAGATAGATCTCCTAGCGTAAGACCACTAGTCAGATAACCTTGCGCTCCATGATCACCCCATCCATACGCTGTATCCCAGTTACTAATACTTCCAGTAGTTATATTAGCAGCAGGAGATGCTTGGAATACGGGATCTGTTTCTGAGTTTGATGACAAACCCCCATTCCACGATACCCCGTCCCAAGTCCAGGTAATTCCTCCAGATGTAAATGTATCATTCACATTGGGATTATTTGGGAAATTAAGTGCCATTACTGCAAATACTATCTGATAATTTATTTATTATAGTAACCTCTAGGGAACTGCAAACCTCTATTTGGTCTTCTTCCTTGTAAGAATCCCCTCTCCGCAGAATGGTCTCCAGTTGTACCCTCATCAAGTTCTTCTATATTAAAACTACTAGGGGCAGATGCTGTTCCCGTAGCTCTAGTGATACTGGAATACGTAACGTTTACATAATTTGTATTAGTAGTTCCAACTAGTTGATTTGTATCAAATCCTGATACTGCTCCACCAGTTAAGTGTGGCATGTTTACAAGTACAATACCATTAACTTCTACACCAAAAACCAAATAATAACTATTATCTGTAACTGGACTTCCCGCAGCACCATGTTTTTTCCAGGAAAAACTATAAAAATCAGTTACTGGAATATCCATCCACCTAGCTGGATCTGCGTGAGGTACGGTATAAGTACCTCCAGAATGCGTAACAGTACAAGAATGATCTCCTGTATTTGCTCTAATCCATGTGCCAGTGTATATTCTAAGAGAATTAATTGATGATCTCCATGGATGACCACTGGGTAATGTGAAAGTTATCTCTGGTTCTGGGACAAGATATGTTGATGTTAATCCATCAAATATGTTATTGTATGAATCTGTTGCAAATTCTTGCAAAAAATCGCCCGATAAATATCCAGACCAATTTGATTCGTAAAAATTAAAATCTGCCATCAGGTAGTCCTAGCTAAGAATAGTGTTCCTGTTGTTGTGTTATTGGCAATCCCATCAAAACCAGTTTGTTGAGATTCATATGAAGCAAGAATAATTGTATATACTTCAGATGCACTAATAGTGACTGTATCTCCTGGTCTAAATGATATCAATCCAGGTGTTGTTGCGACTTGTAAAATTGCAAAATCATCTGGCAGATAATATGGACATGGAATCATTTTCTGAGATAATGGAATAGTCTTGATTGGTTTAAACCAATCAGCATTTGAACCTATTTCTTTTCCATTATATTTGTCATATGTACTATTCCTATAGTAAACGGAAGATGTATTTCCATCAGCTGTATTAATATTATGAGTGTAAACATCAGACATATAATTGGTACTATTATTTCCTCTCATATATCCATAGAAAGCACTTCGTGCCTGACTTTGACTAGTAACTGGTTCTTCATTTGGAGCACTTCTGCTACTATAATAAGAATAAGTGTATCCAGGCATATAAGTTGCCATCGCAAAATCGCTACCTCCAGATGAATAGTAAGAAACAACACCACCTAAAAATACATCATCTAAATCAAAAGTACCTGCACCATATCCATCACCTGCACAAAGAGTAAATGTTGAATTAACTTGAACAACTTCATTAATTACAGAACAAAATTGAATTACGGAAAATTTAGTATCTTGAGGAGATTGTGCTCTATAAGTTCTAATTTGTAACGGATATGATGTAGGTGTTGAGTCATTTGAAACATTCCAATAGTTAGTATTAGAATGAGTAGGACCGTAATTACTATACTGTACATCTAATCCTTGATATCCAGAGAACGCTCCAAGATTAGTGTCTGTAGTTTCTGCTGAAGCAGTTCCTGCACGATTCATCCAATCCCATCCACTACCACAACCTATGTAAAGTTTCCAATTAGTTGACGACTCTTCTTTCAATGTAAGACAATAATATCCATATCTATATTTTTTACTAGAATCGTTTTCTATTTTTAACACAGCAAAATTGTCATTTTTCTGGAACATAGTAGAACCAGCGCCTAGAGTGGTTGTATGAATCTCTGCTATTCCATCATATGCATTATTAGAAGTTTCTGGTGTACGTACACCAAACCGAATATCTCCTGTGGTAGCATTAAATCCAACATCTTCACCAGGAATTGTAAATACTTCCTGAGGATTCCAACCAGATCCAACGGAATGGATTGTTACATTGCCCAATCTTCCATTGTTATATCCATGCCTCCAAATTCTCAATTTAAGTTCTGACCTACTACCAGATGCTGGAACTGTATATTTCCAGTATCCATTATACCAAGTACTGTGGTTTATAAAACCAGGAAGTAAAACAATTTCTCCTTTTGCTGTTCCAGTAGATTCACTACAGTAAATATATTTTACTGTCCCATCTTCTCCAGGTTCATTTGTAAATGATGGATTTAATTCTGATGTGGGAACTGTAGGTTCCGCTTCGGTTTGAGGACGACTAGATGTACCCCAAGTTAAACTTGCTCCTGGAACACAACTAATGTTTGTAGTGTTGGAACGATAAGATACATTAGTTTCATTTGCTGGATAAGAACCATACGTAGGATCTTGATAAACAATTCTCTGATCGTTATTAAAACCATCTGTATTCATACAGGCAGTTAAATTTGTACTATTTCCAGGAGCATTTGCAAATTCAATAACGTCACCCATGTAGACGTTAATTGTGGGATTGATATAATCAGATGCTTGCTGTGCTTCCTGTGTCCAAACATCAATAGTTGCTGAAGTAGCAGCATTGCCATCTAAATCAATCTGCGTTCCACTATTAGCATTTGCTAGTGTTGTTGCTATTTGAAAACGATCTTTACTAGTTTTAATTACATAATATACCGTGTCAATAGTTACAGTTGTTCCTACATTGAAAATTGTGTCTGTTTGACCTTTTGCATATCTAACTGCATCTCCTGTTTCAAATCCATGGCGTCTGTAGATAAATTCATCTGACGTTTGATCAACAAATCCTGAGTAATAAGGAGCAGTGTAATTGATGATTTTTTCAACTTTATAATCTGAACCAACTTCAGTAACTAAGTACTTTTGAGTTAATGCCCCACCGTAATTATAATCTGGTCCTTGGTCACCACCATTAGCATGATACCAGTTTGTGTTTATCTGACCATACTGATAAAAATTATTATTTGGCGTAATACATCCTTGTGGAACACCAGTTCTTTCTGTCCCTGCATTAAGACCTAATTGAGAAAACGCTGTTTCTAAAGCATCCATGACGTTTGCTTTGGTCCAACCTGCATTACCGTTGTTTACGTCAATGATTGATGTTGCAACTGTCATGTTAATTATTCTCCGATTTGTAGTGCCGTTAGAGTGACTGTAATTGGGGTAGTATTGCCACTTCTATTAGTGACGGAAAGGTAAATATTATCTGTTCTAGGATTATCGTTGTTAAATCCCATAATACCAGGAGAGGTTAGAATAGATTCTGCTCCACTGGTTCTTACTTCAGCAATAACACCGCTGCCTGGGGTAGGATCTTGTCCTTCGCTACGTGTTAAATCTGCATCTCTGGATGCATCATCAACATATACTCTTACCCATGCTGCAGTATCAACTGTAATTTTGAATAAAGTGTAAGCTTTATACCCAGTAATATTTAGTTCTGTAGTATTATTATCAGCAACCGAACCTGTAGTTCCAGTAAGATCTTGAATCTGTGGTACAGATGATCCGCCAGTTGCGGTTAGAACACCGTTACCATCAATAGATAATCCAGAACCAACTTTAATACCACCAAGAGTTGTTGGTGATGCTATAGGCAATGTATAAGATCCAGTGTTAGCACTAAGAACACCATCAACGTCAATACTTAAGTTAGCACCAACCTTAATACCGCCAAGTGTTCCTGCTGCAGCAATAGGAAGTGTATATGCTGGAGGAATTGTAGGTTTATTTAAAATTTCTGCTAATCCAGATGTAGCATTCCAATCGGCATTGACTGGTTCTGTACTACCAAGAGTAATTCTATTGTTAGCACCATCCCAACTTACTGTTGTACCACCACTACCAGCAATCTCAATCTCATCATCATTATTGTTAGCATCACGGAGAGTAAGGATGGCATTGTTACTGGTGGTGTTTGATCCTAATAGATCATAGGTAGTTCCACCTCCACCACTTACAGTGACAGTTGTATCAATTGAGTTGTTTGCATCGTTATATGTAAACGTAATTCCTGAATGAGTTCCATTAGTAAACAACTGAGCAGCAGCATCTTGTGCATCTTCTGATGTAAAAGTACCACCAGAACCAGAAGATGGCGCTCTGAATGTAATTGTATTAGCGTCAGTTCTTTCTACTGTTAATCCATCTGCACCTGCAAATTTAATACCATCAGTATTACCATCACTATCAGTCATTACGAATAATGAATCTGCGGTGCCAACAGCAGTTTCTGCAGAGATAGAATAAGTAGTATTTGTTACATCATTATCTAATTCAATTTCATCCCCAGTTCTACTGATTGATAGTCCAGTTCCTGCAACTAAAACAAGTTGATCAGTAGTGCCACCAGAATCTTCAAGTCTGATTACTTTTCTTGCAGCATTTTCTTCAGTACTGCCACCAGTGTAATCTAGAGCATTAATTGTATATGTTAATTGACTGTTACTTAATAGAGTTGCAAAATCAGATGAAGTTACACTGTTAGTTGTTACTAACCTCTGACTGGTCCAACTGA
>CEVG01053260.1_pt1 | contig 14044 bp, 16 predicted proteins | sample 356511 | NCBI WGS metagenome assembly CEVG01 (sample SAMEA2623426, study PRJEB7988) | marine metagenome | biome: marine biome (ENVO:00000447); feature: surface water layer (ENVO:00002042); material: "saline water (ENVO:00002010), including plankton (ENVO:xxxxxxxx)" | depth 5 m | reverse complement strand
TATTACTAGCTGGGGCCTAGATGCTCTAACTGGATATACCTTCAATAGTAAGAATGCTAATTTGTACAAAACTTTTGTAACTCAAGAAATGCTAAAAAAAGGTTTTTTGGCTTCAAACAGCGTATATGTTTGTACAAAGCATAACAATGAAATAGTTAATTGTTTTCTTGACGCGCTTGATCCAATATTCAAAATCATAAAAGAGTGTGAAGACGGCAAAGATATTAATGAATTTCTTGAATCGCCCGAGTGCCATTCAGGCTTTGCAAGACTAAATTAACCAATAAATGAATGTCAGAAATTTTAAGCGCCCAATCAAATGAAAGTAGCATTTTTTTAAGAAAAAAAGTTATTTTTTCTACCTTTTTAATTTTTGTATTTACTTCTCACTTTATATTTTTACTTGTAAATACAAATAGTGAAGATAGAGATTTATTAGAAGTCTTAAAAATTTTTGCACCAGTTTTTACCCTTAGTGTTTTTTCTCTACTTAATACAAAATTTCAAGTTCACTTAGTAAATTTTTTCTTTTTTATCCTCCTCATACATATTCTTGTAAGTATCTTTTTATCTTTATCAGGAATATATGGCGAATTTATTTCAGATGACTACAGAGTTCTATTTAAAGGTCTCGGCAGAGGAGCAGGCGAAACAGCATGGGCTTTATGTGTCTTTATTGTTACCATTGAGTATCTTAGGAGTGGAAAAAGTATTAACTACAATAAAACAATCTTTAAATTATTGTATATGGTTATATTTCTTTTAATTCTATTAACACAATCTAGAGCAGCAATCTTGTTTCTTTTCTCTTTTTATTTTTTTAAATCAAATATATCAGCAAAGATATCTTTATCAGGCCTTGTAAGTTTTACTATTTTTATAATTACCATTATCTTATTAGTAGTATTGATTCCATCATTCAATCAGATTTTTATTAGAAGCTCTGATGCATCAATGATATTAACAGGAAGAGAGTTTATTTGGGTATCAATGTATCTAGATATTATAAATTCAAGCATTCAAGATATATTAATTGGAGAAGACATAGCCCCAAATATTCATTTTGTTGAGGAAATAGGATATGTAACTGCAGATCCACATAATTTATTTCTAGATATTTTTCAGTATTATGGTTTGTTCGGTGTTTTATATATAACAATTTGGTACTCATATTTATGTAAATATAAGACAAAACTTAGTTATGCGATTATTTTTGCATTTGTAATTATGAGCATGTTTGTAAGTACGGTTAGATATCCATTCTTACCTTATGTAAACATAATTCTTTTAGCTATACCCATCATGAGTTCTAATATTATTTCTTATAAACTCAAAGAAAATAAAAAGTATATATGAAAAATTTTGTTCTAATCTCAAGCCCTCTTCAAGCATTAGTTTTTTGGATTATATATAATTCACATAGTAATCTAAATGAAATCAAGTTTACTATTTTTATTGAAGATGGCTATATGTTACCTAGCCATCCTAATTTAAAAATTATATATATACATTCAACAAGAGGGAATAAGTTTGATGCCATAAAGAAAAATATAAAATTAATTGATAATGAAAGTCCTAATGATATTACTTTATGGATTTCAGATTTATTATGGCCAATGAATAATGCATGTTATTCATTTCTGCAAAACAGAAGATGTCTTTTTAAAGTTAATTTTTTTGATGAAGGTATGGTCATGTATTGGCAGGAAAAACTAAATTTATATAGATATCTTAAAGAAGTTCTTAAGTTTAAAGTCTATGAATTTAAACACTCTATCTCATTTTCAAATCCAAAAAGAATGCTTTTTTACGATAATCATAAAAATGGCGATGTTTATGCAATACATCCTAAGTTGCTAAAATATAAAAAAAGAACTCATCAAATAATTATTGAAGATGCGTATGTAAACTCTTTTAGGCATGAGCTAGCTGGCTATGTGGATTTTCAAGACTCTATTTATAATCAAGACTCTAAAAATGTTTTGTTTCTTTCTCAGCCATTCTATAGAGTAACTGATCTAAAAAATTTTAAAAACGTAATATACAAGCTTATAACTCTCCTTAAAAAGAGTGGTTATGAAAAGTTGTATGTAAAAATGCATCCATCAGAATCAATTTCTGATTTTAATAATTTATATAAAGAATTAGGCTTTGAAATGGCTTTTGATTCTTCAATTTTGCCTGTAGAAGCTTATTTAAGTAAATTAAATAGTAAATCAAGTTTGGTCAGCTTTAATTCTTCTGCTTTACTTAACGCCAAAGAGTTTGGTTTCAAGGGAGATATAATTTCTGCAGGACTTGATTGGGTGTCAAGCTTATATCCTGCTCAAAAAATTTCTTTAATGAAACAAAAAGAACTATTTATATCCTCTGGAGTGACTGTAAAAAAATTATTATAGTTATAATTAATTTCTATATATTGAACGACTAAATCAAATTAAGCATGGAAAAATTTTTAAAAATAGATAAAAAAATACCAGATCTAAGATCTACTGGTTCAGCATGTATATTAAAACCTATGACAATTCATCACGCCACTAATGAATATGTAGGTTGGCTTAATGATAAAAATATAAATCAATATTTAGAATCTCGGTATCAAAATCATACTATTATTTCTGTAAAAGATTTTATCAAAGAAAATATTAATGATGAAAATACCATATTTTATGCTATTCATTCTATAGATAATCTTCATATCGGTAATATAAAGCTAGATATAAATCCAATTCATTTGCGGGGTGACATTGGATTTATTATTGGCAATTCTGATTATCATGGAAAAGGAATTGCTACGTCAGCAATCTCATTGCTTTGTTCTTATGCATTCAAAATTGGATTGCAAAAAGTTACTGCCGGTGCGTATGAAAATAACATTGGATCTTCTAGAGCTCTTCAAAAGTGTGGATTTATTCAAGAGGGATATTTAAGTGATCAGGTAATTTTTAATAATAAAAGAATTGGTACTTATATTTATGGCTTACGGAGCAATGATTGAATTACTCAAAATCTATTTTTGTATTTGGCATTAGATCATTAGTTTTATTATCAAAATTCTTTTTTACTATTTTTTTAGCTAAAAAACTCTCTATTGATAACTTTGGTTTATGGGTATTGATATTTGCTATTGTTTCTTATGCTTCAATTTTGCTTGGAATGGAAGGATATAACGTATCTTTAAGAAATTATATTAAGACATCCCCTAATTATAATATTGAAATTTTATCAAGACCATGGCAGCTATATTATCTTTTTTATGCTCTTATTTTTTTTGTTACATTACTATCATTCATACTCTTTAAAGAAAAAATATCTGTAATCTTTTTTATTATTTCTTCAATAATAATTTTAGAGCATTGCACTCTTGAGATTCACAGATATGGAATATTTAAAGATGAACAAATATCAGCAAACATTATTTTACTTCTAAAATCATTTGGTTGGATGTTTCCATACATATATATATATTGGGATGTCAATGAAGTTTCAATAAATTCGGTTCTACTATCATGGCTTGCAGGTTGCATAGTCTGCTTAATATATTGCTTATATATTTACTTACATGTTTTTTTATCAGCCTTTAAAAAGAAATTTAATTTTTTAACATTTTCAGATATTAAAAGATACGGTATTTTAATTTTTCCTTTTTTAGTATTAAGTTTATCTATAAGGACTCCAATCATTTTGGATAGATATTTATTAGAGATATTTGGTGAGAGAATAGATTTAGCAATTTATGGTTACTACATGTCATATGGGAATGGAGTACAAGCATTATTTGATGCCGTGATTATTGCTCCATTAATACCGAAGTTATTGAAAAATTTTCCAGAATCTTCATTAAATACCAAGAAAAATACTATTTACATAACTTTAATCTCGGCAGTTGTGTTTTGGATAGCATGCATAAGCTTTATATACTTTCTTTTGCCTTATATAAATATTTATACTGAGAAAGAAATTTTTACTGATCATATTTCAATATTTATTTTGATTTCTTTTGCACAAATGATATTTTCTTTATCCCTCATACCTCAATATTATTTATATTCTATAAATTTAGATATGTCTCTTATATCAGGAGCTCTCATATATTTAGTACTTTCATGCATCTCATTGTCATTCTTGATACCAGCTTATGGTGCATATGGTGCAGGCTTTGGACTAATGATAGGCGCTTTGACAACATTGTTTTATCGCCTATATCAATTAATTACATCAAAAGATAAAATATCAACATGATAGAAAAAATTAAGATTAACGGTGATACTGCTGCTCTAATTATTAGGTCATCTTATTCAAAAGATGAAGGAATAGAATTTTTTACAAAAGATGAAGATACACTTCAACTTGGATATATGAAAAGAATGAAAGGGTATGAAATCCAACCACATACTCATGTATCCATTCCTAGAAAAGTTGAATATACAAATGAAGTTCTATTTATCAAATCAGGTAAGGTAAAAATAAACTTCTATGATAAAAGTTGTGAGTACATTAATAGCTGTATCTTATTAAAAGATGATGTTGTTCTTCTTACAACTTCTGGACATGGATTTGAGATGATTGAGGATTCTGAAATTATTGAGGTAAAACAAGGACCCTATGTTGGTGAAAATGATAAATATAGATTTAATAAATAATTTCAAAAATGTATAATTTTAACTCATAAAAAAATATAACTATATGACCAATCTTGTAGTTCCAGTTAACGAGCCTTTATTAACTGGAAATGAAAAAAAATATCTTCTCAACTGCATTGAAACAGGTTGGATTTCATCAGAGGGTCCATACGTATGTAGATTTGAGGAAGATGTAGCAAGAACGGTTAGTAGAAAATATGGAATTGCTGTTTCGAATGGTTCTGTTGCTCTTGACTTGGCGATTGCAGCTTTAGGAATAGCTGAGGGTGATGAAGTTATTATTCCAACTAATACAATTATATCCTGTGCAGCTGCCGTTCTCAGATCAGGTGCTAAGCCAGTGGTAGTAGATTGTTGTCCAGATACATTTAATATGCGGCCGCAAGATATTAAAGAAAAGATTAATAGCAGAACAAAAGCAATTATGGTAGTTCATATTTTTGGTATAACTGTTGATATTGACCCAATTTTAAAGATTGCTGAAGAAAATAATCTTTACATAATTGAGGATGCTGCTGAAATGATGGGTCAGCATTATAAGGATAAACCATGCGGATCATTTGGTGATATAAGCACATTTAGTTTCTATTCTAATAAACATATCACAACCGGTGAAGGCGGAATGGTAGTTACAAACAGTAAGGATCTATCTGATAAATGCAGATATTATAGAAATTTATGTTTTGATAATACTAAAAGATTTCAACATGAGCACTTGGGATGGAATATGAGGCTCACAAATATGCAGGCAGCAATTGGAGTAGCACAACTTGAGCAATTAGATAAATTTGTTTCAATTAAGAAAGAAATTGGTGAAAACTATACTAAGATGCTAGAGGGTGTCGAAGAAATTCAATTACCATTAAGAAAAACTGAATATTGCTCAAATAACTATTGGGTATATCCCATAGTCTTAAAAGATAAATTCAAACATGATGCTATTGAGTTGCAGTCTCATTTGGCTAAGTACAATATTGGTACAAGACCATTTTTTTGGCCAATCCATCAACAAAATGTATTTAAAAAAATTGGTTTATTTAAAAATGAGAGATATCCAGTGTCAGAAAGAATTGCAAAAAAAGGTTTCTATATTCCAAGTGGCATGGCATTAACATTGAAGCAACAAAAATATGTAGTTAAAACTCTAAAAAAGATCCTAAATAATTTGAGTTAATTTAATTAGGATGAATAAAAATAAATACAAAATTTTAATTGTTTATGATGTTTCATATCCATCTATAGACGGAGGTGGACAAAGAAGATTATTTGAGATTGCATCTAGATTAATTAATCTTAAGAATGTGGAGATTGACTGGGTTTGCTTTAAAACATGGGAAAATGGAGATAATAACAAACATAGTTCACAGATTAACTATATTGGTATTCCAGGTTTTAAAGGTCTGTATAATCAATCAGGAAGCAGAAGAAAGTTAGAGCCTTTAGAATTTCTTGTTTCCTTATATAGGGCAAAAGTTGACTACTCAAAATATGATGTAATTTGGTCTGGGCAATGGCCAATATTGCATTTAATTTCATGGTCATTTAAAAAAGATATCAGAAAAAAATTGATTGTTGATTGGTGGGAATATTGGGGTAATACCTGGTTTTCATACTCAAGATTAATAGGATGGCTTGGTTATTTTATTGAGAAATTTGTATTAAGGAGAATTGGAAAATACTCAAAAATTATAACCATTTCAGAAACCGCTCAGTTAGAAATTAAAAATTTAGTGAAATCTCCAGAGAATATATCGCTCATCAATAATGGTATAGATTCTAAGGAGCTATTTAAAATACAGGAAAACTCAAATAAAATATATGATATAGGCTACTTGGGGAGGCTCAAGGATCATAAAAGAGTAGACTTGTTAATTAGGGCCTTAAAGTGGGTTGAAACTAATTATGGAATGAAGCTTAGCTTGGTTATTATTGGAGATGGCCCTGAAAAGAAAAAGCTCTATGACTTGAGTGCTGATCTTGGCCTAAAAGATAGAATATATTTTAAAGGTGCAATTAATTCTAACACGGAGGTATACAAGTCTTTGGCCCAATGTTCAATTTTTGTCAATCCTTCTACCAAAGAGGGGGGCGGAAGTATAACCTTATTTGAGGCTTTCGCTCTAGGTCTTCCCTCAATAGCCTTTGACTGCAAAGATGGTATAGATCCCTCACTAATTGGTAACAATAGCAGAGGTCTATTAGTGCATGATGTATCATATAAAGAACTTGGTAAATCTATAGTTGCTTTAATCTCTAATCAATCCATGGTTCATGAAATGAGCAATAATGCATTGGTGTTCGCAAACAAATATGATTGGGATACAATATCTATATTGTATTCAGAAACATTTCAAGATATCAAAACAAGATAAATATGGCAATAAAATTAGATGTGGGGTGTGGTTCTACTAAAATTGATGGTTTTATTGGAATAGATCATCTAAATTTACCTGGCGTAGATATTGTTCATAATTTAAATGAGCTTCCATGGCCATTTGAAGATAATTCGGTTGAAAAAATTGTTTTTTGCCATTCATTATCACATCTTGAAGATATTAGTTCTATAATGATTGAGTGCTCAAGATTGCTTGTTCCCGGTGGTGTTTTAGAAATTTTAGCACCCCATTATTCATCAGATAATTTCAAAACAGATCCAACGCATAGAATATCTTTAGGAGTCAGATCAATGAATTATTTCATTTTAAATACTGATTTTGGCTATACCTACATACCAGAAGAAAATTTGTTTCACATGATATCTTCTCAGATTTCATTTAGAGAGTGCTCTACATCCTGGAGAAAGTCTATTAAATTTAATCCTTTCAAATATCTTGGCATAGAGAAGTTAGTTAATTTAACTTCTCGAATTTATGAGAAGTTTATTTCTAACTTACTTCCTGCCTCAGAAGTCTATTTTGTCTTAAAAAAACCTAAGTGAATATAATTTATCTGATATGAAAACAGCTGTAATTTTTGGTGGTTCTGGTTTTATAGGGATGTTTTTCGCTGAACATCTTTTAAATACTTGTTCATTTAATAAGGTTTATATTCTTGATCTTGAATCACCTTATGAAAAGGATCTCTCTTTTAGGAAGCAGCAATTTAAAAAAAATCTCGATTCTATATATTTTGTAAAATGTGATGTAAGAAAAAAAATAGACTGGATTCCGGAAGAAAAAATTTCTCTAATTGCAAATTTTGCAGCTATTCATAGGGAACCAGGCCATGAAAATCATGAATATTATGAGACTAATATTCTAGGTGCAGAAAATGTTTGCTCATGGGCTGAAGTCATTGCTTGTGACTCGATTATATTTTCAAGCTCAATAGCGCCATATGGAGTTGAAGAAATTCAAAAAAACGAACTTTCTATTCCAGTGCCCGTCACGGCGTATGGAGGTTCAAAACTTGTAGCTGAAAAAATTCATACAATATGGCATGAAAAAGATTCTCTAAGTAGGAATTTGATTATTGTTAGGCCTGGAGTTGTATTCGGGCCAGGCGAGGGCGGCAATGTATCAAGATTAATAAAAGCAATTAAAAATAGATATTTTGTATATATTGGTAATCAGCATATAAGAAAGGCAGGTGTATATATAAAAGAGTTATGCCATGCTATGACATGGTGCTTAAAAAAGGCATCGACTATGGATAAGAAAGTTATACTTTTTAATATGACTATGAACCCAGGTCCTTCAGTTAAAGAATATGTAATTTCAATCACCAATACTCTTGGTATTAGAACATATATCCCAAGAGTGCCATTTAAATTGCTTTTATTTTTAGCATACTTAATAGATTTTTTTGCTAAACCATTTAGAATAAAACATCCTTTCAGCCCAGTCAGAGTTAATAAATTGGTAAAATCAAATGATATAAAACCGCTCTTTTTAACAGAAAATAATTACAAATTCCTTTTTGATCTGGATCAAGCATTTCTTGATTGGAAAAAAGATTGTCCAGATGAGTGGTAAAATAATTCAAAAAAAAATATGAATCAATTAGAGCCGAAAGAGGCATTCCCATATACGCCTCCAAACGAGGAAATAAAAAAAACTTATAGGCATATATTCCAAATGGAAGAACCTTTATCTCCAAGATTCATCAAGGTTATGTTTGATAAATTAGTGTCTATTATTGTCTTATTATTTACAATTCCAATTTTATTAATTTTAAAAATTGCATATATCATTGAAGGGATTCTAATACCAGAAAACAAAGGTCCTATGCTGTTCTTTTACTGGGGAGTCAGCGCAGGAAAAAAAATGAAAAAATATAAAATTAGGCTTATCAAAGAAAAATTTATTGACAAAGAAGCAGCAAAGAGACACGACTGGATAGCATATTCAGCTGAATGGAATGCAAATAGTAGAACTTATGTTGGGTCATTTGTAAAAAAATGGTATTTGGATGAACTGCCTCAATTTTGGAGTGTTTTTAAAGGTGATATGAGTATAGTTGGCCCAAGACCATTATCCGTTCTTCATTATGAAAGAGATAAAGATCAAGGAAATATTACAAGATCACTTTTAAAAGGAGGTTTGCTAGGACTTGGGCATATAAATAAAGGCACTTCAGAAATGGGTAATTCAAAGTACGAATATGAATACATTAACCAGTATATAAATAGATCTTCTTTTAGATTGCTCTTATTAGATTTATGGATTATTTGGAGGGGCGTTATTTTGATTTTAAAAGGAGGAGGTCATTAATTAATTCTTGCTATGGAATTCCTTTATTTTATTTAAACTTGATATGAAAATTCTCAATTTACATAATTCTGAGCCATATATTATTTTTAATACTTTTTTGCAAAAAGTTATTGATAAACAAAAAAATTATGATGCTATTGCAATAAGCTCATATAACAAAGATGAAAATGAAGTTGACTCACGATTTGTGAATTTAAAATACATCGACGAAGAACAATGGATTTTTTTCAGTAATTTTAATTCAAAAAAAGCAAAAGATTTTCATGCTCATGATCAAATATCAGCTTTGATCTATTGGAGTGCTATTGATGTTCAAATAAGAATTAAAGCTAAAATATTTAAAGTATCAAGCAAATTCTCTGATCTCCATTTTAAAAGTAGAAATATTAGTAAAAATATTCTTTCTATTAGCTCTAAGCAGTCACAAAAAATTGATTCATATGAAAGTGTTATCAAAAAATATAAAAAGTTTTCAGATAAATATAATAATATCAATATTAATAGACCTAGTTATTGGGGTGGTTATTCATTTAAGCCCTTTTATTTTGAATTTTGGGAAGGACAAGAATCAAGAATTAATAAAAGACAAGTTTTTAAAAAAGTAGATAATAAATGGGAGAAATTTTATCTTGAGCCATAATCAATAATATATTTGCGAAAATATTTTTTTAGTTTAAAATTCCACAATCACAATCATGTACAAATACTTATCAGTTACAAATATCATATTTTAGATGATCGATTTTTATTTCCTTATTCTATATAGGTATTCATCATAGTTACTTCAAAAAAACAATTATTACCAATTAATGAAAAGATTAATGCTGATAAAGTTATGCTTATTGGCTCTGATGGAGCAAAAGTCGGTTTAGTTCCATATGATAAAGCAATAGAGTCAGCTAGATCTTCATCTTTAGACCTAGTTCAGGTTTCTCCAAAAGGATCAGAGCCAGTAGTTTGTAAATTGCTTGATTATGGCAAACATCTTTTTGACAAGAAAAAAAATCAATCAGCTTCTAAAGTTAAAGTCAAAAGGAACACTGTTAAAGAGATAAAATTTAGACCATCTACTGATGTTGGTGATTACAATATTAAATTAAAAAAAATAAAAAGCTTTATTCTTGATGGAGATAAGACTAAAATAAGCGTCCGTTTTAGAGGCAGAGAAATTTTAAACAGTGATATGGGGCTTAATTTATTAAATAAATTAAAAGATGAGCTAGAAGATATAGCTCAAGTTGATCAAGAGCCCTCCTTAGAAGGGCGACAACTGTTGATGGTTTTATCTCCTTTAAAAAAGAAAAGTTAATTTAAAATACTAAAGAAATTACTATGGGATATAAACTTAAAACACATTCAGGAGCAGCCAAGCGGTTTAAGAAAACAGGCTCGTCTGTAAAAAGTAAAAGTGCAAACAGAAATCATATCTTAACCAAACAGTCTACTAAGAGAAAAAGACATAATAGAGGTCTAAATAAGTTAACTGGAACAGTTCTTAAAATGGCTTCTGCATTAATTAGAAGGTAATAATTATGCCACGAGTAACCAAATCATTAAAAGCTAAATCTAAACATAAAAAGGTTCTTAGCGCGACTAAAGGGCATTATGGTGCCAGAAGTAGGCTATTTAAAACAGCAAAGCAATCTAATATTAAGTCTCTTCAGTATGCATTTAGAGATAGAAAAAATAGAAAAAGATCATTTAGGTCCTTATGGATTTCTAGAATTAATGCCGGCGCAAGAGAGTTAGGTGTTTCTTATTCCAAACTAATTAATGGCTTAACAAAAAAAGATATCGCAATTGATAGAAAAATTCTTTCAGATCTTGCTATTAACGATTCATCAACCTTTGAAAAAATCGTACAAACAGCCATAAAATAAATTCCGAATGTCTAACATAGACAACATAGAACCACCTCTTATTAAAAATGAGGTCGGCTCATCTCATCCAATAAATCAAGTTAAAGATTTTTTAATAAATATGCTGGCTGATTTGGGATTTCAAGAGATTGATGGTCCTGAAATTGAAAGTGAAGAGTTTAATTTCGATATGTTAAATATAAAAAAATCTCATCCTGCAAGACAGATGCATGATACCTTTTATGTTGAAAATAAAAGTCATGTACTGAGAACACATACTTCACCAGTTCAAATAAGAAGTATGCTTGAAACTAAACCACCATTAGCATTTACTTCTGCAGGAAAAGTTTATAGAAAAGATGATGATGCAACTCATCTTCCTATGTTTAATCAGGTGGAGGGTATATATGTTGATACAGATGTAACTTTTGCAAATTTAAAAGATTTAATACATCAAATTCTTCATAATATATTCGGAAAAGATGTTGAGATAAGATTCCGCCCATCATATTTTCCTTTTACAGAGCCATCTGCGGAGGTTGATATTTTATCTGAAAATGGAAAATGGCTTGAAATTCTTGGTTGCGGTATCGTGAATCCAGTAGTCTTAAAGAGCTGCAATATTGATCCTGAAAAATATAGCGGACTCGCTTTTGGTCTTGGTGTTGAAAGAATAGCTATGCTTAAATATGGAGTAAATGATATAAGAGAATTTTATAAGTCAAATTTAGATTTTTTGAGCCAATTTAAATGAAATTCGTTTATCAAGATTTATTAAATTTTTTAGCTGAAAAACCATCTAAAGAATTGCTATCAAAAAAACTTTTTCAGCTTGGTCATGAGCATGAAATTGATGGTGATATATTTGATATGGAGTTAACTCCTAATAGAGGCGACTGTTTATCATTAAATGGGTTAGCCAGAGACCTTAATATTTTTTTTGGAAAAGTGGAGCCCTTTAAAATTTTTGAGGGAAATATTGAGCCGCATAATTTAAATTTTAAGAATCTATCACCTGATGTGTGCCCAAAAATAACTTTTCTTGAAATAGAGGTTGAAAGTAACTTAAATACTTATAAACCTTATTTAGAAAATTATTTTTCTGTAATCGGCGGTAATAAGACAAATTTTTTTACCGATATTTCTAATTATATTTCATATGAATTGGGTCAGCCAACTCATTGCTTTGATTTAAATACCATTAATCATCAATTAATTTTTGAAAATAGAAATTGCGATCAATCTTTTAAGACGCTTCTAGGCTCAGACATTAAATTAAAAGGTAAAAATTGCATATTCTCAGTTAATGATGAAATTATAAGTCTTGCCGGTGTGATGGGAGGCATATCAACAGCTTGCTCAACAAAAACAAAAAAAGTCCTTGTTGAATGTGCCTTTTTTACACCTGAAGCCATTATAGGAAAAAGCGTTAAATATAATCTTACTTCTGATGCTGCTCATAAATTTGAAAGAGGTGTTGATATCCAAGCGCAAGAAAAAGTGCTTAGAAGATTTATAGAAATAGTAAGCGATCATGCGGTAATAAAAAATTTTAAAATTCAAACATTTGAAGAGAACCAACCTAAGCAGGCCAGGATACCTATTAATGTAAAAAAAATTAATAAAATTTTAGGCATTAATACAGAAGAAAAAGAATATTTGTCATACTTAAGTAAGCTTGACTTTGGTATTGGAGAAGAAATTATTGTCCCATCACATAGGCATGATGTTTCATCTCAAAACGATTTGGCTGAAGAAATTGCAAGAATAATTGGCTATAACGCCATTGAAAGCAAGCCTTTAGAAATTTCTAAAAAGGGAGATAAAAGTTTTGATAATGTTAAAAAGCTAAAAAACTATTTAATTAAAAATGGCTTTTACGAGGTTATAAATTTTCCATTTACAAACAATAAAGATAAACAATCTATATCAATTGATAATCCATTAGACTCAAATAGAAATTACCTTAGAACCTCCTTGAAAGACTCTTTGTTAGAAAATCTTCTATATAACGAAAGAAGACAGAAAGATTCTATAAAATTTTTTGAAATAAGTGACTTGTATTCAAAAAACGACCAAATTAAACAAGAAAAAAAGCTTGGTATTATTATTAGTGGTAGAAAAGGTGATAATTATTTGGATTTTTCTAAGAAATTAGATAATGCGTATTTAAGTAAACTATTAAATCAAGATTCTAATAATCAAGATTTCGAAATTGAAGAAATATCTAGAAAAGAGCTAAAAACAAAAAAGAAAGATAGAATTTTTTATATAGAAATATCCATAGATAAAATACCTAAAAATCTTCTCAAAGATACAGAACAGATAATGGATCAAACTAACTTTGTCAAATATCAACCAGTTTCTGAATTTCCATCTAGTACTAGAGATTTTTCTTTTTCTATAAAAGACTTTAAAAAATATGATTCAGTAATTAGTCTCTTGTCAAATTTGAATGATAAAAATCTAAAAGATTCTTTTATCTTTGATTTTTATGAAAATAGAAAACTAAACGAGATTAAGATTGGCGTAAGGTTGATTTTTCAATCAAATAAAGACACCTTAAATGATGATGAAATTCAAAATAGTGTTGATAGGCTTTTGAAGAAAATTATTGATTTAGATGGCGTTTCAGTGCCAGGACTCAATTAAAAAATGATGACTTTATCTACTATATACTTTAAATAAATGTAAAATGTATTATTAAAATATATATTACATATGAAAAATTATAAATATCTTTACCTGGTTTTCTTTTTCTTCTCGTTTAATGTTCACGGCCAGGCTATAGATCCATCGATTTTATCGCAACTTAGCACTGAAGAAATTG
>CEVG01009900.1_pt1 | contig 14070 bp, 7 predicted proteins | sample 356511 | NCBI WGS metagenome assembly CEVG01 (sample SAMEA2623426, study PRJEB7988) | marine metagenome | biome: marine biome (ENVO:00000447); feature: surface water layer (ENVO:00002042); material: "saline water (ENVO:00002010), including plankton (ENVO:xxxxxxxx)" | depth 5 m | reverse complement strand
ATATTAGTACTCCAACCTTGTGTTGGAGATCGCTTCATACCTTCTAAAGCATATTGATGATAATGATGATATCCACCTGTACCACCTATCGCTACCTGAGTGTCATTGTCTCCAGAAAAGGTTACCATACCTCCTCCGGTTGCATGTGTACCTGCTGGTACCCTAATATGATAATGCACGTAACAATGGTTTGCACTATCGCAATTATAAAAACTTGTACAACTTATTCCACCTGGGCAATTAATATCTCCACCGTATGCCTTAGCTTCTGTCGCATCTACTGTGCCGCCTCTTGTGTTACATACTAGTCCGCAACCTGCACCCCAAGCCGAACCAGCTGGATTTGTCATTGCTGTTGTACAGAAATTACTGTCTGCTACAAAACAGCAAAAAGTGCCTGAACTTGGTGAACAGTAAGTTGTACCACCTTCACCACCTTGGGCACATAAACATCCGCATATTGAACTATCACTGGCTGCGCCGAAGTAACAAACACATGTTCCTGTACTTCTGCCTCTGTAACATAATGCGTCACCATTACCACATGAGCTACCTACGCATCCACAAACTTTTGAATTAGCATCTACCAAAAAACATTTTACAACGTATGCTCCTGGATTACCTGGAACACCTTGACCACAACAACACATTTTCGCACCAGAACCACCAGCTCCCCAAATTTCAACTCTTAGACAACCAGGTCCTGGTGACTTGTATGTAAACTTGTGGCATTGGCTATGTTCTTGTGCTGGCGAAAAATAGAAAAGTCTTCCTTGTTCAAGATTTTCTTCTTGAGGCTCGTAGGTTGGATTCCTATTGGTTATAATCGATTGTAACGTTGCCATTTATTTAATCTCCATTATTAGTTACTTGTAATAACCCAACCATAAGTTGCATTTGTATAAGTCAAAGTAATCACAGCATTAGCTACGTTGATAGTTAAATCTTCTGCTGCACCTTGAATCTTGGAACTGTTGCGTCCTACGGTGATATTATTACTTGCCGCTTGTCCTGCTATGTCGTAAATCTGTACCACGTCACCTGCCATTGTATCTGCTGCTGCCGGTAGGGTGATTGTAAAAGCACCACCTGTTGCGTCTGCTAAGATACGATCATTAACTAGAGCTTGGTAGGTTGTAGAAATAGTCCTTACGGTTGAAGCCTGACCTGGAGTTGCATTAATATATCTTCCCATTTTATAATTCCTTTGTCATTGTATTTATGCCGCTGTCTCAATTCCAAACGCTACTGCACTTACGTTAGCAACATTTGTGTAGACAACTAATAGTTTTCCGGCTTGCATAACAATACCAGTTCTTTCTAGTAACGATTTTGGTGTAAGTTCTGTATCGAATTCGATAAACTCACCGTCTGTTGGCGTACTAGCATCTGCTATTGCTAATCTCACGAAGCACGAGCTGTTACCCCTATTAAGTAAGTTAATGCTCACTACAGCAAATGTAGACGCCGGACAGGTATATACAGTTGTATATGTACCTGCTGCTACATCGCTTGCTCCTAATCTTCCACTTGCCATTTTATTTCTCCATGTTTATTGTTGTAGATAGTAATTCATTGCCAACGGATGTCCGTCAACACCTTTTGCAAAGTTTACCTTCTGTAATGTATTTATTGCAACGTCAGTGGTTGTAGTAATAGTACTACCAGTAATCTGTACCACTCCTGCTGTAATGCTATTTACGTTTAGTTCACCTTGTCCTCCACCTATTTGACTAGTAATATAAGTTTTAATAGCTTTTTGTGTAGGAACAATATTATCGCTATCTGCGGTAAATGTTCCATCAGTAGAGAATTCTGTAATTGTTGCACCTGTGCCGCCTAATTCGACTGACCCTAGTTCCAACTGATTTAATCCTGATATATTAAATGCATCTGCGTTTAGAGTTGCAATACCTGTTGATTGTTCAATACTAAACAAGTCTCCTACTCTAAAGTTACCATCTTGGTCTGTTGAAGTAAAGAATACTCTTCCTCCGCCAAAATTATTTGTTTCTTTTGTTTGATCAGGATTCACAAGAGGTGTTCCTGGATAATTTGTATCTGCAAAATCACCTGTACCAATATCAAGAAAATCATGTCCAGTTAATCTTACTTGACTGTATCTAATTGTAACTGTTGTGGCTTCACCATGCTCTGGTGCTTCTGTAACTGAAATGTCAGGACTCACTTGGAATGTTGCATCAAAAGGTCCGCTTCCTGTAAGGTTTGTGGTCTTAACAAGTTTAAACCATTTACCAGGAATACCTGAGAATGCAACGTTTGCACCAGCTTGTGGTGCAGAAGCTAAGCCTGCTATTCTAATATTTGCTCCAGGTTGATATCTATCTGCGTGTCCATCTCCTGCTACTGTTGCTTCAGCTGTAGTAAATGCAGTACCTCTGTTAGTCCAAGTTGGTTGTCTAAGCACTCCGTCACCTGTTCTTACGACATGCGGTGCATCGTCAGTGTTATTTGGATCTGTAAGTGTAAATGTTGGAGTTCCGCTATAACCTGTGCCTGGATCCCATATTCTAACTTCAGAAATTTTTCCGTCTGTAACTTTTACACGACCTTTTGCAATATCTGCATAAGCAGTAACTCCGCCTCCACTAAATGTTACTCTCGGCTCAATAATATAATTTGTTGTATCATCTAAGATTGCCACAGGAGACACTCCTGTTACATGATCCCATCCGGCTGTACCATCGCTGTGTTTTTTAATTGTTGCAGTTTTAGAACCTGAATTATATGTGTCAATATAACCATATTGTCCTGCGCCTGCGCCTGCGGTGATGTATATACTCATACCTGTGTATGTTGTGTTAATTCCAGTGTCAGTATTTGAAATAACTATTTGTGTTGTGTTTCCGGATTGTGCAATTCCTGCGGCAGTTTTATATCCTGCACCACCTAAGTCGTTTGCTGGATCAGTGAGTCTTACTTCCATCACTCCACCGTCCACAACCACTGGCGTGTTTATTGCGTGTCCATAACCCTCACCAGTTACAGTAAATGTTGTGCCACCTGCTGTATAACCTGTACCTGCATTTAAGTATTCAAATGTTAAAATATTATTTCCGTCTGTCAATACATTACCAATTTCTGCTTCTGTAGATTTATTATCAACAGTTCCTGTAATTGCTGTCTCTGTTGCATCTTGTCCTTCAGCAACTGATCCAAAATCTCCGTACGAGTTATTACCGTTAGTTGCACGTATTTTTCCGCCGTTTTCTGCGAGATATCCAATGTGATTGTAGTATGTAAACACAGACACAAGTTCAGCTCTACCTAAGTTTGTAATCCACATACCTATACCATCACTTAATATTTGTGTAAAGTCGTTAGCTACAATTGAATCGTTACCTGCATCATGTAAGGCTCCATCAACTTTTAATCCAATACAAGCTGTACCAAAAGTTGACACATTTTGCACGTATGGTGATTTACTTACAATATGAACATCTGTGTCTGCAGGACCATAACCTGGATCTAAACTTACAAATGCACCAGCATCTGGACGTTTAGTCCCATATGAATTTGCAGAACCTAATGCTCCTGATAGTCCACTTATAGTACAATTTCTTAATCCTGTACCATTTCTCATGTAGAACATATCTTCTTTTGCATTACCATTTACTGAATTAGAGTAGTATCTTGCATTTAGTAATGTTTTGTAATTTCCTGTATATTTTAAATCATATATTATACCATCTAAATATCGATCAACATCTCGTCTACATGCCGCCTCATCATAGCTGTAACTTGGATACGTAGCATTTATGAAAGCTACTGCTTCCGCTTTTAAAAATTCTCTATTAGCTTCAATACATTCTTGTGCAAACAAATATCCTGTATCTGTAGTTGGTGTGTTAGTTCCTGTTGTCAAAGGAACTGTTGAATCTCCACTTGCTCCATTTACTTTAAAGTTTATGTAATCTTCTAGCTGTTGGAATAATCCATTTGCCGCTGTGCCAGCCGCACCTGAACCTGCTACTTTTGAAGTAACTTGGCTTTGAGCGTTCCCACTTGTTTTAGTAACAGAACCATTTGTACAAATATCACTGATAATTGCTTTTAATCTTTGTATAGCCGCGATACTCTTTGGAGTATCTGATGCACTTGTTACAGCCGCTGAAGCTGCAACTTTTGTGCCACGTAATTCGTCTCCAATAACTGCTGTTTCTCTTGGAACAATAATTGGTAAGTGTTCGTTGAATAGTCCTGTTTTAACAAATATACTATTGTTTGCTATTCTTTCTGCAGGAATATTTGTTGTAACACCTGCTGTTAGTGCCGCAGTTAAAATACCAATAAGAGTGTTTACTGTTGATTGTGCATCTGATTCTTCTGTGTAATTTGAATCAATAACTTGTGCGTGAGCTGGAGTAAAACTATTTGTAGTTTGATAGTTTACGGTTGGTGCTGTGTTACTTAAAACTTTGTCAATAACTTCAGTAAGCATGTAATTGATAGTCTCATTGTTTTTATCAACAACGCCTGCAACACCTAGTGTGTTAGCAACTGGTGTTGTCAAATTTGCACCTGTGAAATATCTTAGTACATCATCTCTAGTTTCTTTATTTCCATTGTGTGTAATATCATGAATAATTGCATCTACAAGTTTACCCATGTCAGCTCTAAAAGAAATTTGCGCCGCACTATTAAAACTAAATCCTGACCAAATACCTGCGCCGCCAGCAGTTTTATTAACTGCATACTGTACAGCTTCTTCAACAATAAAGTTCCTATTACGCTTTAACAAATATCCTGCATTTTCTCTTAGTGCTCCTGCAAGAACTTGTTCACATGCATATCTTATAGACTTCCAAGGTCTTGCTAATGTTACGCCATAGTTGGATGCCGGTAAGTTTTGTCCGGTATTAACATCTACATAAAAAATGTTGTTAATTCTTCCTATATAACTCCATTCAGGTGCATTACCTGCTGAGTTTACTGTAAGAACTTGTCCTGCATTTCCAATTGGTAATCTTGCTGGTCCTGATCCACTGTAGTATACTAGATCACCTTGTGTTGTAAGTACGTCAGTTTCTGGACCTCCTGCAAGTTGATTCCAATATGTTCCAAGTGAATCGTTAGCAGGATCATTTACTCCTGAATTAGAAGTATGAGCTAACACACAAATGTAACTGCTAGTTCCTTGTCTTACAGAATCACCTGCATCATATAATGTTGAGTTGGACCATGCATTCTTCCAAGCAATACCGCTGTTCAATCTTTGCCAGTAAGTTGCATTAGGTGGTCTATGTCCTGAGCTGTCTGCAATACACAAATATGTATATCCCCCAAGTCGTACAACATCACCTGTAAAGTATTCATAGTTTGAACTGTCGTCTCCCCAATCTCCAATAAAACGGAATCCTGCTGTAAATAAATCCCAATCACTTGGACTTGAAGTTGGTCTAGCTCCTACATTATTTGTTTTAGCTACATATGAATAACCTCCGTATGTAACAAAATCACCTGGTTGATATCTGTTTACACCTTGCCAACTATCTTCAAATTCTAAACCTTCTACAAATTGATTCCATTTTGCTTCGTCATCACTTAGATAAGTTTGACTTGTATGATAAGTTACACAAATCCAAATTGCGCCGCCGTGTTTCACTACGTCATTTACTTTATATCTAGTAGCGGCTGTCCAGTTGCCTTTGTACTCTATACCTTTATTTGAAAATTGCCATTTTGCTTGGTCTGCTTCTAGACCTGACGAAGCAGTAGATGCTGATGTGTGTCCTTCTACACAAACATAAACAATACCGCCATACTTAACAATATCATTTACTCTGTATCTAAAACTTGTTGTCCAGTCGCTTTTCCAATTGAAACCTTCTGAAAATATTTGCCATTTAGCTTGATCTGCTTCTAAGCCATCTGCTGTTGTTGAAGCTGATGTATGTCCTGTAATACAAATATATACAGTACCACCATACTTTGCTAAGTCGTTGACTTTGTATCTGTAATCTGTAGTCCAATCATTTGTATAATTAAATCCTTCTGCGAAGGTATCCCATTTAGCTTGATCTGCTTCTAATCCTAAAGTGGCAGTTGCGGCCGCTGTATGTCCTGTGTTAGCAATGTATAGATAACCACCGTATGCTACTACGTCATTTACCTTATAGACTGTACCGGCTACCCAAGATCCCTTCCAATCTTGTCCGTCTGATATTTTGTTCCAATATGATGATTGGCTTGTAGTAAAGTCTGCTGGAGCTGTATGACCTTTTATACAAATGTAGGTATTACCGCCATATCTGACGATATCATCTTTGTAATATGTAGTCGAGGTAACCCAGTCACCTTTCCATATAAATCGTATTCTACCTAGTTTAAATTCAGCCATTTGTTACTCCGTTTTTAATATTTATGCCATTTTTATCATTATGCAGAAAAATACATGCTTGATAAATAATGCCCATCTGCTCCACCTTTTATTATCATTTTTTGCGGTACTTGAATTGTAGTACTCGCAGTCTGATTAATATTGTTGTTTGAAACTGTAATCTGTCCTACATTCAAAGTATTTGTACTTGCATTAGATCCTCCGCCACTAACTCTTGACGCTACATATGCTGCGATAGCTCTTTGTGTAGGCACAATATTATTAGAATTTGCAATAAATGTTTGTTCTTTACTAAATTCATTGATTACAACTGCTGTTCCACCTATCACAACTCCGCCTAGTGTTAAGCTCTGCAATCCTGAAAAATTAAACAAGCTAGAATTTAAAGTAATAATTCCTGTAGCCTGTTCAACTAAGAATTGTTCACCTGCTCTAAAGTTACCATCTTGGTCTGTTGAAGTATAAAATACTCTACCGCCACCTTGTTCAACAACTTCATTAAATTGTTTTGGTTCAAATCCTGCATTGAAATCATAGCCGTCTGTGTATAATATAGGATAATTAGTTTCGCTAAAGTTACCTGTACCTATATCAAGGAAGTCATGACCTGTCAATCTTATTTGACTGTAGTTTTCTCTAAGTTCGATACTTGTACCATGAGTTGGTGATTCAGCATTGCCTATTGCTGGATCAACTTTTATTGTTAAATCATAAGGTCCAGCACCTGATTGAGCATCTATACTTACAACTTTATAAATTATATCATCAATGCCGTTGATAATAAAGTTTTCGCCAGGTCCTGGTACTTGTGTGACTCCTGTTAAAACAATCTGTTGTCCTGTTTGGAATTCTTCTGCAAAGCCCGATCCTGTAATTGTGGCTGAAGCCACATTCCAATCTAACCCTCTAGCTGTAAACACAGGTTGTCCTAGTACTCCGTTTGCCGCTACTCTTACTGTATACACAGCATCAATTGTATTAGCATAATCATAAATTGTAATTGTAGGTGCAGTACTATATCCACTTCCTGGATCATAAATTGTAAAGCCTGAAACACGAGATCCTGAAATGTCTGCTCTAATAAAAGGTTTAGCTCCGTAATTCACTGAACAGGCATCTGTTGTTCCTTTTGATCCTATAAATGCTGGCATTCCATCTGCTGTTAGTCCTCCTGCTACAACTGCATAACCACCAGTAGTAGCAAATGCTTTTGTAGTACTGTCATCTAATATGGAAGACCAAACGTTTCCTGATTGAGATGTAATAATTGTATTATCTGCACTATTAGAACATAACCAAACTCCTTGTGTATAAGCAAGATTGTTCCAAAGACCTGTTGTACTATCTTGTAAATTTGTTATGTTAATAAATGCCTCTTCCCATGTTATCCCGTCTAAGCTGAATATAATTTTTGAATCACTGTTACCTACAGCAACAAATCGACCATTAGCATACTTCATATCTTGCCAATTTGACGTTACTGGCAATGTTCTTGTGGTCCAAGTAGTTCCATCTGTAGATGTTAACGCAGTATTTCCAGATTCAGGAAGTATTACAAATATTCCGTTTCCATATTCTATTAATTTGTTTTGTCCTGATATAGTTGTTCCTGCACTCCAAGATCCTCCTTGGTTTGTACTAATTGTTGTTTCAGTAGCACTACCACTTGAAATAGCAATCCATTGATTATCTTTAAATGCTACGTCAATCCAATTTGCTCCATTTGCTAATGTTGTGTAACTCCAGGTTTGTCCACTTGATCCTGATACAGATGCAATAGTAGTTTCTGTGCCTCCTTGTAATGCAAGCATGTAATTTGTTCCTCTGGCTGCTTTAACTTTGGTCCAGTTACCTGTAGTATCACCGGTAGCGGTAGACCAGGCACCACCTGCATTGGCTGAAAATGAAATTAAATCTGTTTTTGCAATAACAAAGTTAGTATCATTTGCAGTGATACTATCAATTTTATGAGGTACAGTCAAGGATGATGAATTAAATGCTGGCTCTGGAATATCTACTCTAGGTTCTATTGCATACCTAGTTGCAGAAGTAAGTGTTCCTGCTATTGGATATCCTGGGTAAATATGTTCCCATCCTGCTGAACCATCGCTTTCTCTTTCAACTGTTGCAACTTTAGTACCGCTATTATATGAACTGATCCTAGCATATTGTCCGTCTCCTGCTCCTGATAAAATTACAATTCTTTGACCAACATAAGCTGCTGATGTACCAGTTGTATCTGCATTAGATAATTTTATACTTGTTGTATCACCTTCCTGGGCATTATTTACAATGTATGTATAATTTAATCCGCCAGGTGTACTTGAATCTCCAGGATCTATAACTCTAATACTGTTAACTGCATTTTTTCTTAATTCTTCAAAACCTGCAACTACACCATATCCTGATCCAGATAAATTAATTCCTGGCGTACCTGTGTAGTTTTCTCCAGCATTGCTATAACCAAATGCTAGTGCGGATGTTCCATTAGTTTCTACAACACGAACCTGTGCATGTTTTGATCTATTATTTACTGTACCTGTTTTAGCTGTTTCTTCGGGATTTACTCCTTCTGCAACTGATCCAAAGTCACCATAAGAGTTATTTCCGTTAGTGGCTCTTACCCTGCCGCCAAATTCTGTAAGGTATCCTATGTGATTATAATATGTAAACACAGACACTAACTCTGATCTACCATTATAACTACACCAATAACCTATACCGTCTGGTAATATCTGTGTAAAGTCGTTTGCAACAATAGATCTATTTCCTGCATTATGTAAACTACCGTCAACCCTAAGTCCTGTACAACCTGTTCCAAATGTTGAAACGTTTTGTATATACGGTGATTTACTTGTAATATGAACACTAGTATCTGCTGGTCCTGTGCCAGGATCTAAACTCACATACGCACCTGCTGTAGGACGGCGTGTGCCGTAACTGTTAGGAGCACCTAGTGTACCAGTTAACCCGTTTAGAGACATGTTTCTAATACCGCCACCATTACGAACACGGAACATATCGCTTGTTTCATAACCGGCTTTAGGAAACACTGACGTGCTTCTTAATTCATCACCAATTAATGCTACATCTGCTGGCACACTAATTGGAAGTATTTCTTCATATACTCCTGTTTTTATAAAAACTGATGCTGGTGCTCTATTGCCTAAATCTGCTTGTATATAATCACATGCATATTTGATAGTCTTCCATGGTGCACCTTCTGTACGTCCGTTTGTTGGTTTATCTTCTCCATTTGCTGTTGATACATAAAAAACTTTTGGTATCTCACCAAAGCTACCCCATTCAGAAATTTCACCTGTATCTAATGTTGCATCAATAGGATTGTTTGCTTTTAATACTTGTCCTGCAGATCCAATAGCTAATCTTTCATCGGCCATTGAGCTATCAGTTTGTGAATTGTGTGTTCTAAGATCTCCTCTTTCTCTTAAAACGTTTGTAGCTTCACCTTGTATTAAAAGTGTCCAAAATTCTTCTTGAGTATAGTCTACATCTAAGTCTGGTCTTGCGCCTGATGCTGAAGATATATGTCTCTTTGAACATAAGTAAGCACTACCTTCGAATAACACAACATCCATTTTTTCGTATTGTGTATTATCTGCCCATTCACCTCTGTGATGTCTACCAGTAACTAGTACTTGCCATTTTATTGATCCATCTGGAACTTCGCCTGTGCTGTCTGTAAGACAAATATATAAGAATCCGTTTAATCTTACAACATCTCCTGTTTTATATTCGTAGTTACTGCTATCTTCTCCCCAATCACCTAAGTGTCTGTATCCTTCTTTTAATAATTCCCAGTTGCCTGTATCTTGTATTTTACCATTAATACTTGGAACTGATCCCACATTATTTTTTAAAGCAGTATAAGCATATCCACCATATAAAACTATATCACCTTTTGAATATTGTGCTTGATAGTTCCAAACAGTTTCATATTCTAAACCAGGAAGCCATAGATCCCATTTAGTTGTACTAGGATCTCCTGTTTCATCAACAATAAAAACAGTTGAACTTGATGTATGTTCTACTTTTGCTTTCCATAAAGATGGTCCATATTTAATTACATCATTTAATTTATATCTAGTATTTGTAGACCAAGCACCTTTATATTCAATACCTGAATTTACAATATCCCAATATCCGTAGTCAGAACTTAAATGGGTTGAACTTGTATGTCCTGTGTTTGCTCTGTAAACTATACCGCCATACTTTACAACATCACTCACTTTGTATCTTACATTGTTAGTCCAGTCACCACTCCAGTGATCAGATTTTGTAAGTTGAGTCCATGCTCCTTGATTTGCCTCAAGCCCTAATGCTTCTGTAGCAGATGATGTGTGTTTTGTGCTAGCCATGTATACATAGCCATTATATCTTACTACATCTCCTAAATCATAATCTGTACTTACAGTCCAATTGTGTAACCAATTAGAACCTTTAGCAACTAATTCCCATTTTGAATCATCATACGTAAGTCCTAGTGTAGTAGTAGCTGCTGATGTGTGTGGAGTTAATGCTCTGTAAACATATGCTTTCCATTGAACAATGTTTCCTACATCGTAATATGTGTTAGGAGCCCAGTTATTTTTCCATTCATAACCATCTAACATTTTTACCCACTTAGGACTTGTTGCATTTAAGTCAGTGTAAAAACTTGCGTCAGAAGTATGTCCTATTAGGGCTACAAAAGCCTTTCCTTGGTAAATTACAATATCGTCTTTTACATAGTTTGTGCCTGTAGCCCAAACATTTTTCCAACGAAATCTAATTCTATCAATTCTAAAATCTGCCATTATATTATCCTATCCACTTGACGATGCACCATCGTCATATGTAAAATCTTGTCCTACTCTTGCAACTAATTCGCCTTCTGAATTAATGTAATAACTGATGTTTCTATCGTCCCAACGAAACTGTTCATAGTTTAAATTTTCGTACACAAGCCCTTTGTTAACATCTCTACCTTCGTAAAAATCTTGTCCTTCAGCAAAGTCTGGATAGTTTTGTGTAGGATCTCCTGGCTTGTTCAAAGTTAGTTCATCATCATTTTTAAGTTGATCCACTTTACCTATAAAAAGTTCACCTTCATCTGTTCTACGTAATCCATAAAAAAATCTATTTTGGAATGAACCAATAATATGATCTGCACTTGTTCCTATATAATTTGCCATAACTTATCCTTATACAATATCCACATAACTTATTACAACATCTAAACTATCGTTTTCATTTGATTGAAAAGATATACTGTTGTTAGGTGCTAAAATAATTTTTTCAGCAGGGCCTAATGGTTTTAAACTTGCATTAGGAGGTATAATTACATCCTTTAAATAAAAACCTTCAACGCTAGTATCATCTGCTACCATAATATTAACAAAAATATTAGATTGTAGTAAGTTAGTAAGACTTACTCCAATAATCGTAGATCTTGTAGCTCCGTCACACACAATGCCTGGTGTTTTAACTTTTCCTACATCTTTTAATACTTTACTTCTAAAAAAGGTTGCCATACTATTATCCTAAACTTAATACCAATTCTAATGCAATCGCTTCTGCATCAGCTGTTGTAATTCCAGAAGCTGATCCTGCAACTGATACCCAACTTGTTCCATCAAAAATTTCTACTCTTTGTTCAGCAGTATTTAATCTCATCATACCAGTTTCACTGTTTACAAAAGGTGGACGTTCTAGTGAAGTTCCACTAGGAATAACTAATCCACTAGTGCCTGAAAATTTTACATATCCACTACCTGTGACAGCAAATTGTGTAATACTATCAGTAACTTCATTTTTTATTACATTGTCTTTAATACTAATCGTATTATTAAAAAGTGTTTTACCAGTACCAGCAGGTGCAATTTCTACATTTGTATTTGTAGCAGATGATATAGTGTTACCATCAATTACTAAATTGTCAACTGTTACTTTTGGTGCATTCAGCCTTGTAGCTGTAATATCTGCTACTGTACTTCCTGCAACATTAAATCTTATTGTATTATCGTTTGCACCAGGTGTCAATTCTGCTGTAATTTTTGTGTCACCATCTAAATCTTGTACTCCATTTAACACAATCCAGTTAGTACCATCATAACCTTCAAAGGTATTAAGATCTGTATTATATCTTGTTTTTCCTGTTGCCGCTGTAGGTCTTTGGGCTGTAGTTCCGGTTGGTAATCTTAGTGCGCCAGTTGAATTCAAAACAACATCATTTCCTGTTCCTGGTTGGAGTGTCAAATCAGTTGCTGAAGTTATTGTACTTCCATTAATGCTGATGCTGTCTACTACTATGGATCCTGTACCACTTGCTCTTAATTCCAAACTAGCATTAGATGCAGACGTTGTAATGTAGTTGTCTCTAATTTGTACATCTCCAAAATTAGCCTCTGTAGAAGTTAAATTATTAATCCATGCATTGTTCCATCTTTTACTAATATTACCTAGATTATAAGTATCGGTGACATCGGGTATTAAGTCGCTTGCTATTTCAGAATTAATTGTAATTGAATCTGTGTCGGCATCTCCTAATGTAATGTTTCCATCTGCTGTAATATTACCAGTTACATGCACACTTCCGTCTACATTCAAATCAGAATGAATATGTACTTTACCAGTACCATTAGGACGAAATTCTAAATTAGCATTAGAATTATTTGTTGTGATAGTGTTACCTTCGATATCAATAGAATCTATAGATAATTTATTTTGATAAATTACATCATCTAAAGTACCTAGATTTAAATAGTTACCTGTAGTACTAATAGTATTGTTTTCGAAATTAATATCTGAAATTGTTGCAGTAGTTGCAATTAAATTTGTTGTCTTTGTAGTTCCGTTTACATCCATCTCATATTGAGGTGAGTTTGTTTTTACGCCAAGACGTGAATTATTAACATCAAGATATAAAAGGTCTGTCTCAAAAGCTAAATCTATACCGTTACGTACTAGATTTGACTTTAAAAGCGGACCGGATATGCGACCAACAGCCATCTTTTCTCCTCAATACGGGCATCATTATTGTGCCTCTAACCTGTTTTGACCTTCCCAATCGCTGGTTAACCACGGTTTGTAAACAGAACATTGGTCATATTCTATTAACAATATTTATCGTTTTTACAGATTATTAACCTAGTAGTATTGTAAATTGAAGTAAAATATCATCGAACTCATCTCTGGTCACAACACCACCAGATCCAGCAGCACTGATGTAGCCACTACCGTTATAAGTTTCTAATAAATTTGATTGAGTGTTCCATCTTGTATCTCCTAATACAGGACTAACTGGCCTCTGAGACGTGTCACCATAAGGTATAGTAACAGCATAAGATCCTTGAAGTTTGTTTGCACCATATCCTGTTACAGCAAATTCTATAATACCTGTATCGCTTTTAATTTGTTGACTTCCAACTGTTTCACCAACAGCAATATTATCTATTTTGACTGCTTTTGATGCACCAGTACCTGCCGGAGATAAAATTAAATCTGTATCTGTTGTTGTAGTAATATTAACATTATCAAAATTAATATCATCTACTTGTAAAGCATGTATTCCGAATTCAGTTGAATTTACTTCACCTACTTGCACATTGTTTATTTTCATCGCTATGGTATTATTAGTAGGATGTGCTACAATGTTAGTCAAAGAATCATCAGAATATACGCCTCCAAATATAGTGTTACCGTTATAA
>CEVG01047906.1_pt1 | contig 14118 bp, 14 predicted proteins | sample 356511 | NCBI WGS metagenome assembly CEVG01 (sample SAMEA2623426, study PRJEB7988) | marine metagenome | biome: marine biome (ENVO:00000447); feature: surface water layer (ENVO:00002042); material: "saline water (ENVO:00002010), including plankton (ENVO:xxxxxxxx)" | depth 5 m | reverse complement strand
ATATCAAGCCCTGATTACATACTTTTTTTCTAAATCTTCTCCTTCGAAGTAGGGCGACTTGACATCTAAGCAAGCGACGAACAACTTGGATATAGTGGAAACCTTTATTTATATGTGGGCTGGATTAGGGCTAGGATTGGCCATACACATTGCCTGGGTGTTAATTGCCAGACGCTTCCAAAAAAATCAGGATCTCGAAAGAGATGCTGTCTTTAATCAAAACAGAGAAAGCCTGCTTGAAGTAAGAAAAGAAAATGAAATGCTTCAGCAAAGAATTCAAAAATCGGAAAGCCTTGAAAGCGAACTTCGACAACTTCTAAAAGATTCTGAAAATGAAGGAGCTCAGTTAACAACCCGTGTGGACGAACTCAACCGCAGACTCAAAGAAAAAGAAAAGGAACACGAAGAATCAGCCAAATGGCTACAAGATAAATTCGAAAACTTAGCCAACAAAATTCTCGATCAGAAATCCTCAAAATTCACCGAGATAAATAAGGAAAATATAAAACTTGTTCTCCAACCTCTGGATAAGGACATCCGGGAATTCCGGAAAAAAGTTGAGGATCTTCACGAAAAAGAAACTTCTCAACATGCTGCATTGCGCGAATTTCTTGGAACTCTTCAACAATCACATACTCAGTTGAGCGAGGAAGCACGCAACTTAACCAATGCCCTAAAAGGAGATTCTAAAAAACAGGGAGATTGGGGGGAATTTATTTTGCAACGGGCACTGGAGGCGTCCGGACTGTCAAAAGATCAGGAGTTTTCCATGCAATCCAGCTTCGATGGGAAACGTCCTGATGCCATTATTCATTTACCTGGCGACCGACAATTAATCATCGATGCAAAAGTCTCGCTCACTGCATATGAAAGGTCTGTGGGGGCGGATTCAGAAGAGGTACGCAAACGGGCACTCAAAGAGCATCTTCAATCTGTACGTAAGCACATCGATGAATTGTCCGGTAAAGATTATTCCTCGATCGAGGAACTCACCTGCCCAGATTTTACTCTGATGTTCATTCCTGTGGAACCTGCATTTGGGGCGGCACTGTCGGAGGATCCCGAGCTCTACCAATATGCATTTGACCGGAAAATTGCCCTGATTACTGCATCCACACTCATGGCTACCATCAAAACAGTTTCCAATTTATGGAAGCTCGAAAAACAAAACAAACATGCCCAAGACATTGCCAAACGAGCAGGTTTGCTCTTTGATAAATTCACTGGCTTTCTTGGAAACCTTGAAGATATTGGAAAATCTTTAAATAAGGCAATGGGTGCTCATGAGCGTGCAGTGAGTCAACTCTCCACCGGCCCGGGAAATTTAATCGGTCAGGCAGAAAAGCTCAAAGCGATGGGGATTCGTACCAAAAAGGAAATCCCTTCCACTTTCACTCAAGAAACAGGACAAAGCCTTGAAGAGCAAAATGTTTCAAAACTTCCCTTTCCCGACCATGAATCCGATGTGGAAAACCTTCATTCTGCCTGATCCTGTTTTTTTCTCCCTAGCCAAATTAAAAGGTTTCGATGTGGCTTTGGTGTACTCAAGTATACAGTTTTAACAGTGAAGCGAATAATTTTTAAAACCTTATTAGTTCAGTTCTTTTGCACATTTTCTATTCTGTTTTCCGCGGAAGAAGTGGCAAAAGATCCTTTTGCTGAATTAGCCTCCAAAATCAAGCCCTCAGTTGTAACGATTTCCAGTATCGATCGAGGGGGCAGTCCGTGGGGAGTTGGCACAGGCTTTGTCGTCGGTTCTGGTGGTATTATTGCCACAAATTTCCATGTTATTGGAGAACGCAGAGAATTTTTTGTTGAATTAGCAGATGGTACCCTTTGCCAACCAACCGAAATACTCGCGATCGATCGAAGTCTCGATCTTGCCCTTTTTCGTATCAACAAGCGTAACTTACCACCTCTTGCCCTTGGGGATTCACGGTTAATTGAGCCAGGGCAAACGGTTCTTTCCATTGGTAATCCCTTGGGTTACGGATTAAGCGTGAGCCAAGGAGTTGTCGCCGCAATCCGCGAACTGGAATTTGGGGACGGTCGACCCATGGTGCAGGTTGCGATCCCGATAGAGGCAGGAAGCAGCGGCAGTCCAGTGGTCAACCGATCCGCTGAAGTCATCGCATTGTTAAGCATTAAATCAGGTGGAGCAATGGGCTTTGGAGTACCATCTCAATCGCTGACCGCTTTGATGGAAGAATTAGACCCTATCCCCATTAATGAATGGTTAACCGTAGGAATGCTCGACCACGAGGATTGGCTTCGTCCAATGGGGGGGAATTGGAGACAACATGCTGGCGTTATTTCAGCATCAGGTATGGGGAATGGATTTGGCGGTCGTATGATTTGCTTGGATAAACATGCACGACTCGAACCTCCATTTGACTTATCTGTAGAAGTAAAGCTGGAAGATGAAAGCGGGGCAGCTGGTTTGGTCTTTGGATCTGACGGAAACGACCGTCACTTCGGATTTTATCCGACCAATAGTTCTCTTCGTTTAACCTGCTTTAATGGACCAATGGTTTTTGACTGGAATATTATCGAGACCAAACCATCTCCCCATTATCAGCCAGGCGGGTGGAACACATTAGAGGTGCGCTTCGACCAAGGAGGGCAGATCCGATGCATGGTAAACGGATATGAAATTATCAAGACGGTCGATTTTACTTTGAAAAACGGATGGGTAGGATTTTGTAAATTTCGTGAACCCCGGGCAGAGTTTAGAAACTTTCGAATTTCACCTAGGCTTTCTTCTGGATCAATATCATCTGAAGTAAGGCAACGGGCATATGAAATTTCCCAAAAGCTCATCATGGAGGAAAAAATTTCTGTCCATGAATTGGAGGAACTCGCACAGATGGATAGTGCCGTGCAACAAGCACTGATTGATCGGGCTGAGAAACTCAAGAGAGCGAGTGAGAGGCTAATCCAATCGGCAGAGAAGGTAAGGATAGCCCAGATTCTTAATGAATTAGTTCAATTATTGGAAAATCAAGAAAACAAACAAGATGGCATCCTTCTTCGTGCCGCTCTTCTAGTGGCAGAATTGGACAACCCGAACTTTTTGCCCGCCCATTATTTGAAACGAGTGAATCGAATGGCCGAACGCATAGCGACAAAATTTCCACCTTCTGCGTCATCTAGAGAAAAACTCGAAGTTTTGCTCGATCAAATGTTTAGCGAGTATGGCTATCATGGAAGCACTCTGGATTTTCATCATCGGGCAAATAGCTATTTGAATGAAGTTATTGATGACCGGGAGGGATTACCCATTACCCTCTCTTTACTTTTGATGGAAGTTGGCCAGCTCATTGACCTTCCCATTTCCGGATTGGCCACCCCTGGGCACTTTCTTGCACTCTATCGGGAACCGGGCAAAAGCATAGATGAGTCCATTCTTATCGATGCATTTGGAGGGAAAATGATTTCCCGTGAACAAGCAAATCAACTTACCAATAAGGAATTAACTGACGATGATCTCCTTCCCGCTACTGAAAAAGAGATAATATCCCGCATCCTCAATAATTTATTACGGTCGGCAGAGTGGGATAGAGATGTACCCGCCTCTCTTCGATACTTGGACGCTCTGGTCGCGATCAATCCAAAAGATCAATACATTAGGACCCTTCGGGCAATGACCCTATATGGAGTGGGCAGGTTTGAGGAATCACTCTCTGATATCAATTTCTTGATTGGGCAATCCCCTGAAAATCCAAACAATGAAGCACTTTTGGAAATCAAACGTCGGCTAAGCGACCCGCATTGATTATTCCATACGGGGATCTTGTAATTTCTAAACAACCACATCGCCCCATCCCATTTCCCGTAAAGCATCTTGGACATCCTCCAAGTCCTCATCTTCCATCGCCAATAACTTATATTTTTCATCCCGCTTCACCGCTTCTTTAAGAAAATCTAAGCATTCTCCCAAGCTCCCAAGTTTACAAGCATAGCAACCTAAGTTGTAGCGAATCAATGCATCGTCATAATGATGCACCAAGCCTTCAAGCAATACTTCCCTAGCTCGCTCCAAAGATTGGCACCTCCTGGTGGCATAAGCATCTGCGATCCACCAACGAGCCTCCTCTGGAAACTCCATGCGTAAGCCATGAGTAAAATCTCTCATTTCTTGCCAACTTTGTTGGTTCTGTAAAATTTCCACCATCATTCCACGCTTTTGCTTTCCCCATGGAAGTTCGTCCGGCAACATTTCCAACTCACGCTTTGCTTGCTCCCACATCTCAAGCTGCAAATATCCGTTCGCCCGGGACCAATGGACTTTAGGTTGCAACTTTTGCCTTTTTTTATGGGCGGAAGATTTCTCCATTTTGACAGATAATGCAAGATTCGCCTAGGACTCTTTGTTCGGTCGTGTATTTGACTTTGCCCAAATCGATGCGACAACGCTGCCAATCAAACAATGTAGGATTGCACTCATTGCACAAGGTGCAGGTGCCATAGGCATGGCAGGAAAATGTTTTGTCGTCAGAGCAGTGCCAAGCCCTGAGTTTTGCATACCCACCTCAATCGAAATTGTTTGGCAATTCCGACTACCCTGACCAAAAATTCGGGCCGATAAATACCCAAAAAAGAAACCGCCCAAGTGCAATAAGCTGGTCGCAGTTAGTAAAGTCACCCCATGTTCAAGAATACTATCTCTCTTGGCCGCCAGTATATATCCAACAATTAATAGGATAAATATAACCGAGACCAGTGGGGAAAATGTACCCACCGCTTTGCTCACCTTGGGGTAGAAATGATTGAGGCAAGCACCCAAGGTTAAAGGTAGTAAAACGATCAATAGTATACTCTGAAACAGAGAACTAGGATCGATTGGGACATAATGACCGGCATAAAAATAAGTCAACCAAGGGGTAAGTAACACAGCAAGTAAAGTGGCACATAGTGTTAAACTGACGGAAAGAGCCACATTTGCCCTCGCCAGAAAAACCACCACATTAGATGCTGTCCCACCCGGACAACATGCAACCAAAATGAGGCCAACGGCCATTTGTGGAGATAGCCCTAAAACCCAAGCAAGTAAAGCACTCCATGCAGGCATAATTAGAAACTGCAGGCTCACTCCAAGGGCAATCGTTTGGGGAGTCTTTAAAACCTTGGCAAAATCTTCCGCACTCAAAGTCATGCCCATACCCAGCATAATAAAACTCAGCCCCCATGTTATTGCCTCAGATCCGTACCATAGAAATAAATTCGGGCTTAACAAGGCAAGTACAGCCACCAGAAGGGACCAAACGGGAAAGCCGGCGGTTCCAAGAAGGGAGATTTGATTTAAGGCCAAAGGTATTTTATTCAGAAAGTTCCCAGAATTCCACCTCTCCCCACTGGTGTCCCCAACCTTGGAAATGCGGCCTCAATTGGAAATACCTCGCCTTTACTGCCTGTAAATTCATTTCCACCCAGGTCCCTTTTTCCTGCATAGTTACAATCTCTCCATATTCATTGAATGGATGAAAATCCTTACCATCCATACTTACTCCTACTTTAATACTTTTTAATTCATCCTCTCTCGCAAATGCCTGAAAATATACCCGGATTGCTCCGATCCGTTTTTTCTCTCCCAGATCAAAAGTAATCACAGGGTCTAATTGGTACCAGGCAGTCCATTGCGAACGCCAACCATCTTTGGGCAATTTTCCGTCCAATAAACGATCAACACCGAAGCGGATAGCATCCATCGTCGGTTCTATATCGGAAGACACATCAATTACCCGGGATATTTTCAGTACCTTGTTGAGACTGGACTGGGGTGATGCCTGACCAAAGCCAAAACTTACGACCAAAAAGAAAAGCAAGGGCTGTAAGGAGAAAAGTTTTTTAAATGCCATTTTGTTGTTTTCTTAACTCTGTGCCCTACATGCAAGCGTTATACTATTGTTGGGTTGAATATTACTAAACTTCACGATGATCAACTTTTACCGATTCTAATTCCGTGGTCGAAGAAAATTTCGTGTTACCTGTGATACTCTTGCCGGGTGACTAAATCGGCATGATTCTTAATTGCTTGTAGACTGCCATATTTTGAGTACTTTTCATCATTAATGATCCGTTTTCTATTATATCCGCTAACAGTTTTTGTATTGGTGAATATTTTCTCCATTGCGGATGCTCAGATTCACCCAAAGGAAGCATTGGGAAGAAAAATTTTTGACTCCTTCAGGCTAAATAAATTTAGCGACTTTTACCTTCGCTCAATATTTTCGCTGGAAGAGGATCAGTTCAGAGACTTTTTATTCGGAATCGAAAATCTTGAACTTCGTCAAAACCTAAATCAATTTTACACATTAGATTATCCCTCAAGTGCCAAAACTGCTCAGGAAAAATGGAAAGTTGCCTTTGCTTACACTTGGAGGGACCAATGGAGACATATCGCCCACCATTCGCCCAAAATGGTTCAGCGGGATGCCTTTGATCCAATCCTCCGTGAGGCCAAGGGTTTTGGTATTCAATGGGATACAACCCGGTTGATTGGTATCGAAGTAGTTCTTGATGCCCATTGGATAAATGATCGATTTGAAGTAAAACGGGACCGAATGATTGATCAGAATAATACCGACCCCAATACGCTCTTTTTTGATCGCAAACTGAATTATCGTATAAAGCTTGATAAATCCACTCATGGTAAAGCATTCATGATCGGATATGCTCCGGAAGACTCCGATAAATTATATAAAGAAAACATTCTGGGTAACGGTTCAGGTCAGCAAGATGCTGTTCTTCGCTTTGACACTCCATTCCCAGACCGTCTGTATTATTTTTGCCCGGATGAAAAAAATGCCGGTGGTCTGATTTTGATCAATGACCATGACGATATTAACAAGCCCAACCAACGGACTGATATTTTGCTTACTTTCTCATATGGGCAGCCTGAAAAAGCGTATCAAATTATTGTCAAAGATGTTCTCAGCACTCCGAGAGGAGAGGTTTTTTGTGAAAGACCTGAATGGCTGGGAGAGGTACCCCTTCCCCGCGGTCTGAAATTTACCAGATAGGTAAAACTTTACTGGCGCAAAACCTCGATTAAGTCGCCGTTTTTATACCTCACTGCCTTGGTTAGCGTCCCGCCCTCATCCCAAGTACGCATTAGACCATTTGGGCGGTTGTTAAACCACTGCCCTTCTTCCTTTAATCGACCATTGGAATACCAAAATCTTTCCAGCCCATCCTTTTGTCCCTCCAAAAAGTGAGCCTCCGCCCGAGGAGAGCCATCAGGATATTCCTCAACCGCTAGACCCGTAAAAGGAGTTCTCTCCACATCGTAGTGCCAAAGGTTAGTTTTCTTATCCCTAACCAAGGATGATCCATTCACCCGGCGAATCTTTAGACTAAGCCTTATATTTTCCCATTGAGCTACCTCAAGATCTGCTTCTAGCTCCTTTATTTTTTCCCTCCTTTTGAGAGCAGAGTCTCCCCCAACATTACCTTCTAACATTTCCTTATTTTCCTCACAGCCAGATAGGAATGAAAACAAAAGTATACAAAAAATAGTTGGCTTTATCATATTTCCTTTGAATAAATCCTCTCTGCCACGAACCGCAAGACGGTATTAAGAAAAGAGAGCCGAGAATCGGATTCGAACCGACGACCCACGCATTACGAATGCGAAGTTAATCCTGAATCTTGGTTAGTCTTTAAGAGGCTCAGGATGATATAGAAAAAATATTTATACCATTTTTATACCAGTAGGTGTTCAAAAACAAAGGAACATCATCATGAACAAATGGACAAAGGTAACGAACTGTAACGGATTATATCTTAATGCTAACGGTCGCTATTACATAAGAAGGAGTTCACCAGAAAGATCATTCCATTCGCTTAAAACAACTAACCTAAGAGAAGCTAAACTCAGATTAAGAATGATCCTGGGTTCTAAGCATGATTCTAGTAAGATAGCAGATAAGCGGATTCAAACTTTTGGTGCTCTTACAGAGGAATTTGCGGGGAAGGAGCTAGAAGGTCTTAGGATAACAACCAAGTCGAGAAAAAGGATCATACATTCTATCCGTTACCTAAAGCGAGGATAGATCAATGTGAAGGCCCAGCTTGAAGAGATGAAGCGAGGTGCTATTGATGCGGAGGTGGAGGATTAATCCCATGGGGTCTCGTCTTTCTCGCGTTGTGATTCAACAATCATATCGTGTGTCCCATTGAGAAAGTCTAATCCCATAAATGATAATACTGACCTAGCTGGATTCTTTTTATTTTCGCCCTTGCTTGCGTGTCTTACATACCCAGCCGAACAAGATGTAAAAATGGAAAGGATTAAAAATAAAATGGATAACTTCATCCTAAATGCCTAAAACACTCCAGCCTCGTAAGCCAATCCTTTTTACCAAGTCTCGACCACACAAGGTGAAGACTAAGGTCTTGCCAAGGAAAGTGAAGCATCGGCATAAGTTGAAGGATGAGTGAAGACCCTGTGCCATATGCTAGTGGAAGAAATGTAAGGAATGTTTTTGAGTATGAAACATTATTTACCCGCAAACAAGTGGCAGAGCTTTTACAGGTTAGTCAGAGAACAATCGAGAGGTATGAACAACGGGGACTGCTTCCTCGTGTTGAGCTACCAGGTCGAATAATTCGTTACAGACCTTCGTCAGTGCAGCAATTCATCGAAGGGAACGAATACATCCTTCGCCCGAAAGATAGAACTTCCTAAAGCAAAGAATCTCCGCCTCCGTATTGATATACAAGTGAAACCCTCCGTCCATCTTTCCCGTGCATTCGGTTACCGAGAACTGGGAATGTACGATCAATCCTTCCTTGAGCTAGAGGAGATACAGGGAGATGAGCGATTGTCGTATGAGGTATTAGAAGCAAAGTTCCTAGCGTGCAAAGGAGCGAAGAAATGGGAACATGCAGAAGCCCACGCTAATCTAATTAGAGTACATCATCCTAATCGAGTAGATGGCTGGATCATGTTAGCAGAAAGCCTGTGTGAATTGCACGGTGCAGAGAAGGCTGTAGAGACTCTGTTATTGGACGAGGAACGCTTCAGCAGGTCAGCTAGATATGTCTATGCGATTGGACGCTACTACGCCTTGGCTAATGAGATACAACGAGCAAAAGATTATGTCCGCAGGGCTATTAAGATGGATGGATCTTTAAGGGCAGAGTTTATTGAAGATTCTGCGTTTGATTCGGTTTGGGATAGTTTTTAAAAAAATAGTAAATTTAAGTGGGAAGTGATAAATTAGCACTTCTGTAAAAATCAGAAATCAGAGTCCAGTTTTGCCCATCATGACAAACTTGATCGGTCAGACTAAATGCACCTTGTTGAATGTAGCTGTTCAGCTGGTTAAAGTCATATGGCCCAAAATTCTGGCCATTTTTAAAAACATAAATGCTATTTAAAGAGGGGAAATTGATAACAACTGTGGTGTTTTGATTCTGAACTCTCTTGGAGTCACATTTCTTTATAATGACATCAAACCTTCCCTTCCATATACTAGATGATTTTTCGCATTGTTGATGCGTCAAGGAACCTCGCTTAACCTCAGTATTTAAGAAAGTAAAATCTTTGGTAGGTTGCGATATACTGTTAACGGTAAGTCTGAGAACCAGCTTGGAAATAGTAGATTCATTGATCTTCTTGCCCATTAATCCTCCCACCACCATACCTGCTGGACCAAGTAAAGCACCACCTACGGCAGCTTTACCTATAGCACTGGTAGATGATGTTTTAGATATAGAATTCCCATCTTCAATAATTTCCACACCTACAATATCATCAAAATCTAAAACCTCATATTTTTCATCTGAAGAAACCTCTGTTATGATGCAGACTTTTTCATTTTGCTCATCAATAGCTAAAGCTGAGCCACCTATTAACTCAATGGCCGTAACATTAAAATTTCTACCTAATAGAAAATCCTTCAGCTGATTGGTTCTTTTTTCTTCAGCATCGACTTTGTAAATAGCTACGCCAACGCAAACTGCAATAAATGCAAATATTGCTAAAGCAATAAAGAATATCTCCATTTATAAATCCAATAGTAGAAAAAGATAGTGTTTCCAATCAATTTTTACCCCCACAAACCTTACAGCTATCACTACTCGGTTCATCCGAATACCTGCCACTCTTAGACCCTGCAAATACTGTTAGAGATTAAATGCGAGATAGCTAGGTTCTATTCTAATCAAAAATCTTTTCCCAAAAACCCTTTTGTTCATCAGGCAATGGCTTTGTTGGACGGTATCGATAAGGGTTTTGTAGAATTAACAGAGTAAAGACAGTAGTTTCTAGATCAGAATATTTTGAGTTTTCAGGGGCTTTTTCTGTCCAGCACCCATCCAGTAATTGAGAATCTATAATATCCCTGACATAGCGTCTGTTGTTCCACTCTCTCCAATAAAAGGAAGTCATTATTGTACTCTGATAAAAAGCACTAGCTTCAAAATAACGAACAGCTGGTTGGGCTTTATCAAACTGATTTTTTTGTCCAAGAAGTTCTAAACCGTTATTTACAACTGATGAATCCCCTCTTTGGCATAATTGAAGAGATAAAATATCACCGGCTAATTTAGCACTGTAGCGATTTGAATTTAGATTTTTTTTCAGAACCTTCGAGTAATCTAACATACAATCTACAACTTCTTTTTTTCTTATTTGGGTAAATGTCAGTGCATATAAAGCTTGTATGTTTAGGTGAGCGAGATAATCGCTACCCCATTGCCTGTCAAATCCTCGGGTATTTATAATTCCATCAGCAGATTGTTCTAAACCTTCTACAAGAGTTGGCTTTTTGGTCATGACATAATATTCCGCTAGAACCGTTGTCCTTAAAGCATGAGTTACTAAATCCGATAAATCCCCATCATGCTTATAAAATTCTCCTGTAGTGTAGTATTCGAATTTTTTTTCCGTTTTTCTTTTTTTCACGAAATCAATACCTCTTTTGAATGTATCTCCAAATTTAGAAGAACTTGATAATTCACATTGGGCTAAGAATGGTAACAATGCTAAGCATGTATCATTTAATCCTCGGCCCCAACTGCCGTCATTCTTTTGTTTCGACTGGAGCCATTTTAATCCTAATTCTACTGCCTCAAGAACCCTGACAGATGGAAAACCAGATGATCTTAAGCGACTATCTTTGCCTTCAAAAAGTAAAAGGCTATCCTTCTGGCATCTTATGTCAAAATCGTGGTCAGGATGTAAACCATCGAGAGATTTTTTTAAATTTAAGGAGGAACTCGGCTTTTCTGCGGCACCTATTTTAATAGAACCTTTTATCTCTTCGGTACTGATCTCCTCCGACAAACCTTTTACATCTTTTAATTTAAGTGGAGTTTGGCTCGGAGGCTGTCGGACTTTACCTCTAGTACTTTCGAGCCTTTCTTCCGATAGTTTATGATATTTATCACCTTCTTTTATTAGATCGAGGATTCCATCATCAACTGAGCTTGTACCTCGTTTCGGATCATCTAAGGAAAAAACCTGAACAGATGTTAGCGATAAGCAGGTAATGATAGATATTACAAAACGCATGAGGCAATTCACGAGGCAATTCATGAGGCAATGGAAGAGTAAAATTTATTTAGATGTAGTGTCTACAATTAATCTTTAATACACAGTTTACACATTTTTTTCGTTACTCTTTCTGAGTACTGTCCTGCCTTGGTATTTGCATAAAAGCGACAGCCTATGGTGTGAGTAGTCCCAGAAGTTGTTATCCAGTATTTTTTACCAGTACTTATCTGCAGGTCATACTTATTTCCTCCATCTATCGGATAGATCGTTAAACCAAGCGAATATTCAGCACTAATCTTTCGTACTCGTTCAATGTATTTGTTATCGGATGGAGACAGTACGATCAATGCAACACCTGGTCTTTTTCCCGTGTGCATAGCATAATTCAAACTCTGCCCAATCGCCTCTGCCCACTTCTTTGCAAAGTCTACTTCTATGGCGTGTGTAGCAGTCAGAATATCGCATCTAGTGCCGTCCTTCATTACCACTTCCACTTGCCCACCTATCTCCCTTGCAAACTTCTCCTGATAGTACCTTTCGGATTGCTTACCGAATAGCGGAAAGGCGAGGAGGAAGAGTAAGATGAATCGCATTGGTTAAGTAACGCTTAGTGCAGTTGATTCGTCAAGTTTCCAGAGTGATCGTAATTGACCCAATTTCATCTTCCATTCTATCCTTTCAAGGGTGTACCGATGCTTTGTTATTTTTCGAATCTGGGTTCATCTAATAGGTGTACTTTTGTTTCTAGGGTCAGGCATAGCAGAAGAGGATTTTCGCACTTGGACTAGTTCAGACGGAAAAAAAATGGAAGCAAAGTATCTTCGCAAAATTGGTGAAAAGATAAAAATAGTTACTAATCGTGGCAAAGAATATACTGTTCCGTTATCTAGGTTTTCAAAAGAGGATCAACAATATGTATTAGACACTCCTATTAGAGATTCTTTTTCATTACCCGAGCCATTCCACGACGGTAAAAAAGGGGCCGTAATCATTGCGTCTGTAAAAGGAACAGTCGAGGTTTACAATCACTTACTTGATCAAAAAGAGCCTGCTAAAGTCGGAAGCGTCCTAACAAGTCCCAAAACTTTAATAACCGGTAACAATGGAGGTTCTGTGATTATTTTTACAAACGGCACCTCTGCTAACATCGGAGCAAACACGAAACTCTTCTTCCAGAAAATATGGCAACAGGAATTTAAAGCACCCCCCTTAAAAGTTTCACAGATAAAGGAAGAAACGAGCCCTTGCCGTATAGCTCTAGAGCTTAAAAGTGGCGATTTAGTGGTGGATGTTAAGAAACTAAAGAATAGCTCATCGTTTCATATTCATTCACCTGTTTTAGCGGCAGGAATAAGGGGAACAAAGTTTGGTTTTTCAGCGACTAACGATTATTCAAACTTAGGAGTACTTGAGGGAGAAGTTGTCGTACTAGATACTCAAAGAAAAGTTGTTGGATTGAAGAATAAACAAAAGGTTGATGGGACTAAAACAGGGGCATCTGGAGTAAGTGCAATGACTAGGGAGCAAGAAGCTAGTATAAGGAAATCAGTTGATAGTATTGTGAGCGTTACTAAAGAATACAAAATTTCACAGCTTGAACAAGTGATGCTTAGCCATAACAAGCAGGCAAAGGTCGACAAAGTTGAAAATCAAAACACAGATAAAATAATCGAAATATTAGAATTTCATAAAAAACAGAGAGATTCTCATATTAGACTAGGGCAGACATCGCAATGGGGTATGGGTATAATCAATGATCTTTCTCCTTTAATTAAGCCACTATCTGAGCTATCGGATTTGAGGACATTAAATTTGAATAATAACCAAATTACCGATCTTTCTCCACTCCAAGACCTTCAAAATAAAGATCAGATTGAATATCTTTATTTAGCTAACAATAACATTTCTGATTTGAGTCCTCTTAAGGGGTTCAGTCGATTGCATACTTTAGATTTGAGGAATACCCAAATCTCCGATTTAACACCGCTATCAGAATTACCTCTAAGCTATATCATTCTTTCAGGAGAGAGCGGTTTGGATAGCAGGCAAATTTTAAAGTTTCCCAAATTAACTAAGCTAAGTTTGTCTAGATTTAGTCAGCTTGACCTATCCTTCCTCTCAGGATTAACAAACCTTGAGTTGTTAAACCTTAGCGGTTGCACGATTACAGATACTGCACCGCTAAACTCTCTTATAAATTTAGACACACTTTATCTTAGCGATAACAATTTTTCAGACTTATCGGATTTAGTTGGAATGAGGAATTTGATGGTACTCTCTATCAGAAAGCATAACATTTTTGATTTAACACCTATCACAAGATTGAAAACCCTCCGCAGAATAGATCTATCTGGTAGCAGTATATCCAATCTAACGCCTCTTTCCCAGCTACCCTTTCTGTTTTGGCTTAGTCTTAAAAATGTCGCGATAGAAGACTACTCACCTTTGCGAGCTTTGACAAATCTTAAGGTTCTAATTCTAAGCAAAAATGATGCTACGGCTAGAGAATTAACATTACTGAAGGAAGCTCTCCAGACAACAACAGTCACATTGGAGTAAAAACTCCGAAAAAATCTGAAGGGGTTATGTATATAGCACTACGGTTTTTCTTCCCC